>Ga0208330_1000326_pt1 | contig 23559 bp, 21 predicted proteins | sample DeeseametaMP1896_FD_184180 | JGI IMG/M metagenome (GOLD analysis project Ga0208330, IMG submission 184180) | Marine microbial communities from the Deep Pacific Ocean - MP1896 (SPAdes) | ecosystem: Environmental > Aquatic > Marine > Oceanic | place: East of Hawaii, North Pacific Ocean | collected... | reverse complement strand
CCACGCGAAGACGCTGGCACAGCAGCTGGACGCCTCCGGCGAGCGGGCGCACGCCGTGGAACTCGACGTCCGCGATCCCGCGGCCGTCCACCGCGCCATCGACGCGGTGGTGGATTCTGCGGGCCGCCTCGACTATCTGTTCAACAACGCCGGCATCGGCATCGGCGGCGAGGTCGACACACTGACCCTGGACGACTGGTCCGACATCATCGACGTGAACCTGCGCGGGGTGATCCACGGCGTCGATGCCGCCTATCCGATCATGATCAAGCAGGGCAGCGGCCACATCGTCAACACCGCGTCGATGGCCGGGCTGATCACCACGTCGGCGCAGGCCGCCTACTCGTCGACCAAGCACGCGGTGGTGGCGCTGTCGAAAACCCTGCGCGTGGAGGGCAAGACCCACGGCGTGCGCGTGTCGGTGCTGTGCCCGGGGGTGGTGCGCACGCCGATCCTGACCGGCGGCGAATACGGCCACAACAGGAGCATCAGTCGCGAGAACCAGCAGAAGCTGGGGGAGGCGCTGCGCCCGATGGAGCCCGACGACTTCGCCGAACAAGCACTGCGCGCGGTGTTGCGCAATCAGGCGATCATCGTCGTGCCGCGGTGGTGGAAGGCTCTGTGGTACCTCGAGCGGCTGTCGCCGGCGCTGTCGATGCGCGCGGCGGCCACCGCGCTCAAGCGCACCCGCCAGGTGCAGTCAGCCGCGTCGTCCCGGTAGCGCGCCGGCTCGCCGCGGCTTCAGCGCGGCGCGGTTGACGTCGCCGCGATAGTGGGCCAGCACGCGGGGATCCATTGTCCGGCGCCACAGCGGCGGGAACAGCGCCAACACGACCATGCTGGCGTAGCCGGCGGGTAGCTGTGGCGCCTCGTCGGCGTGGCACAACGCCTGGTAGCGGCGCTGCGGATTGGCGTGGTGGTCGGAGTGGCGCTGGAGGTGGAACAGGAACACGTTGGAGATCACCGAGTTGCTGTTCCAGCTGTGCGCCGGTCGAACCTGCTCGTAGGCGCCGTCGCGCCGACGGGCCCGGCGCAAGCCGTAATGCTCCAGGTAGTTGATGCTCTCCAGCAGGCACACACCGACGAAGGCCTGACCGAGCAGCCAGGGCAGGATGTGGACGCCGAACACGGCCAACAGCACCGCATACAGCGCCGCCGTCAGGGCCCAGGCGTTGAGGACGTCGTTTTTCAGCGACCAGGACCGAGTGTGACGGCGGTTGAGCCGGCGCCGTTCCAGCGCCCACGCCGAACGCAGTCCACCGAACGAAGAGCGGAAGAAGAACGCGTAGACGCTCTCGCCCAACCGGGAGCTGGCGGGGTCCTGCGGAGTCGCCACGCGGGCGTGGTGCCCTCGGTTGTGCTCGACGTAGAAGTGCCCGTAACCGGTCTGGGCCAGCGCGATCTTGCTGAGACACCGCTCGGCCCCGGCCCGCTGATGGCCCAGTTCGTGCGCCGTGTTGATGGCCACCCCGCCGATGCCGCCGACCGTCAACATCAGACCGATCGCGTCCACCACGCCCAGGCTCACCCCGCCGCCGCCGCTCCACAGCCAGCAGGCCAGTGCCAGCGACAGGTACTGGGCGGGCAGATACAGATAGGTGGCCCACCGGTAGAAGCGATCCTGCTCGAGCCATGCCAAGGCGCTCTCCGGTGGGTTCTCGGCGTCCTTGCCGACGAGATAGTCCAGCAGCGGGATTCCGACGAACATGAGCAGCGGACCCGACCACCAGAACACTCCGAGGCCCGTGACCGCCACCGCGGCCCACGACATCGGCACCAGCGTCGGCACGACAAGGCCCAGCAACCACACGTAGCGCTTACGGTCGCGCCAATCCGGCACGACCACCGATTGCTGACCGGTGGGCGACTCGAGGTCGTTGTGAGACCGCATCGTTGGCCTGATTCCCCTCCCTAGCCGAACGCTCAACCGATCTTCGCAGCTCATTGCGTCGATTGGGTAACGTGGTCATACCATTGGCGTGCGTCGGAGGCAATATCGTCAGCGAAGTGACCACCTCGAGAGCCCATTCACCGGCCATCAAGAGAGGTTGCTGAGCACCCGCCAGACGCTTAGCCCTGCTGTCTACCCGCAATCACCTGACGCCGCCTGCGGGTTCGCTGAAGCATACCGGTCAGGACGTCATCGCGGAGATCGCCGCGGCGAGCTCGGGCGTGTCCGACGTGGCCAGGTTGACGTAGCTTCCGCCGGTCGTGTTGGCCACGGCTTCCCATGTCGCGCGATCGGAGTCGTCTCCGAAGTCGATGACGTTCACTGCGACCGGTCGCGCGGGATCGAACGCCCCGCTGATGTACTGCTGCAGCCCCTCCCCGCCCAGTGTCTGGTCGGTGTGCGGCCCGGCGGTGATCACCAGCACCGAGTTCGGCTGTCCCTCACGGTAATCGGCGTAGGCATCGGTATACGCCAGGCGCAGCGTGGTGAACGACACCGCCCCTCCGTTTGATGCCGTCTGGGCACTCAGCGAAGCGTTCAGCGCCTCCGAACGCGGCCGCCCGTCCACCGGCTCGGACAGCGGACCTGCGTTGATCTCCGATCGCCCGGCGACACCGTCGAATGTCCACAACCCGACTGATGAGTCGGGCGGCAACGCCTGCAGACGTGCGGTCAGCGCGTCGACGACGTTGGTCAGACGCGGCCGGCCGCCCTCGTCGGTGGGCATCGACTGGTCGAGCATGACCGTGACAGCAGGGCTCTGCGCCGGGCTGGCCAGCGTGTCGGCGATGCTGGCGCGCAGCGCAGCGTCCCCGACATTCAGCGGCGCCCCGAGCGGGCCGAAGTCGACCACATCGCTGGACGGAGGCTCGGCACCGTCGACGCGGAATCCCGCGGCCGCGAAGTCGGCGGACTGCTCGGGCTTACGCAGGAACCGCGCGAACTCGCTCGCGCCGGCGACCTGTTCCTGGGCCAACCAGTCGCCGTCGAGGAGCACTGTCGGGAAGTCCGCGATTGCAGTGGGCCCCGGCGGCAGCCAGGACGCCAGCGCCGAGCCCGCGTCGGGCATCTCCGCGGCGCGCTGGAACAGACGTTGTTCGGTGGTCACCACGGCGTGCACCGCGGCGGTGGACGGGTCGGCGGCATCCAGCATGGCGTCGAACGCCGTGCCCGCCGCGGCGTCGGCCAGGTCCGGTTCTGCGCCCATCAGCGTGCTGACCGCTCCCATTCCCGCGGTGGCGGGGGCATCCGGCGGTGCCGCCGCGGTCGCAACGGCCTCGGCGGCGAGGAAGGACGCGTCGCTGTCCTGGTCGAGAGGCAGCACCAGGCGCAGGCCACCCCAGCCCAGCAGTCCGAGCTTGTCGAGGCCGGCGGGGTCGGTCTGGAGCCCGGGCAGGGTGCCCCAGTTCTGCTCGCCCAGCGCCTCCTGCAAGGCGGGAGGCACCGCCAACACCACCGGCGAGCTCACCAGCGGACGGCTGTCACTGATGCTCTCCGCGCCCGCGGCGGCCTCCAGCCGGTCCGCCGACAACGAACTCGCCGGGATCCACAGTGCGGGGCGCTCACCCAGATCGGCCGGCCACTCGCCGGTCAGGCCGTTCAACACCTGGCCGGAGTCGGCGGGCTGCACGCTCACGTTGACGCAGCGGTCGCCCACGGGGTCGGCGGTTTCGTTGTAGCGCTGCGCCAAGGTGCTGACCGGATCGGCGATGGCGGGGTCGGCGACGACCGCGACCGACACCTCGCCCTCCACGCAGCGTGCGGCAGCCACATCCGACCGGCTCGACAGCGCGTCACCGAAGAACCGCCACAGGATGACCGCGCCGACCACGACGACGACGCTGACCAGCGCGACGATGACGCCGATGCTGACGCCGCGCCGGGCCGGGGTGACGGCGCGGTGGCTTCCGGTCCACTCACCACCGTCCCAGTCCCCGGTGTGCTGGGGGCCCGAGCGCGGTGGCGGAGGCGGCGGTGGGTCTTGGGCCGCGGACGCAGTGGGATACCCGTATTCGTCGACCTCGCCGCTCGGTTGATCGTCGGCGTAACCCCGCGACCCGTCATCGGCGTAACCTCGCGACTCGTCGTCGGCGTAACCCCGCGACTCGTCATCGGCGTAACCCCGCGACTCGTCGTCGTCGGCGGAACCGGGACCGTTGACCGGATCGGTTCCGAAACCGAACCGCTCGGTGGGCGGCTCGTCGGGTTGGCGTCCCGACTCGTCCGGATCGTCCGGGTCGGGAAGGCTATGTCTGCCCATGTCTTCCCATACCTCGTCGGCCTCGACGTGAGCGGCCACCATGCCGCCCACGATCTTTCGGGGTCACTGCGATCATCAGAGCTGGAATGCCTGCGTCAGCCAACGTTGTTTGCTGCCTTGAACTCTCGGCGACGGCGGTGCAGGATCGGCTCGGTGTAGCCGTTGGGCTGCTCCCCGCCGGCCAGGATGAGCTCCTGCGCCGCTTGCAGAGCGATGTTGTTCTCGGGGTCGGATGCCATCGGCCGGAATTCCGGATCCTTGGCGTTCTGCTCGTCGACCACCGCGGCCATCCGGCGCAGGCTCGCCTTGACGTCGTCTTCGGTGATCACACCGTGGCGCAACCAGTTGGCGAGCAGCTGGCTGGAGATCCGCAGGGTCGCGCGGTCCTCCATCAATGCGACATCGTGGATGTCGGGGACTTTGGAGCAGCCGACGCCGGCGTCGATCCAGCGCACCACGTACCCGAGGATCGACTGACAGTTGTTGTCGACCTCCTCGCGGATCTCCTCCGGGGCCCAGGCGAGCTCCTTGGCCAACGGAATCGTCAGCAGCTCGTCGACCGAAGACCGTTTCTCACCGGCCAGTTCCCGATGCACCGCGTAGACGTCGACCTCGTGGTAATGCATGGCGTGCAGGGTCGCCGCAGTCGGCGAGGGCACCCACGCGGTGGTCGCGCCGGCCTTGGGCTGACCGATCTTCTGCTCGACCATGTCGGCCATCAACTCGGTCATCGCCCACATGCCCTTGCCGATCTGAGCCCGCCCGGAGAATCCGGTTTCCAGACCGATGTCGACGTTCTGGTTCTCGTAGGCCTTGATCCAGTCGGTGGACTTCATCGCACCCTTGCGGATCATCGGGCCGGCGTCCATCGACGTGTGGATCTCGTCGCCGGTGCGGTCCAGGAATCCGGTGTTGATGAACACCACCCGGTCGGCGGCGGCTTTGATGCAGGCCTTGAGGTTGACCGTGGTGCGGCGCTCCTCGTCCATGATGCCGACCTTGAGGGTGTTCTGCGGCAGGCCGAGCACATCCTCGACGCGGCTGAACAGTTCGCACGTGAACGCGACTTCGTCCGGTCCGTGCATCTTGGGCTTGACGATGTAGATGGAGCCGGTGCGGCTGTTGACCAGCGGGCCGTTGGCCCCGTCGTTGTCGGCGCCACTGCGCAGCCCGTGGATGGCGATCAAGCTGGTGAACAGCGCGTCCTGAATGCCTTCGGGCACCTCGTGGCCCTCGGAGTCGGTGATCGCGTCGTTGGTCATCAGGTGCCCGACGTTGCGCACGAACATCAGGCTGCGCCCGGGCAGCGTCACCTCGCCACCGTCGGCCCCGGTGTAGGTGCGGTCCTCGTTGAGCACCCGGGTGAACGTCTTGTCACCCTTGCTGACCTCTTCGCTGAGGTCGCCGCGGTTGAGGCCGAGCCAGTTGCGGTATCCGACGACCTTGTCGTCGGCGTCGACGGCGGCGACGGAATCCTCGAAGTCCATGATGGTGGTGATCGCGGACTCCAGCACGACGTCCTTGATGCCGGCCTTGTCGGTGGAACCGATGGGGGATTCGGGGTCGATGAGGATCTCGACGTGCAGGCCGTTGTTGACCAGCAGCACGGCGGTGGGCGATTCGGCGTCGCCGAGGTAGCCGACGAACTGCTCAGGTGCCTGCAGCCCGACGGAACCGCCGTCGTCGAGGGTCGCAGCAACCGCGCCGTCGGACACCGTGACGCCCTTGATGTCCGACCACGAGCCGGACGCCAGCGGAACTGCGCCGTCGAGGAAGCGGCGCGCGTAGGCGATCACCTTGTCCCCCCGCACCGGGTTGTAGCTGGTGCCGGGCTCCGCGCCGTCCTCCTCGGAGATCACGTCGGTGCCGTAGAGCGCGTCGTACAGCGACCCCCACCGGGCATTCGCGGCGTTGAGGGCGAAGCGCGCGTTGAGGATGGGAACGACCAGCTGCGGACCGGCAGTCGTGGTGATCTCGTCGTCGACGCCGGCGGTGGTGATGGTGAAGTCGTCCGGTTCGGGCTCCAGGTAGCTGATGTCGACGAGGAACTGCTTGTACTCGTCGGCGGAGAACCCGCCGATGACCCGGGCGCGGTGCCATTTGTCGATCTGCGCCTGCAGATCGTCGCGGCGGGCCAGCAGTTCCTGGTTCTTCGGCGTCAGGTCGGCCACGACCTTGTCCACACCGGACCAGAAGGTGTCCGGATCGATGTCGGTGCCCGGCAGCGCCTCGTTGTTGACGAAGTCGTACAGCACCGGGGCGACACGCAGGTTACCCACCGTCACGCGCTCGGTCATGATTCCTCCCTAGCCTGCACGCGCGCCTGGGGCGCCATGCCGTCTGCAGTGTCGTCGAACCAGCTTACCCACCGGTAACAGGCCTATTCGCCGGTGGCGGTGTCCAGGAGTGCGGTGCACCGGTCCAGCAGCGCGGCCCGTAACGGTCCGGCCCGCTCGGTCAGCTCGAGCTGTCCTCGCGCGTACTCGCGCCGACCACCGGAGGTCTCGACGGCGATCGGCGCGAATCCGTAGCCCCGAAGATCGTAGGGGCTGGCTCTCATGTCCAGCACGCGGGCGTCGACGGCGAGGTTCAGGCACGCCAGGACTAGCTCGGATTCGACGAGTGGGCCCAGTTTGAACGCCCATTTGTAGAGGTCCATCCCCGCGTGGACGCAACCGGGCTGTTCGGCGTCGACCTGCCCGGAGCGGGTCAGGTGCGACGCGTTGCGGCGCACGGCGGGTTCGGTGAAGAAGCGGTAGGCGTCGAAGTGCGTGCACCGCAATGGCATCGATTCGACCACCGCATCGGTTCCGTCAGCACCCAGCCGCAGCGGCACGCTCTGGTGGCGCGGGGTGGGCGACCGGTACACCATGGCCCATTCGTGCAATCCGAAGCAGTTGAACCGCGGAGGTCGCGCCGCGGTCGCGGCCAGCAGGTCGGCGATGAATCTCACAGTGTCCGCGCGCCCGTGAAGATATTCACGACTGACCGTGACCCCATCGTTTGTCTGGGTGTAGCCGGTGCGCGACAGGTAGCGCTGGGCGTCGGGCCCGGCGAGCGCCACGCCGAAGCCGGGGTGCCACACCCGCAGTTGGCGCGGACGCAGGCTGTAGTAGGTGAACAGGAAGTCGTAGACCGGATGGGCGACGCCGGCCCGCCGCCGCGCGAGGTGGGGTTGCAGAAAGGCGTCGATGCGGGTGAGGTGGGCGCGCTCGCGCTCGAGCCAGTCGCCCGCGGCGAGCCGCGAATCGCAGTCAGCGGCGAGCCGCGTATCGGGCACCGCGGCGAGCCGCCAATCAAACACGGTGGGTGCCGTCACGCACCGTGCCCACCAGGTCCTCGACGAGGTCTTCGAGCGCGACCACCGCGGTGACGGCGCCCTCGGCGTCGGTGACGAGTGCCAGGTGAGCGTTGTTGCGGCGCAGCCGGGTCAGCCCGTCGGGCAGCGGCAACGACGCAGGCACGCGGGGTAGCGGGCGGATCATGTCGGAACTGAGCACGGTGTGCCCGTTGCGGGCATCGTCGACGTGCGGCAGCACATCCTTGATGTGCAGGTAGCCGACGAAGGCGCCGTCGGGGTCGGCGACGGGGAAGCGGGAGTAGCCCGTCTCGACCAGTGCCTGTTCGATGGCTCCCACCGTGGGTCCCGCACCGACGTGGGCGACGGGGACCGCGCGGATCTGGGCCAGGGGCAGCGCGACGTCGTTGACCACGCGGTTGCGGATCTGCAGCGCCCGGGTGAGCCTGCTGTGTTCCTCGGGGTCCAACAGCCCCTCGGACAGCGACTCGGCGATCATCTCCGACAGTTCGACGGTGGACACGGTCACGTCGAGTTCGTCTTTGGGTTCCACCCCGAACGCTCGCAGCGTGGTGTTGGCACACCAGTTGTAGAACGCGATGAACGGGCGCGCGAGACGGATGTAGACCAGGTAGATCGGGATGAGCAGCATCGCGGTGGACTCGGGACCGGCGATGGCGATGTTCTTGGGCACCATCTCGCCGAGCAGCACGTGCAGCGTCACCACGATCGACAGCGCCACGATGAACGACACCGTGTGCAGCAGCGCGTCGGGGATGCCCAGCAGCCCGAACGGCTCTTCGAGCAGATGCGCGACGGCGGGCTCGGCCACCCGACCCAGCAGAATCGAGCAGATCGTGATGCCCAGCTGGGCTCCGGCCAGCATCAGCGACAGATTCTCGCCGGCCCGGATGACCGTGACGGCGCTCTTCTTACCCTGCTCGGCCAGCGCCTCGAGCCGGTCGCGCCGCGCGGAGATCAACGCGAACTCCGAACCGACGAAGAACGCGTTGGCCGCGAGCAGCACGAAGGTGAGCAAGACGCCGAAGATGTCACCCATCCTGGTGCTCACCTCCCCGGCCGAGTTCGGTCAGCCGCAGCGTGTCGATGCGACGGCCGTCCATCGTGACCACGGTGGCCCGCCAGCGAATCGGGTCTTCGACCATTCCGTCCGGGTCGAAGGCGGTCAGCTCCACCGATTCACCTTCCTCGGGGATGTGTCCGAGTTTCTCCAGGACCAGACCGCCGATGGTCTCGTAGTCGCCCTCGGGCGCGCGGAAGGCGGTGCCCTCGGCGACTTCGTCGATGCGCAGCAGCCCGGAGACGTGCCAGTCCCGGCCGGCCTGCACGACGTCGGGTGGTTCGACGTCGTGCTCGTCGCGGACGTCGCCGACGATCTCCTCGATGAGGTCCTCGACGGTCACCATGCCCGCGGTGCCGCCGTACTCGTCGACGACCAGGGCGGTCTGCAGGCCGTTCGCGCGCACCTCCGACATCACCGCGTCACCGTCGAGGGTGGAGGGCACCTTGGTCACCGGCTGAGCCAGATCGGACAACCGGGTCGCCGATCGCTGGGCGTGCGGAACGGCGAAGACCTGTTTGACGTGCACCATGCCGATGGTCTCGTCGAGGTCGCCGCGGATGACGGGAAAGCGGGAATGCCCGGTGCGTACGGCCGCCTCGCTGAGGTCGGCCACGGTGTCGTCGGCTTCCAGCGATTCGATCATCGAGCGGGGCGTCATCAGTTCTTCGGCGGTGCGGACACCGAACTGCAGCGAGCGGTCCACCAGCACGGCGGTGACGGGATCCAATGAGCCGCTGCGCGCGGAGGTGCGCACCAACGACACCAGCTCCTGCGGGGAGCGGGCCGAGCGCAACTCTTCGGCGGGCTCGATACCCATCCGGCGCAGGATCCAGTTCGCCGTGCCGTTGGTCAGCCGGATCAGGGGGGTGAACACCAACGAGAACAGCAGCTGCGGCCCGGCTGACCAGCGCGCGGTCGGCACCGGGCGGGCCACGGCGAGGTTCTTCGGAACCAGTTCTCCGAACACCATCGACAGCGAGGTGGCGATCAGGATCGCCAGCGCGAGGGCGACGCCACTGACGAGTTGGTCGGGCAGGCCGAGTGCGGTCAGTCCGGGTGCGATGAGCCGGGCGACGACGGGTTCGGCCAGGAAACCGGTGGCCAGCGTGGTGATGGAGATGCCGACCTGGGCGCCGGAGAGCTGGGTGGACAGTGTCCGGTGAGCGCGCTGCACCATCTGGTCGCGCCGGTCACCGCTGCGGACGTTGGCTTCGACGGTGCTGCGTTCCAGCGCGGTGAGGGAGAATTCGGCGGCGACGAACACTGCGGTCCCTGCGGTGAGCAGTACGAATGCCACCAGTGACAGCACCGTCATGGCGGCGTTCATCGAATCGCCTCCGCGACGTCAACGGGGAAGCCGGGCCTGGCGCCCGGCTGACTAGAGGAGGGTTCGGCCTCGGCGGGTTCGTGATCGGCCGGTTCGGCGATCACGACCGGCTCGGACGGGACGCCGTCCAGTGCCTGCGGCACCTGATCCCTTTCTTCGAATGACGCAACTCTTCGGGTCGGCTCGTGCGCAGATCTCGAGCAGCCGTCCGAAGTCCTTCACATGCTAGCCGAATACGGCCGGCCCCAAACACCAGCACAACGCGGCGCCGGGTGACGGCTGCCGGCTCACCATCCGGTCGGAAGCGGATGGCCCTCGGCGAATCCGGCGGCGGACTGGACGCCGAGCACCACGTTCTCGTGCAGTTCGGGCAGCGTGTGCGCACCGACGTAGGTGCAGGTGCTGCGAACCCCCGAGGTGATGTGGTCGATGAGGTCCTCGACGCCCCCGCGAGCTGGATCGAGGTTCATCCGCGAGGTCGAGATGCCCTCCTCGAACAGCGCCTTGCGGGCCCGGTCGAACGGGCTGTCGGCCGCGGTTCGCGCGGCGACCGCACGCTTGGACGCCATGCCGTAGCTCTCCTTGTACGGCTGGCCGTCGCGGTCGTGCAACAGGTCGCCCGGGGACTCGTAGGTGCCGGAGAACCAGGACCCGATCATGACGTTCGAGGCGCCGGCGGCCAACGCCAGCGCGACGTCGCGCGGGTGCCGCACACCGCCGTCTGCCCACACGTGACCATCGAGTTCTCGTGCTGCTGCCGAGCATTCGACGACGGCCGAGAACTGCGGGCGACCCACGCCGGTCATCATCCGGGTGGTGCACATCGCGCCCGGCCCGACACCGACCTTGACGATGGATGCTCCGGCGTTGATCAGATCGCGGGTGCCGGCCGCGGAGACGACGTTCCCGGCGGCCAACGGCACGCCGAGCTCCAGTGCGGAGACCGCCTCCACCGCGTCGAGCATCCGCTGCTGATGGCCGTGCGCGGTGTCGATGACCAGCAGATCGACACCGGCCTCGGCGAGGTCGCGGGCCTTGGAGGCGACGTCACCGTTGATGCCGACCGCTGCCGCGACGCGCAGTCGGCCGCCGCGGTCGACTGCGGGGGAGTAGATGCCGGCCCGCACCGCGCCGAGGCGGGTGAGCACACCGGCGAGACCACCGTCGGCCTCGGTGAGCACCGCCACATCGATGTGGGCGTGTTCGAGCAGGTCGAACACCTTGCGCGGATCGGTGCCGACCGGAGCGGAGACGAAGTCCGGGGTCGCCACGTCCCGTACCCGGGTGAAGCGGTCTACGCCGCGGCAGGTCGCCTCGGTGACGAGGCCGATGGGTCGGTTCTCGAAGACGACGACCGCGGCGCCGTGGGCACGCTTGTGGATCAAGGCCAGCGCATCGGAGACCGAGGCGTCCGGGGCCAGCGTGACCGGGGTGTCCACCACGAGGTCGCGGCTCTTGACGAAGTCGACGGTGTGCTTGACCGCCACCAGCGGAAGGTCCTGGGGCAGAACGACGATTCCACCCCGGCGAGCCACCGTCTCGGCCATTCGCTTGCCGGCGACGGCGGTCATGTTGGCCACCACCACAGGGATCGTGGTCCCCGATCCGTCCACCGTGGACAGGTCGACATCGAACCGCGACGCCACCTCCGAGCGCCCCGGCACGATGAAAACGTCGTCGTAGGTCAGGTCATAGGGCGGCCGGTGGCCGTCGAGGAACTTCATCGCCGTCGAGTCTATGCGCCGGTGGATCCTCGAGCCTGCGGAGAGATCGCACTCTGCGGGCTCACGACGATCTCGCCGCAGACTCGGTGCGGACAGACGCGCCGCAGGCCCGTCAGGCCTCCACCTCGCTGAGGTCTCCACTCCACAAAGTGTGGAAACGCTTGTCCCGGTCGGCGTCGATGCGGCCGTAGGTGTGGGCACCGAAGAAGTCGCGCAACCCCTGGGTCAGCGCCGCCGGCAGCCGCTCGGTCCGCAGCCCGTCGTAGTACGACAGCGCCGACGAGAAGCCGGGAATCGGGATGCCGAGCTGGGTCGCGGTGACCACGACACGGCGCCAACTGTCGATGGCCGCCTCGATCGCCGACCGGAAGTACGGGGCGACGATCAACGACGGCAGGTCGGGATCCTCGTCGAACGCCTCGGTGATCCGGTTGAGGAACTTGGCCCGGATGATGCAGCCGCCGCGCCAGATCCGTGCCATGTCGCCCGGTGCGATGTTCCAGTCGTACTCGGCGCTGCCGGCCTGGATCTGGTTGAAGCCCTGGGCGTAGGCGATGATCTTCGACGCGTAGAGCGCCTGGCGAATGTCCTCGACGAACTGCCCGGCGTCACCGGGTTCACCGCCGAGGTCGCCGGAAGCCAGCCCGGTGGTGGCGGTGCGTTGCGTCACCGACCCCGACAGTGCCCGGGCGAACACCGCTTCGGCGATGCCGGTGACCGGCACCCCGAGATCCAGGGCGGACTTCACCGTCCAGCGTCCGGTGCCCTTCTGCTCGGCCTCGTCGAGGATCACGTCGACCAGCGGCTTGCCGGTCTTGGCGTCGGTCTGACGCAACACCTTGGCGGTGATCTCGACCAGGAAGCTGTCCAGGTCCCCGGAGTTCCATTCGTCGAAGACGTCGGCGATCTGGGTCGCGCTCATCCCCAGCGCGTCGCGCAGCAGCTGGTAGGCCTCGCCGATCAGTTGCATGTCGGAGTACTCGATGCCGTTGTGCACCATCTTGACGAAATGGCCGGCGCCATCGGGGCCGATGTGCGTGCAACAGGGCACGCCGTCGACGTGGGCGGAGATCTCCTCGAGCAGCGGCCCGAGCGACTTGTAGGACTCCGCGGGCCCGCCCGGCATGATCGACGGGCCGTTGAGGGCCCCTTCCTCACCACCGGAGATGCCCGCGCCGACGAAGTGCAGTCCGCGCTCACGCATTGCCTTCTCGCGGCGGATCGTGTCGGTGTACAGCGCATTGCCACCGTCGATGATGATGTCACCGTCGTCCATGGCGTCGGCGAGCTCGTTGATGACCGCGTCGGTGGGCTCACCCGCCTTGACCATGATGAGCACACGCCGCGGCTTCTCCAGCGCATCGAGGAATTCGGCGATGGTCTCGCTGCGCACGAAGTTGCCGTCGGCACCGTGCTCGGCGAGCAGCGCGTCGGTCTTGGCCACGGAGCGGTTGTGCAGCGCGACCGTGTAGCCGTGCCGGGCGAAATTGCGCGCGATGTTCGACCCCATCACGGCCAGTCCGGTCACTCCGATCTGGGCGGTCCCGGTGGCAGGAGAAGCAGAGTCGCTCATGCAGCAGCCTTTCGTTGGCGGATTGTGCGGAGGGTGGACGGGGTCACCTCGACCACTTTGGTGCAGTGACAACGTTTACGCGGTGACCACGTACGCCTATCACGGGTACGCGCAGACGCTGCCTCCGCGATGACCCCGTGGACGAGGTGCCCCTGTGCACGACATGACCACGCGGACGAGGTAACCATCTCTACGCGATGAACAGTCGATGGAGTTCAGTAAGCCACGGCACCGCCACGGCGACGGTGGGGATGACGAGGTTGGCCACTGCGGCGGTGTAGGCGCCGGCTGCGACGATGCGGCTGTTCGGTGCACCGGCCAGCCTCTGCACCCGAACGACGGTGGTCGGGCCGCCCGCGGCCAGCGCGCCGCGGGGCGCACGCGCCGATGCGCAGGCCACCAACGCCCGCGCGAGCGGGGTGGGGCCGGTGTTACGGACGGCTGCGTCGTCGGCGAGCAACTCGATCAGCAGCCGGACCGCGGTGAGTGCATTGCCGCTGCGCACCAGCCGCGGGAACGCCGCGTGGACGGCCGTGAACATCTCCAGGACCAGGTCGTGGCGGGCGCGGAGATGAGCCCGCTCGTGCGAGAGGATCGCCGCGATCTCCTGATCGGACAGCGTGTTCAACGCACCTTCGCTGAGCACCACGCGGCTGCGAACCCCGGGCAGGCAGTAGGCCAGGGGCTGGTCGACATCCAGGATGCGCAGGCCGTGACCGGGCACCGGAGCGCTACAGCGGGTGCGCAGCTGGGGCACGGCCTGCCCCGGGGAGGACACGAGGTCGACGACCATGCGGTGGTGCGCACGTCGGCGTCGGGTCGCGATGGCGACGTTGAGCACCGACGCAGTCAATCGGGCACCGATCAGCAGCGTGAGGGCCAGTACCGCGACGTGCAGGATCCAGAGGGGCCACCCCAGGGTGTCGACGGCACCGGTCAGCGTCGCTGTGGGTCGCCCGTCAGAACCCGGCCGGAAGAGCCGGCTGGCGATGGCAAGCCCCGCCGAGAACGCCGAGAGCACCGCGGCCAGCGCCACCGACTGCCACAGCACGATCGCTGCGCGCGGGGCCCGCATCGGCCATCGCGCCCGCGCCAGCAGCGCAGGCACCGGCCCCGACAGCAGCAGGGCGACGATGGTGAAGGCCAGCGCGGACACGCTGCCAGTGTCCCTCAGGCGATGCCCGGACCGCCAGCGGGCGGATCATCACGGTTCTTTTCTTCCAGGTCGGCCAGTGCGCGGCGCAGCGCGTCGACCTCGTCGACGCCCACGCGCTCCACGAAGTGGACGAGAGCCGCCTCGCGGCTGCCCGAATCTGCGGCCTGATCCAGCGCGTCGACCATCAGCCCGGCGACGAGTTCGTCGCGGCCGTGGGTGGGCGCGTACCGGTGCGCTCGGTCGTCGCGGTGCTGCACCACCAGGTTCTTCTTCGCCAGGCGTTGCAGCACGGTCATGATCGTGGTGTACGCGAGGTCGCGGTCGGCAGCGAGGGCCTCGTGTACCTGACGCACCGTCTGAGGCTCAGGCGCCGACCACAAGTGGTCCATCACGGACCGTTCCAGGTCCCCGAGCCGTGTCAGCTTGGCCATCTTCGGTTCATCTCCTACCCGCTGTAGGTCAAAGCGTACTACGCGATTACTACCGATTGTCGTATCCATCTTGACTGCTACCGCCTCCACGCGCTCGCCGCCGAGTCCGGGTGCGCAGGCATTCGCGTGCCTCCGCGGCGGGTTGTGAGTCCGGTCACAGGGGGTAGCCCCTTTGCGGTCGGTGACTATAGTAAGGCTAACCTAACCACGCTGCCACGATTGGAGGTTCCGTGACTGTCCTCGTCGACGATCCGCTCATCGCGAGCATGGCGATCAGGCGCGCCTTGCCCATCCACGAGTCAAGCCGCCGGCTGCGCGGGCTCTATCCGGAGTGCCCCCGCGTCTACGGCGTGGCGGTCATGGGGGACCTGTCCCGTCGACGGTGGTGGCCACTCACCGAAGCCCTCACCGCCGGGCGCCTGCAGGTCATGTTCGACGCCGGTGTCGCCGAAACCGACAGCCGATACGCGGTGGCGCAGCAGTTGGCAGCCACGTTCGCCCACGTGGTGGTCGGCCGGGTCGTCCCGCTGCTGGTGCTCGAGGGACGGGCGTGGGACACAGGCCTCGAGAACCTGTGGGTCCATGTCGATTCCGAAGGCGCCATCGACTGGGTCGGGGTGGTCGATCCGACCCTGCGGGCGCTGCCCGATGACCCGCATTTCACCGCCCGCCCATGCCCCGGGGCGGGTCGATCTGCCCAGCACGGGATCGTCGCGCTGCCCAACGAGGCCGCGCTGACGACCTGGATCGCCCATCGCAGCCACCGTGCGCTCGCGCCGCTTTTCGCCCAACTCGCCGACGTCAGCGGGGGAGCGATGACGGTGTCGGCGATGTGGCACATCGTCGGCGGCGCCGTGGTCGGGGCAGCGACCCAGATTCCGCTGCTGTCGGGCGCGAGCGAGATCACCAGCATGCGCCGAAGCCAGGCGGTACTGGACGCGTTGGTCAGCTTCGGCGTGCCGGTGCGCGGTACCAGCCGCCCAGCCATGGGAAAGGTCTTGCTAAATTAGGGCAGCCTTGCCTATTCTTATCGTGTTGATCGCATCGTGAACCACCGGACCGAGCCGGAGTTTCTGAGGGCTGCAGAAACCCCCGGTCCATCCACAGGACGGGCCCCTCGCACAGCGTGGGGCCCGTCCTCACGTTCACGCACCCCCGAGACCGCACCTGCCGGGCGGCGGTGTAGACACAAGCGGTGACTGATCTTCCCCCTGGGCTCGGCAACGGTTTCGACGCCGAACTGGGCCTGACCTATGTGGAGATGACCCCCGACGGCGGCCGGGCCACCTTGCCGATCACCGACAAACTGCTTCAACCGTGGGGGATCGTGCACGGCGGCGTCTACTGCGCCGTCGTCGAGAGCATGGCCAGTGTGTCGGGGCACGTGTGGCTCTCGGAGAACGGTGGTGGCACCGTGGTCGGTGTCAACAACAACACCGACTTCCTGCGCGCCATTCGCGGGGGCACGGTCACCGCCGAGTCCACGCCCATCCACCGGGGCCGCCGCCAGCAGCTGTGGCTGATCACGATCACCGACGACGCCGGGCGTGCCGTCGCCCGGGGACAGGTACGGCTGCAGAACATCGCCGACGAGTGAACGGCCGCTGACCCGCGACGCCGCACCACTGTGTGTGCGTGTGCCGGTTGCTCGCCCGAGCGCTCACCGGCTTGGCGTGGCAGGATCGCCCACTATGCGACTGACCCCGCATGAACAGGAACGGCTGCTCCTTTCGTATGCCGCCGAACTCGCCCGCCGCCGTCAGGCCCGCGGCCTGAAGCTCAACCATCCCGAAGCGGTCGCGCTGATCACCGACCACATCCTCGAGGGCGCCCGCGACGGCCGGACGGTGGCCGAGCTGATGGCCAGCGGGCGCGAAGTCCTCGGTCGCGCAGACGTCATGGACGGGATCCCCGAAATGCTCGAGGACGTCCAGGTGGAGGCCACGTTCCCGGACGGCACCAAACTCGTCACCGTCCACCACCCGATCCCGTGAGCGGAGAACTCCAGTGATACCCGGAGAGATCGTCTTCGGTGACGACGACATCGAGATCAACGCGGGGGCAACGCGGCTGGAGCTCGACATCGTCAACACCGGTGACCGACCGGTGCAGGTCGGCAGCCACGTCCACGTCCCGCAGGCCAATGCCGCACTTGATTTCGACCGTGCCACCGCGCGGGGATACCGCTTCGACATTCCCGCCGGTACCGCCATCAGATTCGAGCCCGGGATCGCACAACGCGTCACGCTCGTGCCGTTGGCCGGTACCCGCGAGGTGCACGGCCTGACCCTCGACCCTCCGGGCAGATTGGACGATCCGCGATGACGACGCTGTCCCGCTCTCGCTACGCCGGACTGTTCGGGCCGACCACCGGCGACCGGATCCGCTTGGCCGACACCGATCTGCTGATCGAGATCACCGAGGACCGAAGCGGTGGACCGGGTCTGGCCGGTGACGAAGCGGTGTTCGGCGGCGGCAAGGTGCTGCGCGAGTCGATGGGGCAGTCCCGAGCCACCCGCGCCGACGGCGCACCAGACACCGTGATCACCGGCGCGGTGATCCTCGACTACTGGGGAATCATCAAGGCCGACATCGGCATTCGCGACGGCCGCATCTGTGCCATCGGTAAGGCCGGCAACCCCGACATCATGTCCGGGGTGCATCCGGACCTGGTGGTGGGGCCGTCGACCGAGATCATCGCCGGCAACGGGCGAATCGTCACCGCCGGGGCGTTGGACTGTCACGTGCACCTGATCTGTCCGCAGCTGATGGACGAGGCGCTGGGCGGCGGGATCACCACGATCGTGGCCGGCGGCACGGGCCCCGCCGAGGGAAGCAAGGCCACCACCGTCACCCCCGGCTCCTGGCATCTGGCCAGGATGCTCGAAGCCCTCGACACGTGGCCGCTGAACGTGGCGCTGCTCGGCAAGGGCAACACCGTCAGCGCAGAGGCGATGTGGGAGCAGTTGCGCGGCGGCGCAGCGGGTTTCAAGCTCCACGAGGACTGGGGCACGACACCGGCTGCCATCGACGCCTGCCTGACCGTCGCCGAGGCGGCCGGGGTGCAGGTCAACATCCACACCGACACGCTCAACGAGGCCGGCTTCGTGGAGAACACGCTGGCCGCGGTCAAGGGCCGCTCGATCCACGCTTATCACACCGAGGGCGCCGGCGGCGGGCATGCGCCGGACATCATCACGGTCGCGGGCCAACCCAACGTGCTGCCCAGTTCGACCAACCCGACCCGCCCGCACACCGTCAACACGCTCGACGAGCACCTCGACATGTTGATGGTCTGCCACCATCTGAACCCGAATGTCCCCGAGGATCTCGCGTTCGCCGAGAGCCGGATCCGACCGTCCACCATCGCCGCCGAGGATCTGCTGCACGACATCGGCGCCATCTCGATGATCGGCAGCGACGCCCAGGCGATGGGCCGCATCGGCGAGGTGGTCATGCGCACGTGGCAGACCGCGCACATGATGAAGCGGCGCCGCGGTGCCCTGCCGGGCGACTCGGGGGGACCGCGCGGTGCGGACAACAACCGGGCGATGCGCTACGTCGCCAAGTACACGATCTGCCCGGCAGTCGCGCACGGTCTGGATCGCGACATCGGCTCGGTGGAGGTCGGGAAGCTGGCCGATCTGGTGCTGTGGGAGCCGGCGTTCTTCGGTGTCCGTCCGCATGCGGTGCTCAAGGGCGGGATGATCGCGTGGGCGGCGATGGGTGACGCCAATGCCTCGATCCCCACCCCGCAACCGGTCCTACCCCGTCCGATGTTCGGTGCGGCTCCGGCCGCAGCGGCCGCCACATCACTGCACTTCGTTGCCCCGCAGGCGATCGAGGACGGTCTCGCCGACCGGCTGGCGGTCAGTCGCCGCCTGGTCGCGGTCGACAACGTGCGCAAGATCGGCAAGGCCGACATGCCGCTCAACGACGCCCAACCGGACATCGTGGTGGACCCGGACACGTTCACCGTGCGTATCGACGGTGAGGTGTGGCAGGAACAACCGGCCGCCGAACTGCCGATGGCGCAGCGTTACTTCCTGTTCTGATGACCGATCTGACCGGTTTTTCGACGCTGCTGGCGCTGTCGGACTCACGGCTGCCCACCGGCGGTCACGTGCATTCCGGCGGGGTCGAGGAAGCCGTGACCAGTGGGTTGGTGGTGGATCTGGCGACGCTGGCCGCATTTCTGCGGCGCCGGATCCGGACGACGGCATTGGTGGCCGCATCGATCGCGGCCGCTGTGCACCGCGGCACCCTCGAGTCCGCGGCGGGCGGCACCGGCGACGCCGAAACCGACGCCCGCACACCGGCTCCCGCCGCACGCCAGGCTTCCCGGGCGCAGGGGCGTGGGCTGGTCCGGTTGGCGCGCCGGGTGTGGCCCTCGTCGGATTGGGGCGCCCTCGGCGCCACGCCGCACCTGGCGGTGACCCTCGGCGCAGTCGGGGCGGCTGGGGCGCTGGACCCCGAACACACCGCCCTGTCGGTCGTGTACACGACGATGACAGGTTCGGCCACCGCCGCTCAGCGGCTGCTGGCCCTCGACCCCGGCGACGTCGCGGCGCTGACCTTCGAGCTCGCACCGCTGTGCGAGCAGACCGCCGCAGAGGCCGCCGCCGGTCTCGCCGACCTCTCGGACCCCCTGCTGGACGTCCTGGCCCAGCGACACCTCGACCGTGAACGCCCGTTGTTCGCCTCGTGACAGTGAGGAGCTGCTGACCGTGCCACCGATGCCACCACATTTTCTCTCGGCCGACTCGCCCGGACATACCCACGAGCACCCCGACCGTCCGCGCCGGGTGCGCCAGCCGGGCGAGCCGCTGCGCATCGGTGTCGGCGGACCCGTCGGCTCGGGAAAGACCGCGCTGGTGGCGGCGCTGTGCCGGCAGTTGCGCGACGAGTTGTCGCTGGCGGTGCTGACCAACGACATCTACACGACCGAGGATGCGGACTTCCTGCGCCGCAACGCCGTTCTGCCCGACGAGCGGATCGCCGCCGTGCAGACCGGCGGGTGCCCGCATACTGCGATCCGCGACGACATCACCGCCAATCTGGATGCGATCGACGATCTGCTGGCCGCGCACTCGGGGCCCGGGCGCCCCCTGGACCTGATCCTGGTGGAGTCGGGCGGCGACAACCTCACCGCCACGTTCTCCTCGGGCCTGGTGGACGTCCAGATCTTCGTCATCGATGTGGCCGGCGGCGACAAGGTGCCCCGCAAGGGCGGCCCCGGCGTCACGTTCTCCGACCTGCTGGTGATCAACAAGACCGATCTGGCGCCGCTGGTCGGCGCCGACCTGGACGTCATGCGCCGCGACGCGGCAGCGGTACGCGGTGACCGGCCGTTCGTGCTGATCTCCCTGACCGAGGACCCCGCGGCAAGTGCCGTGCTCGACTGGGTCCGCGCGCAACTGCAGGTTGCGCAGGACGCCTAGATGCGCTCCGAGGTCGTCATCGTCGCCCGACCCGACCGCTCACCCCGACTCGAATGCTCCGGGGGAATCGCCGCACGGCGCACCGCACCAGACACCGTGCACCTGGTGTCGGCGGCCGCAACACCACTGGGCGGCGACACGATCCATCTTCGGGTCGTGGTGGAGCCGGGAGCGCGGTTGCGGGTGCGCACCGCCGCGGCGACGGTGACGCTTCCCGGGGCCGCCTGCGTGGAGTCACACGCGTCGTGGTGCCTGGACGTCGCCGGCACGCTCGATCTGGATCCGCAGCCCACCATCGTGGCGGGCACGTCCCGCCACCTCGCCAGCACCCGGCTGAACCTCACCGCCGGCGGCAGGGTGCGACTTCGTGAACGTGTGCAGATCGGCAGATCCGGTGAACACCAAGGTTTCTGGTCGGGATCACTGCACGCCGACGTCGACGGCAGGGCGCTACTGCGCCACCGGGTCGAGCTCGGTGCGGGCTCCGTGGCAGATGACGCCATCGCAGCCCCCCTGGCGTGTGTGAGCGAGTTCCATTACCCGTGCGCCGACGTCACCACCGGGGGAGTGACGCTCGCCCTGGCCGGGGGAGGCAGTCTGACCACCTGGCAGGGCGAGCGGCTCTGACGGCGACCCGCGTCAGCTGGCCGCCTTCTCGGTGTCCTGCACGGCCGCGGCGATGTCCTCGAGTTCTTCGATCCGAGTCCGCGCGTAGGCCTGCTGTTCGGTGATCGTCAGTTGACCGCGGTTGGTGGACAGGAACGTGATCGTCCACGACAGCACCGTCACGATCTTGTTCTTGAAGCCGATCAGATACACCAGGTGCAGGCCCAGCCACGCCAACCAGGCGATGAATCCACCGAACTCCACCGGCCCGACCTTGGCGACCGCGTTGAATCGGGACACCGTCGCCATCGAACCCTTGTCGAAGTAATTGAACGGTTCACGTTCGGCCGGATCAGCGCCCTTGAGCCCCGCCGCGACGGCCTTGGCCGCGTACTTGGCGCCCTGGATGGCGCCCTGCGCCATGCCGGGGACGCCCTCCACGGCGGCCATGTCACCGATGACGAACACGTTCGGGTGCCCCGGGATCGACAGGTCCGGCATGACCTTCACGCGGCCGGCCCGATCGAGTTCGACGTCCGACTGTTCAGCCAGGTCGCGCCCCAGCGGGCTCGCCGACACTCCGGCCGACCACACCTTGCACGCCGCCTCGATCCGGCGCATGGTTCCGTCCGGATCCTTGACGGTGATGCCGTTGCGGTCGACGTCGGTCACCATCGCGTTGAGCTGGATCTCGACACCCATCTTTTCCAGCCGGGCCTGCGCCTTCTTGCCGAGCTTCTCGCCCATCGGCGGCAGCACCGCAGGAGCGGCGTCGAGCAGGATCACCCGCGCCTTGGTCGAGTCGATGTGCCGGAATGCGCCCTTGAGCGTGTGGTCGGCCAGCTCGGCGATCTGACCGGCCATCTCGACACCGGTGGGTCCGGCCCCGACGACGACGAACGTCAGCAGCTTCTCCCGGCGGGCCGGGTCACTGGAGCGCTCGGCCTGCTCGAACGCGCCGAGGATGCGACCGCGCAGCTCCAGCGCATCGTCGATGGACTTCATGCCGGGGGCGAACTCGGCGAAATGGTCGTTGCCGAAGTAGGACTGTCCGGCACCGGCGGCGATGATCAAGCTGTCGAACGGGGTCACGTACGTGTGCCCGAGCAGTTCGGAGCGCACGGTCTTGGCTTCGAGGTCGATGCGCGTCACGTCACCGAGCAGCACCTGGGCGTTCCTCTGGTCGCGCAGGATCACCCGCGTGGCCGGTGCGATCTCGCCTTCGGAGATGATCCCCGTGGCCACCTGGTACAGCAGCGGCTGGAACAGGTGATGAGTGGTTCGGGCGATCAACTTGATGTCGACGTCGGCCTTCTTGAGCTCCTTGGCCGCCGTCAGACCGCCGAAACCGGATCCGATGATGACGACCTTGTGCCGATCGGAGGCCGTAGCTCCGGGATGGCTCATTGCTGCTCCTCGCGGACGTGTGAACGTCAATCCAACCAAGACGTGTGAGCGTCACGTCGAACCGAGACGTGTGAGCGTCACATTCAACCGAGACGTGTGAACGTCTAGTACAACCGATACGTTAGTGGCCGTACTTCCCGCTAGCGCGGTGAGCTAACCCACCGCACCGGTTGTTCACCCACCGACAAGTGGTTTCAGCGCTTCTCCGAGGGCGCTGATCTGGCCCGGCTGGTAGCCCACAGTCTGAGTCGGCACGAACAGGATCACCCCGTCGATACCCGCGTCGAGCACCTTGGTCTGGATCTGTTCGGCGATCTGCTCCACGCTGCCGGCCACCATGCGCTGCTTGAAATCGTCGGGGATGAGGTCGGGGCTGATGCCCTCTCCGACGACGGCGCCCACCAGCATGCTGGTCTCGAGGGTCGCCGGGTCGCGGTCGATGGCCTCACACCGCTGCTTGACCACCTCGACCTTCTTGGCGAGCTCGTCGAACCCGGCGATCACGTTGAGATGGTCGAAGTGCTGCGCGGCCAGCGGGATGGTCTTCTTCTCCCCGCTTCCGCCGATCATCAACGGAATGTGGTCGCGGACGCGCGGATTGGCCATCGCCTCCTCGACCCGGTAGTACTTGCCGGAGAAGGTGGGCCGCTCGCCCTTGAGCATCGGCAGAATGATCTGCAACGCCTCACCGAGCTTGTCGAACCGGTCGGTGAACGTGCCGAACTCGTAGCCGAGCTGATCATGCTCGAGCTCGAACCACCCGGTGCCGATGCCCAGGATCGCCCGGCCCTGGCTGATCACGTCGAGGGTGGTGATGTTCTTGGCCAGCAGGGTCGGATTGCGATAGGTGTTGCCTGTCACCAACGTGCCGAGCTGCACGTGCTCGGTGACCGATGCCAGCGCACCGAGCGCTGTGTAGGCCTCGAGCATCGGCTGGTCGGGGGTGCCGATGCCCGGCAGTTGATAGAAGTGGTCCATCACGAAGACGGAGTCGAACCCCGACGCGTCGGCTTCCTGCGCCTGGGCGACGACGGTGGGGAACAGGTCGGCGACATCACCTTGACCGGATGCGCCGTAGGAGAAGTTGTTGATCTGAAGCCCGAGTCTGGTCACATGCATGACCCTACGACCCGACGGCGAGGCACCGGTGAACGTTTCGCTACATGTGAAGCCCGGAATAAAAGCACACCGACAGTGGTTTGCGGGCTCTTCGTAATTCAGAGTGCATTGACCAGTGCGTGCAGGGCTCCGCTGTGTAGTAGTGAGCGCCAGCGGTAGTGGGCCAGATTTCGGAATCCGAG
>Ga0208330_1000324_pt1 | contig 23665 bp, 21 predicted proteins | sample DeeseametaMP1896_FD_184180 | JGI IMG/M metagenome (GOLD analysis project Ga0208330, IMG submission 184180) | Marine microbial communities from the Deep Pacific Ocean - MP1896 (SPAdes) | ecosystem: Environmental > Aquatic > Marine > Oceanic | place: East of Hawaii, North Pacific Ocean | collected... | reverse complement strand
CGCGACCTGATCACCATCGCCGAGCAACAGCACCTGTCCTCACTGCGGATCGGAATCATCGGGCTCAGCGTCGGACATGCCATCGCCCACACGCTGGCGATGCAGGGATTGTGTGGAGAGCTGCGACTGGCCGACTTCGACGCGCTGGAGTTGTCGAACCTCAACCGGGTGCCGGCAACGGTCTTCGACCTCGGCGTCAACAAAGCCGCGGCGGCAGCTCGCAGGGTCGCCGAGATCGACCCGTATCTCGCTGTGCGCGTGGATGATCGCGGCGTGACCGCAGACAGCATCGACGGATTCCTCGAGGGGCTCGACGTCGTGGTCGAGGAGTGCGACTCCCTCGATGTCAAGGCTTTGGTCCGGGAAGCCGCACGCCGGCACCGGTTGCCGGTGGTGATGGCCACCAGCGACCGCGGTCTGGTCGACGTCGAACGCTTCGACACCGAACCCGACCGACCCGTGTTCCACGGGCTGCTCGGGGGACTCGACGCCGCCACCCTGGCCGGGCTGGACAACAAGGACAAGGTCCCACACGTGCTGCGGATCATCGAGGGCGCGAGTCTGTCACCCCGGGCCGCAGCATCGCTGGTCGAGGTCGGCCAGACGCTGGCGACCTGGCCGCAGCTCGCCGGCGACGTGCTGATCGGGGCATCCGCGGTCGCCGAGGCGGTCCGCAGAATCGGTCTGGGTGAGCGCCTTCCGTCCGGACGGGTACGTGTGGACATGTCGACCTTCATGGAGGAGCTGGTCGATCCCCGCAACAGAACAGCCGCGCCGGCCGAGGCGCACGACCCGGCCCCCGCGCGCGCCCGCGACGCGGTTCACGCGGTGGCGCTGGCCGCCAATCAGGCACCGTCGGGGGGCAACGCGCAGCCGTGGCGCATCGAGACCGGCGCCGGGACAGTCGCGATCCACCTCACCCCCGAGCGCACCACCCTGATGGACGTCAACCTTCGCGGCAGCGCCGTCGCCGTCGGCGCCGCGAGCTTCAATGCCCGCGTGGCCGCCGCCGCTCGCGGTGTCCTCGGCGACGTGCACCTCACCGAACATCAGACCGCCTCACCGCTCACCGCGGTGATCGACCTGGACGGTGCCGGCGCCGACCCGGACCTCGCCGCGCTGTACCCGCTCCTCGAGAGCCGGGAGACCAACCGGCACCGGGGCACCCCAACGCCCTTGACCGACACCATCACCGAAGCGCTCGGCAACGCCGCACACCGGGAAGGCGCCCGCCTGGTGTTGCTGACCGATCGCACCGACCTGGACGCCGCGGGCGAGGTGCTGTCCGGCGCCGACCGCATCCGCTACCTGACGACCCGGCTGCACCGCGAGATGACCTCCGAATTGCGTTGGCCCGGCGATGAATCCCCCGACACCGGCATTGATGTGCGCAGCCTCGAACTGAGTCCAGCCGATTTCGCGACGCTCGACATCCTCAGGCGCACCGAGGTCATGGCGCTGTTGGCATCCTGGGGAGTCGGTTCCAGGCTCGGCTCCGACACCCGGGACCGGATAGTGAACAGCTCGTCACTGGCGGTGATCATCGGCAGCGATCCGTCCCTGACCGGCTACGCGCACGGCGGAGCGGCGGCCGAAGCGGTCTGGTTGACCGCTCAACGCCACGGCCTGGCGGTCCAACCTGTCTCCCCCGTCTTCCTCTACGCACACGACGATGCCGACCTGCACGGTCTTTCACCGGAATTCGCCGGCCAACTGGCCGAGTTGCAGGACCGGTTTCGTCACTTGACGAGTGTGGCCGACGGGGAAACCCAGATCCTGGCCCTGCGACTCGTCACCGCACCACCCGCCTCGGTCCGTAGCCGCAGGCGACCGCTCGTTCACACGGCACCGGGCTTATCCTGACTGCACAATGTCCATGAACGGCACACCGCGCAGCCTCGACCTGATGGTCAAATCGGTGGCGACCCAGTTGATGGCCGCCACTGCGACCACTTCCGTCGAAGTCAGCCAACGTGTGCTGGCCGATCTGGTGTCCTACCTCGGCGTCGACGTCAGCTTCCTTCGCTACAACGACCACAAGATCAGGGCCTCCAGACTGATCGCCGAGTGGCCGATCCGGCCGAACATTCCTGACCCCGACCCGCTGGAGATCGTCTACTTCGCCGACGCCGACCCGGTGTTCGCAGTGTCGGAAAACGCCAAGAAGCCGGTGGTGCTGCGTCCAGAACCAGCCACCGATGACTACCAGCGGCGGATCGAGGAGAGTCGCGCGGTGCCCGCGACGTCGATGGCCGCCGCACCCCTGCTGTCGGGCAATGTCACCACCGGGGCCCTCGGGTTCATCAAGTTCGGCGACCGGGAGTGGAGCACCGACGAACTAAACGCACTGGAGACGATCGCGTCGCTGTTCGCCCAGGTTCAGGCCCGGGTGCTGGCCGAAGAACGGCTTCGTTACCTCGCCGAACACGACGACCTGACCGGTCTGCACAACCGGCGCGCCCTGCTGTCGCACCTGGACGAACGACTTGCGGCCGGCCGGCCTGGTCCGGTCTCGACGCTGTTCTTCGACCTGGACCGGCTCAAGGCGATCAACGACTACCTCGGGCACACCGCGGGCGACTGGTTCATCCGCGTGCTGGCCGAGCGCCTGCGCCGATCCGGCGACGGGGAGAACCTGATCGCCCGGTTGGGCGGCGACGAATTCGTCGTGGTTCCCCGCGCGGCAATGGACGAAGCCGCTGCCACCGCACTGGCTCATCAGCTGCAGTCCGCACTGCGCGAACAGGTCTCGATCGACGGCGAGGTACTCACCCGCACCGTGAGTATCGGTGTGGCACAGGGCACACCGGGTGTCGATACGACTTCGGACCTGCTGCGTCGCGCCGACCAGGCGGTCCTGACCGCCAAGAACTCCGGCGGCAACAAGGTCGCGGTGTTCACCGACGACATGGCGATGAAGAACGAGTTCCGTAACGACATCGAGTTGCACCTGCAGAACGTGATCGAAAGCGGGGCGCTGTTACTGCACTACCTTCCCGAGGTCGACATGCGCACCGGCGAGATCCTGGCCGCCGAAGCTCTGGTGCGTTGGCAGCACCCCACCCGTGGGTTGCTGGGACCCGATGCGTTCATCGGTGTCGCCGAATCCATCAATCTCGCCGGTGAACTCGGCCGATGGGTGATGCGTTCGGCGTGTGCGGATTTCGCGGCGTGGCAGTCGCGTGGGCTCGGGGAGAACATCGTCATGCGCATCAACGTCTCTCCGGTGCAATTGGTGATCGACGGCTTCGTGGAATCGGTGGCCGGCATCCTCGAAGAGTTCGGTCTCGCCCGCGGATCGGTCTGTCTGGAGATCACCGAGAACGTCGTGGTCCAGGACATCGAAACCACGCGGATCACGCTGGCAGCACTGAAGGCCGCCGGTGTCCAGATTGCCATCGACGACTTCGGAACCGGGTACAGCGCCTTCTCGCATCTGAAGTCACTGCCGGTGGACACGCTCAAGATCGACCGCGGTTTCGTCCGCGAACTAGGCGCTGATCCCGGTGATCTCGCCATCGTGCGCGCGATCATCGCCTTGGCCGAAGCGTTCGGGTTGGAGTTGGTGGCCGAAGGCGTCGAAACCGAAGCCGCTGCGCTGACGCTGCTGCGCCACGGCTGCCATCGCGCACAGGGCTTCCTGCTCTCGCGCCCGATCGCCGGCGCAGCGCTGGAATCGCTGCTGGCCAAAGGCCGTCTGGCAATCAAGTTCTCCGCCTGAGGACGACGATCACGCTTCGCAATGACGTGCAGAGCCGCTGACGTTCGGGCAGGCCCCAGCCGCCGCGGCGACCGCCGGGTCTGTGGTCAACAGTTCCACGCGGCCGAAGCGGCTGGCGAGGCGACCGACCAGGGCCACCCGCACCTCCGCACCCTGCGGCAGCGGCGGTGTCACGAGCGGTCCGACCGCCCGGCACAGCAGGACACCGTGCCGGGCCCGAACCGTCAGGGCCCCTCCCTCGGTGTCGAACTCCGCACCGACAACGACCCCGTCGTCGAAGATCAGCCGCTGAAGAACGGTGGACCGGTCGACGGATACGCCTGCGTCCTCGGCTGCGGCTGTGAGCCAGGTCAGGACTGAACCACCGACATCATCGACATCGGGTGACATCACACCGATCTCGCTGACCGCCAGCCGACCGCCGTCGTCGGATTGCCACGCCGCGGTATCCCAGCCGGTGACTCGGGTGTAGAGGTATCCGGTGCGCGCGGGGATGCACTGCATCGCCCAGTCGCGCAGATGAGCACCGTCGAAGGTGTCGATCCGGCGTTTCCTGCCCTCGTCTGCAGTCGGGAGCGCACTCGCGAGTCGAACCGGCAGATCGACCGACGGGCGGGGCAACGACTCGAGCTCGATGTCGGCGGTCAACTCGTGCAGGAAGGTGGCGGTCGGGTCATCGAGCTGTGGCGCTTCGAACCAGTCGGTTTCGGACGCGGGCAAGTCTGCGCTGGCCAGCATCACCGCGCCACCGGCCCGCGCGGCGGCGATGGCGGTGGCCAGACCGCCGGGAGCTGTGTCGGTGCAGATGACATCGACCTCGTCGTCCCAACCGAACTCGTCGTCTACGGTTATGTGCCTCATATTTGCCACTCATCGCCCCTCCGTGAACACGACCACCGCTACCTCCGGCGATGAGCAAACAAGCGATCGCACCAATGCGGGGTCGCCACAGCCGTGATGGGTAATGAGGGGATTTGCCATCACGGACTGTGGCAACACGAACAACCTACCACCGCACACCGCAGATCAGTCCGCGCCGTGATGGGGGCCGGCGCCCGCGCGGGGCGGCACCATGAGGCGGTCCACAGCCGCGCACGGTTCCGCGCCGTGGGGCCGCCGAGAGCCACGCGCGGGTCGGCACCGTGAGGAGGTCCACAGCCGCCGAAAATCCGGTCGCGATTCACCCGAATTCAGCGACCTAACTAACTAGGTTTACTCTGTCGGGGAGCCCGCACACGAAAAGGGGAATCGATGGATCTGGAGTGGTCGGCCACCGATCTCGCGTTCCGCGACGAGGTGCGCACCTTTCTCGCCGAGAAGCTGACGCCGGAGCTTCGACGCGCTGGCCAGCTGATGACGAGCGTGTACGCCGACCACGACGCCAGCATGGAGTGGCAACGCATCCTGCACGAACAGGGCTGGGCCGCACCGGCCTGGCCGGTCGCTCACGGCGGTTGCGACTGGAGCCTGACCCAGCACTACATTTTCAGCAGGGAGTCGCAGCTCGCGGGGGCACCGTCGCTGTCCCCGATGGGTATCCGGATGGTGGCCCACGCGATCATCAAGTTCGGCACCGACGAACAGAAGGACTATTTCCTGCCCCGCATCCTCACGGGTGAGGTGTTCTTCTGTCAGGGCTACTCCGAACCAGAGGCCGGGTCGGACCTGGCGGCGTTGTCGATGGCCGCCCGCGACGACGGTGACCACCTGGTCTGCACCGGCAGCAAGATCTGGACCACCCATGCGCGGGAAGCCAATTGGATGTTCGCGCTCGTGCGCACCAGCCGCAGCGACAAGAAGCAACGTGGTATCACCTTCGTACTCATCGACATGTCCGCTCCTGGGATCGAGATTCGTCCTCTGGTGATGACGTCCGGCGAAGAAGTCCAGAACCAGGTGTTCTTCGACGACGTGCGGGTGCCCAAGGCCAACGTCATCGGCGACATCGATGACGGTTGGACGGTGGCGAAATACCTGCTCGAGTTCGAGCGCGGTGGCGGCGCGACGGCCCCGGCACTGCAGGTGATGGCTGAGGACATCGCGACGGTGTCGGCCCAGCAACCAGGCCCGAGCGGCGGGCGGCTTCTCGATGACCCCGCCTTCGCACACAAGCTGGCCGAGCTGCGGATCCGTACCGAGGTGCTCGAAATCCTCGAATACCAGGTGCTTGCCGTGGTCGCCGCGGGCGGAAACCCCGGCGCCAAGTCGTCGATGCTCAAGGTGCTGTCCACTGAACTGAGCCAGGCGCTCACCGAGCTCGCGATGGAGGCCGCCGGCCCACGGGGGCGCGTCTACCAACCACACGCGACATGCCCCGGCGGCCCGATCGCCGACTTCACGCCCCCGCAGCACGACTACGTCAGCGGTGAACCCTGGCAAGCCGTCGCTCCCCTGCGGTACTTCAACGACCGCGCCGGCTCGATCTACGCCGGCAGCAATGAGATTCAGCGCAACATCCTGGCGAAAGCAGCATTGGGGCTTTAGATGGACTTCACACTCAACGACGAACAGGAACTGCTTCGCAACGGGCTGACCCGGTTCCTGGCCACGCGCTACGACCTGGAGAAGAGCCGCGCGGCCGCCAAGACGGGCCTGGGCTGGCAGCCCGACATCTGGCGGGCGTTCGCCGAGGAGCTGGGCATCCTGGGCGCCGCGTTGCCCGAGGAGTACGGCGGCATCGGCGGTGGCGCCGTCGAGATGATGCTCATCGCCGAGGCTTTGGGCCACGCGCTCGTGATCGAACCGTACGTCGACACCGCCGTCGTCGCGGCCGGCCTGCTGCGGCGCGCCGGCGGGGACGCCGCCGCCGAGTTGGTGGAGAAGATCGCCTCGGGCACCGCGATCGTCACGGTCGCTGCCACAGAGCCGACCTCGGGCGAGAACTGGCGTGACGTGACGACCGTGGCCGAGCGCGACGGAGCCGACTGGGTGCTGCGTGGTACCAAGATCGTCTCAGCGAGTACCCCGCTGGCCAGCCACGTGCTGGTGACAGCGCGGACCTCCGGTGCCCGCACCGACGCCGATGGGATATCGCTCTTCCTGGTCGAGGTCGGGTCGTCGACGCCGGGATTGACCCTGCACCACTACCGCACCGTCGATGACCGGCGCGCCTCCGACATCGCTTTGGAGGGTGTCCGTCTGCCTTCCGACGCCCTTGTCGGCGGGGCGGGAGTCGCCTGGCCCTGGCTGACCCGAGCCCGCGACGAGGGCGCGGCGGCCGTGTGCGCCGAGGCAGTCGGGTGCATGCGCAAGGTTCTCGCCGACACCGTCGAGTACTGCAAGCAACGCCAGCAGTTCGGGCAGCCGATCGGCGGCTTCCAAGTGCTCCAGCACCGCATGGTGGACATGTACATGCACGTGGAGCAGGCCGCGGCGGCAGCGTTGCTCGCCATCCTCAAGCTGGACGCCGATGAGGTGACCCGGGCTCGCGCGGTGTCGGCGGCGAAGGTGACCGTCGGCCGGGCCGCGCAGTTCGTCGGCCAGCAGGCCGTTCAGCTTCACGGCGGAATGGGCATGACCGAGGAACTCGCGATCGGGCACTACTTCAAGCGGTTGACCGCGCTGCAGTTCGAGTTCGGCTCGACCGACCACCACGTCAGCCGCTACGCCCAGGCGTCCGTAGCCGGGTGACCGTCCCCCGCGTACGGCCGCGCTCCCGCCTCAGGAGCGTCTGGCGACGATGACGGGGATGCGGGCGGACTGCACCACCTGTGAGCCCACCGAACCGAGCAGCATGCCGGCGAAGCCACCGCGACCATGGCTGCCGACCACCAGCAGCTGGGCATGCTCGGCTTCCTCGAGCAACGCGTGGGCAGGCCGGTCCGGACGCAGCACTCGCCGGATCGACACGTCGGGGTAGCGCTCGCGGTAACCCGCCAGCCGCTCGGACAACAGACAGTCCTCTTCGGGCTGGATCTCCGACCAACCCTCGTCGGGCAGTTCGTAACCGGCGTCGCTCCAGGTGTGCACGGCAACGAGGTCGACACCGCGACGGGACGCCTCGTCGAAGGCGATGGCGGTGGCATGCTCGGACGCCGGTGAGCCGTCGATGCCGACCACGACGGGCGCCTGGGCGGGGTGCGGGATCAGCGGGTCCTCGTCGTGGATCACCGCGACCGGGCAGTGCGCATGCTGGGTCAGCCCGGCGCTGACCGAACCGAGCAGCAGCCGCCCGACCTTGCCGATCCCCCGTCGGCCGACGACGATCATCTCGGCGTCTTTGGTCAGATCGGTCAGCGCCGCGGTCGGCTGACCCGAGAGCACTTTCTGGTTGACGCAGAACAGTTCGGCGCCCACCGTGGCGGCCTCCACGACATTGAGGGCGTCGCGCAGGATGTCGCGCGCGGCGTTCTTCTCGTCCTCGAAGTACTCCGCAGGCAGCGGGGCCTGGATCCAGGACTGCATGGCAGCACCGGGCAGCACGTGCGCCAGCGTCAGCGGGACCCGCCGCATCGCGGCATCGCGGGCGGCCCAGTCGACGGCGACCCTCGACTCGGGAGATCCGTCGACGGCGACGACGATGCCCAGGGGGGCCGATTGATTGGATGTCGTCGGTTGCTCGGACATCGTCGTGTGCTCCTCACCTCGCGTCGGCGGCGTCATCACCGCATCCGATTCCACGCTACCGCCGCGCGCGGCACCGGCGAGGGGTCCACGGTCCTGCTGCGCAGGGACGAAAGTCCCGCGCTCACTCGTCTCGATGGCGCGTGCTCAGGCGTCTCGGCGACGCAACTGCACCACCAGCGGGCGATGATCGGAGATCGGTTGCCGAGGTGCCGCCCAGCTGACGGTGACGAGGTCCGGATCGTCGGTCAGGACGTGGTCGAGCTGCGTGGTCGGCGCCTCGGCCGGAAAGGTGGGCGCCGAGGCCAGTGACCGCAGCCCCGCCCAGCGTTGCGCGGAGTCGACACCCATGTTCAGATCGCCCGTCACCAGGTGCGGACCCGGCAGCGCCCGCACGTCACGCATCAGCCGGCGCAGCTGGTGACGGTTCCACCCCGGCACGAACGACAGGTGCGTGTTGACCGCCGAGAGGGGACCGACCGGGGTGTCGAGCAGACCGATCACCGCCGCTCGAGGTTCCTCGTCGACGACCTGCACCCGCCCCGGCGCACCGAGATACATCGGGAAACGGAACGGGATCCGGGGCAGCCGAACCACCTGCCAGTTCAGCGCGGGGTACCGCGACAGCAGCGCGACGCCGTAAGCGGCCGTACCGGGTTGTTCCTCGCCGGTAGCGGCGATCCACGTCGCGCCCGGGGTGCCCGCGATCGCCGCGACGAACTGGTGGCTGCGCGCTCCCATGGCCTCGGCGGCGAGTGCGGTGAGGTCGGCCATCCCCGACCGCGGCTGCACGGCGTCGACCTCCTGCAGCGCCAGGATGTCGGCATCCAGGTCCGCCACACACTGCGCGAATCGCCCCAGATCGACGTCCTCGCCAGGGGTTCGTCCGTGCAGGATGTTGAACGTCACCAGCTTCATGGGTATGTCCTACCCATCTTGCCCATGCTGCAGTCGACCACTGGCGGTGTCCACGTGTCCAGGCCCGATGACTCGCTTCGCGAGGTGCCCGATGACTCGCATCACCAGGTGACCCACGACACGCACACGGCATCTCACGACGAGCTGCGCGACGCGTTGCGGCGCGTCGCGTCGACGTTCACCTCGCAGGGCATTCCGTTCGCGTTGGCCGGCAGCTATGCCCTCTGGTCCTTCGGGGCGCCCGAACCCTCCCACGATGTGGACTTCGTCGTCGCCGAACAGGACGTCGACGCAGCAGTGGCGGTGTTGACCGCAGCGAGTTTCGACGTCCGTCGTCCGCCCGAAGGCTGGCTGTTCAAGGTCGCGCCCACCGCGGCGGGACCCGACCTCGTCGACGTCCTGCATCGGATCAACCACGTGCCGGTCGACCGCGCCCTGCTCGATCGGGCGCTGACCCGGGACGTGCTCGCAGTGTCGATGCCCGTGCTTCCGCCCACCGAGATCGTCATCCAGAAGCTGCGCGCCCTGCATGAGCACCACTGCGATCTCGCTCCGCTGCTGCCCGTGCTGCGGGCGGTGCGCGAGCAACTCGACTGGGCCGCCTTGCGCGAGCAGACCGCTGACAACCCGTTCGCCGAGGCAGTGCTACTGGTGTGCAGGCGCCTCGGACTCGATGGCTCCCGCTGAGGTCAGTCCACCGCCGTCGGCGCGTCGGCGACGTCGACCAGCCGCACCTCGGGGCGCGCCGGCACCGCGTCGGCGAGGAACCAGCGAAACGCCAGGTTCCCGCGCGGATAGTCCAGCGTGGTCAGCGAATTGGGATGCGTTGTGCTGCCGCGGGATACCACGATCGTCACCGAACCGTCGCTGTTGGGTGCTGCGGTGAAGCCGTTGACCGAACTGCGTGCGTCGGTCACCCCGGGCACCGCCATGAACTGGTTCCAGATCACCATGTTCCAGAACCTGCAGTTCGGCGGTCGGTGAGTGATGACCAACGCCTCGTTCTCGGCGAGATCGAAACTGCCGTAGGAGTAGCAGGCATCACGCGCCGACCAGCCGAAGTTGGCGTCGGGGACCTGATAGGGCTCGGCGAAATCGTTGACAGTCAGGGACGTTTCGTGTCCGAGTTGGTGCGAGTCGGAGTTTCGGACGCCTACCGCGAGCGGCACGATCGCGAACATCGTGCGCAACCAGGCCGCGCTGGCCCGCAGCGCCGCCGCGGTCTCGGCCGAGCTGTGCCGAAACGGCGCGGGCGGATCCAGCGCCTCGATCGACCACGAGACCGCGCGACCGGTGAGCGGGTCGGCCTGGTAGTCGCGGGTCATCAGCACCGCGGCGTCGGGTTGCGGGCCGAACTCGAAGGTGAAGTTGCCGTCGGAGTCGATGACCAGGTCGTCGTCGCGCAGAATCGCGACGATGCGGTCCGACCATGCGCCGGGAGACGGTTCGTTGTAGGCGGTCATCGAGAAGTACACGCTGTCACCGCGATTGCCCGAGATGCGGTAGCGCCGGGTGGGGTCGATCGGGCACATGTAGTAGATGGCGTCGGTGTTGTCCCCGCCCCAGCGGCGGTCCGGCCGGAACGGCGAGTTGAGCTCCAGCCACCTCGGCCGGGTGGGATCGGCGAACAGGTAGGTGTCGAACGCCACGCCGAGAGTGGTGGCGATCATGCGATATCCGTCCGCCACGTGACGGTCGTCGCGCACCGCTTTGGGTCCGGTCATGAACGAATCGTCGAGTCCGCGAAGGGTGTCGAGGAGTTCTCGCCACGCGACAGTCACCTCGCCGGTGGAGCCGGCTTCGGCGTCGGTGCTCATGGGCTGATTCCTTTCGTGATCAGGCGGGCCGTGCGTTCGGTCCATGTCCCGTCGAGAAGTGCGCCGCGGGTCAGCAGGGCCAGGAAGGTCATCCCGGCGACCGCCTCGGCCAGGTCCGCGGCGGTGATGCCCGGACGGATGTCACCGCGCTGCGCGGCCGCATCGACGTAGTCGGTGAGGGCTCCGACGAGGACGTCACCGAACCGTTCGAGCAGGGCGGTGTGCAGCGTCGGGTCCGAGGCCATCTCACCGACCAGGCCCGGCAGCGCGGCCAGCGCCGCCGGGGTGCTGAGCACCATCAGGGTCCGACGCAGCATCTCCCGGACGTCACCTTCGAGTGATCCGGTGTCGGGCAGTTCGGTGGTCGCGGTGCGCGGAAACACCGCTTCGTGCACCAGATGCGCCTTGCCGCGCCAGCGCCGGTAGATCGCAGGCTTGCTGGTACCGGCACGGGCGGCGATGGTGTCCACAGACAGATCGGCGTAGGAGCATTCGGCGAGCAACTCGACGGTGGCTCTCAGCACAGCGTCGCCGATTCCGCGGTCCCGGGGACGCCCAATCTCTGTCGTCATTACGAAACTGACAGTAACATAAGTCGCTGTGACCGACGCCACAGACACCGCCGTCCCGCTCGACGACCTCGCCGCACCGCGCTACACACCGCAGGCTCAACAGCTCCGCGAGATGATGGCCATGCTGGCGCCCGACTGCCCCCTAGACACCGAAGTGATGCATCGGCGGGCACGTGAGGCCACCGGGCTGACCGACTTCGGCCCCGACGACTACCGCGAGCGGCTCGAGCGTTATGTCGCCGAACTCAACGAGATCGACATGCACCCCGTGGGAATCGTGAACTTCCACATGCAGCTGCTCCAGTGCCTCAAGAACCGGTTGCTGCTGACCGATCTGGTCAGCCGCCATCCGCAGATCCACGACATCGAGCTACAGCCGCCGGTCATCATTGCGGGATTGCCCCGGTCGGGGACCACTCACCTGCACAACATGCTCGCCGCGGCGCCCACGTTTCGCAGCCTCCCCTACTGGGAGAGTGTCGAACCGTTTCCGCTACAGGCCGAAGCAGACCTGGATCCGGATCCGCGGATCGCGCGGATGGACGTCGCAGTGCAGACGATGAACACACTGATGCCGAATTTCGCGCTGATGCATGAGATGACGACCGAGCATGCGCACGAGGAAATTCAGCTGCTGGCCAACGATTTCTCGACGATGTTGATGGAAACGCTGGCCCATGTTCCCCGATGGACCGAGTACTACTGGAGCCACGACCAGACCACGTCCTACGAATACCTGGTCGTACAACTCAAGGCGTTGCAGTTCCTCCGCGGCGGACGTCGGTGGGTACTCAAGTCGCCCCAGCATCTCGGCCAGCTGCCGGTCATCGAGCGAGTCATGCCGGGGGCCGTGGTCGCATTCACCCACCGCGATCCCGTGCCGGTGGCGCTGTCGATGATCGCGATGATCACCTACTCGGCGCGCATGTACACCGACGCCGTCAACGTCGAGGAGATCGCCGCGGCGTGGGTGGATCGACTCGAACGGCTTCTCGACAAGTGCGTCCGCGATCGCGACGCCGTTCCCGAGCAGCGCTCGCTGGATGTGCGGTTCGACGACTTCATGGCCGACGAGATGGGCACCGTGGAAAGACTGTACGACGTTTCTGCCGAGCCGCTGACCGACGCGGCCCGCTCGGCGATCTCCTCCTATCTGGCCGGTCACCGCAGGGGCAGGCATGGCCGGGTCGAGACGTCAGCGCAGATGTTCGGACTCGACGCCGACGAGTTGCGCCGGCGCTTCGCGTCCTACACCCAGCGCTTCCTCACCTGAACCCGGACGCAGCTCTTGTCGGTGACGTCGCTCTTGTCGGTGACGTCGCTCTTGTCGGTGACGTAGCTCTTGTTGCTTAGGTAAGCCTGCACTAACATCCCCGGTGGCCTGAACTGGCTCATCGTCGAAGTTCGTGATCAACAGGAGAAACCGTGCAATTGGCCCTACGTGCCGACTCAGACCCGGGCATCTGGTCTGCGCCCACCCCGCCAGCTCGCCGCGACAAGAAGCTGCTCATGGCCGGTGTCGCCTTCGTGGGGGCATCCGCCATCGCGATCAATCCCGCGGCGCCTGCGATGCCCACTGCGGTGCAGGACCGGGCAGTGGAACTGTCCGCCTGGATCGATCCGATCGGGGTGTGGGGCGACACGATTTCGTCCACGTTCAACAACGTCGTGACTCGCGGCTCCGATCTGGGCATGGTGACCTTGCCGGCGCTGTGGCAGATCGCCACCAGTCCGGTGCTGTACGACGAAGTCGCCAGCATCGTGTTCAACCCGGTGCCGGGTCTGACTCAGTTCTTCACCGACCTGCCCGGTTACGCCGAGACGATCGGCAGTGGTTTGTCGGGGTCCGCGGCCGGAGTGACCGAACACTTCAACGAGCTGCCTGCCGTCCTGGAATCGGCGTGGAACAACCTGCTCAACGGCCAATTCACCATGGCGTTCCGAGATGTGGTGAGCTGGAGCGTCTTCGGCCTGGGCGAGGCCGGCTGGCCGCTGTTCCCGGCGTTCGAGATCCCCGGTGACATCGCGCGCGGCTTCGGCGCAGAGAAGATCGGCGAGGTGCTCGACGCCGTCTTCGTCGGCGGGGGCAACGCCGCCACCGGCTATGCCTATTCGCTTCTGAGCCCGCCGATCACCGCGATGTACCAGTTCACCGACATCCTCAACGTCATCTCCGGGTCGCTATACGAGGGTGACTGGGAAACCGCGATCAGCGAGGTGATCAACGCACCGGCCAAGGTGCTCAACGCCTTCCTCAACGGCTACCAGCCCAGTGTTGCCGCCGAGTGGGAGACCTTCCCGGGTCTTTTCAGCGAGGACGGACCCATCGACGCGTTCTTCGTCAAACTGCCGAAGGCGATTGCCGAGATCTTCGCCCCCGCGCAGGACGAAGAAGGCGCCGAGACCGGCGACACCACGGCGGATGTCACGCTGACCTCCGCGTCGTCCACCGAGTTGCCGAACGGCGAGTTGATCCCGGTCGATGTCGACAGCGCCACCGAGACGGCCACGGACGAACAGGGCACCGAGGGTGCCGCTGAGGAGGCTGCAACCTCTGAGGAGACCACCGAGGAGACGGTGCCCGAGCAGGACCAGGCACCGGTCGACGACGAGGACACCGTTGACGGCACGACGGACGCCGACGGCACCACCGAGGGTGACGCCACGGGCGAAGACGCGACCGAGGACGGGGCCGTCGACGAGGACGCCACGGACGACGAGGCCTCTGACGCAGACGTGGTCGACGAGGACACCACGGGCGACGACGCGGTGCAGGATGCCGACGGCGAAGCCGGCGAGGACGCCACCGATGAGGCCGCCGGCGACGAATCCGGTAGCGACTCCGACGATTCCGGCAGCGCCTCCGGCGGTTCGGATTCCGGCAGCGGTTCGGATTCCGGCAGCGGTTCGGATTCCGGCAGCGCCTCCGGCGGTTCGGATTCCGGCAGCGGTTCCGGCAGCGACGACTGAGTCGCCCGCTGACTGACTCGACGGCCCCCTCGGCGACGAGGGGGCCGTTCGTGGTCAGGGCCTATCAGCCCACCACGCCGAACACCAACCCGGCCGCCACGCCCAACGCCACGCTGACCCCCGCCGCAGCCGCCGCCACCCGCACCGAGACATGTTGTGGGGCAGAGTGTTCCACGCCAGTGGACGTCTGCAGGCACGGCACGATCCAGCGCAGATAGTAGACGAGGCTGAGCAGTGTGTTGACGAACACCGCGATGGCCAGCCACGCCGCACCGGCTTCCCACGCTGCGCTGGCGGTCGTCAGCTTGCCGACGAACAGCGCGAGCGGCGGGGTGCCCAGTAGACCGAGCAGCGCGACGATCAGCGCTCCCGTCAACCACGGCTGCGTTCGGCCGATTCCGCGGTAGGCCGACAGCTCCCGCGCGGCCGGCACCGCCGTGGTCACCGCAAAGGCGGCGATGTTGGTCACGGTGTAACCGGCGAGGTAGAACAGCAGCGCCGGAAGTGCCAGATCGCTGCGGCCCGCCGCGGCCACCGGCACCAGCAGGAAACCGACCTGGCTGACCGTCGACCAGCCGAGCAGCCGCCGTGGATCGTCCTGCCAGAAGGCAGCCAGGTTACCCAAAGTCATACTGGCGACGGCGATCCCGCCGATCAGCCCGGGCCAGGCCAGCCCTCCGGGAAGAATCTCGACCAACCGGTACAGCGCGATCAGCGCACCGATCTTGGGCACCGTCGTCACGAACATCGCCACGAAGCCCTGGGCGCCCTGCGCCGCGTCCGGCACCCAGAAGTGCAGCGGCACTCCCCCGGCCTTGAACAGCAGACCGGCCACGACGCCCACCGACCCGGCCACCACGATCGGCGCCGGGATCTCGGCGAGCAGGCCGCGGAGTTCGCCGTACGCGGTGGTTCCCGTCCCACCGAAGAGCAGCGTGACACCGAGCAGCAGCAGAATGCCCGACAACGCCCCCAGCAGATACGTCTTCATGGCCGCCTCGGCGGCGGCCGGCGAACGGGCCATACCGATGAGGGCGTAAATCGGGATGCTGGCCAGCAGGTAGCCGACGGCGAGCACCAGCAGGTCCTGCGCCCCCGACAGCACCAGCACGCCCGCGGTGGCACTGAGCAACAGCGCGTAACTCTCGCTCTCCCGCGCGCTTCCGCTGATCTCCTCACCGGCCACCAGGATCACCAGCACTGTCGCCAGCGGGGTGATCACCCTGGCGACGCCGGTGACCGAGTCGACGACGAACGTCCCGGCGAACGTCGAGGAGTCCGACCCGGCCATCTGGACAGCTCCGGCGATCAGCGCGCCGATCAGGGCCGCGACCGCGATGACCCGGGTCCACCACAACCGCCGCCGGGGCAGATACGAGCCGACGATCAAGACCATCAGTGCCCCGGCGAACACCAGCGCCTCGGGCAGCATTCCCAGCACATGCACAGCCGTCACCGCCCGAGCAGGCCGATGACAGTGGCCGCGGCCGGCTCGATGAGCGCCAACAGCGGCGCCGGCAGCACGCCGATCACCACCGACAGCACGAGAAGCGTTGCCGTAGGCACGGTCTCATGAGCGCGCAGATCAACGAAACCGACGCTGCGACCGCCGGCCGGACCCGTGAACACCTGCTGGAACGCGCGCAGGAACAGCGCCGCGGTGATCACGATGCCGGGCAGAGCAACGGCGGTGACCGGCGCTGCGGCGATGCTGCCGGTGAACATCTGGAACTCGGCGATGAAACCGGAGAACCCCGGCAACCCCAGTGACGCGAACGCACCGACTGCGAACAGCGTGGCGAGTTTGGGTGCGGCGCCGGCCAGGCCACCGTAAGCGTCGAGCTCGTAGGTGCCTGCGCGGTCGTACAACACGCCCGCAATCAGGAACAGGGCCCCGGTGATCAATCCATGGCTGACCATCTGCGTCACCGCGCCGGTGACGGCGATGGAACGGGCCTCGGCGGTGCTGCCGGCAATCAGTCCGGCCGCACCGAGGGCCATCACGATGTAGCCCATGTGGTTGACCGAGGTGTAGGCGATCATTCGTTTGAGGTTCTTCTGCGCCAACGCCACCAGCGCCCCGTACAGCACCGAGACGATGCCGACGGCCACGATCACCCACGCCCAGCTGCGCCACGACTGCGGCAGCATCGGCATGGCGATCCGCACGAAGCCGTAGGTTCCCATCTTCAACAGCACGCCGGCCAGCACCGCCGACCCGATCGCCGGTGCGTCGGTGTGCGCGGACGGCAACCAGGTGTGAAACGGAAAGGTCGGTGTCTTGACCGCCAGCCCGAGCAGGATCGCGCCGAGCACCAGTCCGCCGGTCACCGAGCTACCCGCCAACGGAGTGGCCGCGGTCAGCTCCACCATGTCGAACGTGTGAGGTTGCGCGGCGATGTAGAGGCCGATGAAGCCGACCAGCAGCGCGAGGGAACCGAGGAAGGTGTAGAGGAAGAACTTCATCGCCGAGCGGCCCGCCTGGCCGTGACCCCATCCCGTGATCACGAAGTACATCGCCACGATCGACAGGTCGAAGAACACGAAGAACAGGATCAGATCGGCGGCCACGAACAGGCCGATGCTCACACATTGCAGGAACAGAAACAGTGCCGCCTGAGCGCGGCTGCGTTCGGAGCCACGCAAGCTGTAGACCGCGCAGGCGAGGAACACCACCGCCGTCATGATCACCAGCGGCAAGGACAGGCCGTCGACCCCGACGTGGTAGCTGCTGTTGACACCCGGAATCCACGGCACCTGCTCGTCGAAGGCCAGCTCGCCGGGTTTCGGCGCCGTGTAGGTGGCCCAGATACCCACCGTCAGAATCACTTCCGCCGCGGCGACGACCACCCACAGCCAGCGCGCCGCGGCGTCGGTGATCCGCGGCGCGGCCACGAGTACCGCGGCGGCGGCAAGGGGAAGGAAGACCAGCAGGCTCAACACGTCATGTCACCACCAGCAGAAGTAGGGCACCGCACATCACCAGAACCACGGCGAGCACGTAATAGTGATAGAGCTGACCGCTCTGCGGCCGGCGGGCCAGCGCGCCGAGTCGGGCGGTCCACGCGGCCAGCGTCTCGACCGCACCGTCGATGCCCCGCAGCTCGAACCGGTCGGCTCGCCGGGACAGCCCCTCGGTGCCGGTCGAGGCTGCCGCGACGCTTCCGTCGAGGACCAGACCGTCGACGCGGGCCCACCAGCCGGCCATCCGCATCACCGCCGTGCCCACCGCGTCGGTACCGCGGTCCAGGACCCGGTCGTCGAAGCGGGCCAACGCGGCAGCCCCCATCGTCGTCGGCCGCACCACGAGGGCGTCTGCGATGCGCTCGAGTCCCAGCCACGCCGCCGCCCAACGTGGTTCGGGCACCCCGAAGCGCAGCACCACCACGACAACGACCAGGGCGAGTGCGGCCGACGCGATCAACTCGGCGACCGACGAATGCGGCGCTTCACCGACGCCGACCACCCGGCCGAACGCCGAGCGCAGCGGCGGGAGCGCCAGCACCCCCGCCAGCGCGGCACCGACGGCGAGCACGAGCAGCACGACACGCTCGCGCAGCGTGAGTCGCACTGAGGTGTCGTCCGGCACGGCATCACCGGACCGTCGTTCCGTCTGCCAGATCACCCGCACGATCTTCGCGGCGTAGGCGGCGGACAGCACCGCCGCGAGCAGTCCAGCGCCGTAGAGCCACGGTGAGCGCGCCAGGGCGGCAGCCAACACCGCGTCCTTGGTGGCCCACAGCGACAGCGGCGCCACCCCGGCCAGCGCCAGCGCGGCGACGGTGGCGGTGGCGCCGAGCAGGGGCCAGCGTCGCCCCGCCCCGGTGAGGTCGGAAAGCTGCTTGCTGCCCAGCAGCGTCAACCACGCACCGGCGGCGAGGAAAAGCCCCGCCTTGGTGAAGGCATGGGCGATCAGCTGAGCCGTTCCGCCGCTGACCGCTGCCAGACCCGCAGCCATCACCACAAAGCCCAGTTGAGCCGATGTCGAGGCAGCGAGCAGCTGTTTGAGGTCACGCTGGGCGAGCGCGACCACCCCCAGCAACACCGCGGTGGCAGTGCCGGCGACCACCGCGACGGTGTCGGCCCAGCCCGTCGCGGCCAACAGCGGAGCGACCCGCAGCAGCAGATAGGCGCCCATCGCCACCATCGCCGCGGAATGCAGCAGTGCGCTGACGGGGCTGGGCCCGTGCATCGCCCGCGACAACCAGAACGAGAACGGCAACTGTGCCGCCTTTCCGAGCGCGGCGACGAGCACACCGGCGGCGATCGCGTGCCGCCACCCGGCCTCGGCATCGACGAGGTCGGCCAGCGCGAGACCGGCCCCACCCGCCAGGGCGGCGCCGGCCGCCAGGTAGAGGCCGAGGTCCGCCGATCGGGTGGTGACGAACGCGACGAGCCCGGCCGACACCCGGCTACGCTCACGCCACCGGAAACCGATCAGGACATACGACGCCGCGCCCATCACCTCCCAGGCCAGCAGCAGCGCCGGCATCGTCGACGCGGTGGCCGTCAGCATCGCCGCCGCGGCGAACACCAGCATCGCGCCGTGAAACCGTCCGCGTGCCAACGCGCGATCCGCACCGGCGAACACCAATACCAGTACGGTCACCGCAGCGATCGCGGGTGTGACGACCGCGGCCAGGCCGTCGACGTGCAGACCGAAGTCGGCTCCGGCGACGAACGGCACCGACACCGCGGGGCGGGCGAACCCACACCCCAGCGAGAGTCCCAGCACCAGCGCGGAGACACCGGCGGAGACCACGCCCCACCCCCGGCCGGGTCGCGCACCCCACAACGGGCCCGACAGCAGCGCGGCGCCCGCGGCAGCGGGCAGCAGGACCAGCGCCCACAGCATGGCTTCGGTAGCGGTCATTGCGGCATCACCCGGACAGGTCGGTGGCCATGTCGGTCATGTCGGCCTGCCGGTCTCGGTGCAGCATCGTCGCGACCGCGAATCCCATGGCCATCTCGACGGTCATCGCCGCGATGACCACCAGCAGGAGCACCTGCCCGGTCGGATCGGGTGCCAGGAACCACCAGAACGCGGCGCCGGCCAGGATGACCGCGTTGATCATCAGTTCCAGTCCCATCATCACCATGACGACGACCTGCTGCGACAACGCACCATAGAGGCCGACGGAGAAGATCGCGGCCGCGACGATCAGCACGGTCTGCAGCGTCATCGCCCCACCCCTCCCGGCTGGGGGTCGCGGGCCGGGCGCCGATCGAGATCGTCACCGAACCGGTCGTAACGGGTGCGCCGGCCGGCCAGCACCACCCCGGCGATGATGGTGGCCACCATCACCGGGCTGACGACGATCATCACCAGCATCTTCGAGTCCATCAATGCCTCCCCCAGGGCGGCCGTGACGTCGGGGGCCGGCACCCCGCGCCGGGCCGGCCAGTCCACCAGCAGCACACCGGCCGACAGCACCGCGAAGACCGCGATCGCGATTGCCAGCGACAGACGTGTGCCGTGCACCATGCTCATCGGCATCAGTGCGGGGTTCATCCCCATGAACATCACCATGTAGACCGCCATGACGGCCATCTCCATGACCATCATCAAAATCACGATGACCCCGATGTAGTTCTGCTGCATCAGCAGCACGGCGACGCCGACGGCCACGAACGACGCCGCCAACGCATAGGTGGCCCGCGCCATCGAGTTCACCCAGAACACCGCGGCGCCCGCTGCGACGGCGACCGCCGCCGTCACCCAGAAGACGATGTGTGTGATCATGATCAGCCCCTCCACACGGCGACGACAGCGACGACGAGGTCTTGCAGAACCACGGCGGGCAGCAGCACCAGCCACCCGAACTCCAGGAACTTGTCCGGCCGCACCGCCGGTATCCGCTGCTTGGCCCACACCAGGACGGTCAGAACGGCCACCGTCTTGACGATGGTCCACAACCAGTCCGGCAGCAACGGGCCGGCACCGCCGCCGAGGAACATCGGGACGGCGAAAGCGGCACCCGCAGCCAGCAACGCGTAGCGGCCTGCTTCGAAGAGCAGCCGGTCCGCCCCCGACGACTCCGCGGTCACCCCGCCGGCGATGTCGTCGCCGCGCGCGGCACGAAACGGGCCAGACACCGAAAAAGCCACCACGCCAATGCAGTACACGACGAACGCGACCGGCATCCACACCACGAACCACAGGTCCTGCTGAGCGGCGGCGACGGTGCCGACCCGCAAGCTCTGCGCAGCAATGGCCGGTGCCACCAACGCGAACATCAGCGGCAGCTCGTAGCCGAGGGCATGGGCCAGGAACCGGTATCCACCGATCAGCGGGTGTACCGCATTCGGCCCCCAGCCGGCCATCCACACCAGTGCCCACACCATGACGTCGACGGCGTTGAACCACACGACACCGACGTCGAGATCCAGCAGGGTCCACCCGCCCAGCGGAATGACGGTGACCATCAGCAGAGCCGCGGCGAGCATGCCCGTGACACCGATGCGTCCCAGCAGGCGGTCGGCGGCCACGGTGCCGCGGCGGGTCTGGCGCATCAACCGCGCCGCCTCCGACCACGGCGCGATCAGCGCAGTTCGGACGGGCGCGGACGCGTTCAGCCCGGCGGTGAGCCCGGCCGCGTACCACGCAAGTGCGGCCAGCAGCAGCGCCGCGAGAGGCGTCCAGGCCGCGGACACCGGGATGATCGACGGTTCGGTCATCGTGTCGCGTGTCCCGCCGCATCGATGCCCAGACCGGCGATCACCACACGAGCAGCCGCGACGTCGAGCCCGGCCACGATGTCGGGCAGCGAACCGAAGGTGTCGGCATCGATGACCTCCGGGGCAATGCTTTCGCGGGCATGGGTGATTCGCCGCAGCAGCCGGTCGTGGGCATCGCCGGCCCACGTCGCAGGCAGGCCGCGGCGTCGCAGATCCTCGGGACTCAGGGTCGCCAGCCCGCGCAGTGACCAGCGCAGCACGTGGGAACGGCGCACCGCCAGCTCCAGGTCGTCCAGCAGCGCCGCCGTCTCGGCCGGGTCAGTGCCGGCGAGCAGCGCGTCGCGTGCCCGGCGGGCTCGTTCCGCCGCACCCGGCCAGCCGGCGAGGTCGAGCACGTCGAGGATGTGGTCGCACTGTCTGGCCGCCGATACGTTGTCGTCACTCGTGGCCGACATTCTGTGGCCGCCCGCGGCCGGGTACTGCCCGGCGTCCAGACGGAGGGCTTCGGCACCGGCGATGACGTCGCCGTGCAACTCACAGCACAACACGAAGCCACCCGGCCAGTGCGGCAGAATAGGACCCAATCTGACGTGCAGCACGTCCATCTCGAGCCCGTCGCGGTCCTCGGCTCCCTCGGCGAGCGGTATCCCGGCGGGCGCCATGTCCGAGTGGGACTCCATGTCCGAGTGGGACTCCATGTCCGAGTGGGACTCCATGTGCGAGTGGGACTCCCCCGAATCCCCTTCGCCGTGAGGAGGTCCGGGCTCACGCGGGTCGTCGCGGTGCGTGTCGCGCAGCGCGGCGACGGCATCGTCGAGCGCGGCCCCGATTCTGTCACCGTCGGTGACCGGCGTTCGGACCCGGGGGCCGGGCATCTGATCCCACACCACGTCGACTGCCGAGGACAGCTGCGGACCCGGCCGACCGCACACGGCCAAGATGTCGGCGTCGGCCGGCGAGGAGGCGACCGGCCAGTCCCTCAGTGCCAGTTCGTGGTCCAGCAGTGCGCGTAACCGCCACTGACCCGGCACCTCGACGGGAAGCACATGCGGCCGCCGCACCGCCCAGCGGACCACGAGATCCCTCACGCCCATCGCAGCGCCCCCTCCCGCCATGCCCACACGACGGCCACGAACAGGGCCGCGAGGAATACGAACATCTCGACGATCGCCGAGACGCCGAGTTCGGCGACGACCACGGCCCAGGGGTACATGAACAACATCTCCACGTCGAAGGCCAGAAAGACCAACGTGGCGGCGTACCAGCGCGCGTGATATCGCGACAGCGCATGCTCTTCGGGTAACCATCCGGACTGGAACGGCAGCCGGGTCAGGGCGGGCGATCCGGACACCACGCGGTTGGCGCTGTACACGACGGCGACGGTGATCGCCCAGATCGCCAGCACCCACGCCACGGTCTCGAACACGAACGCTTCCCCTGCCTCGACGCTTCGGTCACCCTACGTCGCATCCGGCATGCGGCGGCAGCACGACGCGGACATTCGGGAGCCATATTGCCGCTGGAGCCGGCTCTAAACCCGCGTCAGACCGTGGCGGGTAGCGCTGTGCCGGTGGCCAGTTCTGCGTACTGGCGCATCAGGCGCAGCGCGGTGGCCCGGTCCACCTGAGGGTCGCGCGCGACGATGCGGTAACCGAGATAGTCCTCCATCGACATCAGCGTCATCGCGATATCTGCTGCGGGACTGTGCAATTCGAATACGCCGGCGGCGGCCCCGCGCTCCAGCAGTTCGGTGTAGAGACCGACCTGCCGGTGGTAGATGCCCTGCACGTCGCGCCGCCGATCCAGCTCGAAACCCGCAGCCAGGACTGCCCGCCAGATGGCACGCCATTCCGCGTCCTCCGGTCCGGCGGGGAGACCAGCGGCGATCGTCATGGCGAGTTGCGCCGCGGGATCATGCGTCTCGTCGCCGAGCCGCAGGCGGTCCTCGAAGAAGCGGACATCGGAGCGCAGCGCGAGCTCGGACAGCAGCTGCGTCATGTCCTTGAAGTAGTAGCGCACCGCATTGGTGGTCAGGCCGAGTTCAGCCGCGACGTCGGCGAGCTTGAGGGTGGCAAGGTCGTGGCGCTCGATGAGGGCAATCGCGGCATCCATGATGTCGCGGCGCCGCTCTGCCTGACGGTTCGGTCGCCCCATCCCGCATCACCTCCCTCGCCTGCTGCGGTCCATCCAATTTTGCCCGTTCTGTTGCGCGCTGGGTCACACGGGCGCATAGTTATTTTCCAAACGTGAAAAAAACTAGCGGAAAACGAGCGGTAGCGATGCGGGCCAGAGACCTCGGCGTGGTCATCGGGGAACATCCCCCGGGACCGGACAACGCCATCACCGACGTCGCCGGCGTGCGCGTCGGACACACCACGCTGCAGGCGGACGGAGCCAGCGCCGTGCGCACCGGAGTGACGGTGGTC
>Ga0208330_1000322_pt1 | contig 23721 bp, 16 predicted proteins | sample DeeseametaMP1896_FD_184180 | JGI IMG/M metagenome (GOLD analysis project Ga0208330, IMG submission 184180) | Marine microbial communities from the Deep Pacific Ocean - MP1896 (SPAdes) | ecosystem: Environmental > Aquatic > Marine > Oceanic | place: East of Hawaii, North Pacific Ocean | collected... | reverse complement strand
CCCAGCCGCTGGGCCATCGTTTCGCACCCGACGGGCGAGGCGTTGCTGAAGGTCGGCGATCCGCTGGGCGAGGCCTATACCGTCACCGCCATCGACGTGCAGGGGCTTTGGGGTGTCAGCAGCCCCGGCGCCGAGCCGCAGCTTCTGGGCTTTGCCAAATAAGGCACAGGTCGCGAAAAGCCGCGGCGGCGCGGGCATCCGGCGGGTGCCTTTTGCGGGAAGGTCCGTTAGAGTGCCGGAAAAGAGACCGCAAGACGCCCCGGAACGGGCGCTCCAGAGACGGCAGAGAGCAGGACATGACAGGTGTGAAATGGATGCGGGCGGCAACGGTCGCCCTGATGCTGGCCCTGGGCGGGCTGAGCCTGGGCCTGACCGGCCCGGCGCGGGCACAGGTGGCGCTGGACCTGCGCGATGCCGATCTGCGCAGCTTCGTGCAGATCGTGTCCGAGGCGACGGGCCGCAACTTCGTGCTCGACCCGCAGGTGCGCGGCACGGTGACGGTGCTGGCCCCCGGCACGATGAGCCCGGCTGCCCTCTACGAGGTTTTCCTCAACGTGCTTGAGCTCAACCGGCTGACCATCGTCGAAGGCATCGACGCCGACCGGATCGTGCCGCTGGGGACCGCGCGCGAACTGTCGTCGGGCACCGGATCGGGCGGGTACGAGACCCGGGTGATCGAGCTGCGCAGCGCCACGCCGCAGGAGGTGATCGAGGTCATCCGGCCCCTGCTGCCCTCCGAGGCGGTGGTGTCGAGCGTGCCCGGCTCGCGGCTGATCATCCTGTCGGACCGGGGCGGCAACCTGCGCCGGATCACCGACCTGATCGCCCGGCTGGATGCGCCGCGCGACGATCCCATCGAGATGGTGCGGCTGCGCAATGCCGATGCGGCGGAGGTGCTGCAGGTGGTGCAGGCAATGGACCTGGTGCCCGACGGCGCCAGCGTCACCGTCGACCGGCGCTCGAACGCGCTGGTGGTGTCGGGGCCCGAGGACCTGCGGTCCCGGGTGCGGGCGCTGGCCGGGCGGCTGGACGGGCAGCAGGGCACCCAGGCCTCGTCGGTGGTGCAGGTCAACTATGCCGATGCGGCGGCGCTGGCGGATGTGGTGCTGCGGTCCTTCTCGACCCCCGCCGCCGGGCCCGAGGCCAGCGCCGGCGACGTGCGCATCATCGCCGAGCCGCAGACCAATTCGCTGCTGATCACCGCCCCGCAGGACCGCATGCACGACATCGTCGCGATGATCCGGCATCTCGACCGCCGCCCGACCCAGGTGCTGGTCGAGGCGGTGATCTTCGAGATGTCGGTCGAGGGCTTTGCCGATCTGTCGACGCAGTTCGGTGCGGTGCTGAACGACGCGGTGGTGGGCGGCGTGCAGTTCAACCTCGAGGGCCGTCCGAGCCTGACCAGCCTGGTGTCTTCGGTGCTCAAGCAGAACGGCAACGATGTCGGCTCGGGCGGCAGCCTCGGCGCGCTGTCGGGCACCTCCGAGGAAGGCTTTGCCGCCTTCCTGTCGGCCATCGCCCAGACCAATTCCACCCGGCTGCTGTCGACGCCGTCGATCATGACCGTGAACAACCAGGAGGCCGAGATCGTGGTGGCGCAGAACGTCCCCTTCGTCACCGGCTCCTTCGCCACGGTGGGCGAAACGGCGCTGCCGGAAAATCCGTTCCAGACCATCGAACGGCAGGATGTGGGTCTGACCCTGGCGGTCACGCCGCAGATCAATGCCGACGACACCGTGCGCATGACCGTGAAGCAGGAGGTCAGCAACCTCACCAACAGCGAGAGCTCTGCGGGCGGCGAGATCACCGCGCGCCGCGCACTGTCGACCACGGTGCTGGTCAAGGGCGGCAACGTGATCATGCTGGGCGGGCTGCTGGAGGACGGGTTCGGATCCGTGAGCCAGCGGGTGCCGGGGCTGTCGAAACTGCCGCTGGTGGGCGGTCTTTTCAGGGGCAAGAACACCAGCCAGAACCAGCGCGTGCTGCTGGTGATGCTGCGCCCGCGGATCGTCGATTCCGACGAAGAGGCCAAGCGCCTGACCCGCGAGGTGGCGCGCGACGCGAAACAGGCGAGCCTTGCCATCCAGCCCCGGGATCGGGAAAGGTATCCGCGCACGCCTTCGGGGGTGCTGCCGTTCGACGGTGCGGATCTCAACCAACCTTTCGATGCCGGATTCATTGATGACGTCGCCCAGAGACGCAACTTCCCACCGCTTCCCACCCGGCTCCGCTTCTCCGGAAACTGAGCCCGGCCAGGGCGGCACGGCGCGTCTGCCCTTTGCCTTTGCGCGCGATCACCAGGTGGCGCTGGACGGCGGCACGCTGATCGCGGGGCCGGGGGCGTCGCTGCCCGGGCTGCGCGAGGCGCGGCGCCGGGCCGGCGGGCCCGTGCAGCTGTCGCGGCTCGACATCACCGGATTCGAGGCGGCGCTGGCGCGGCTGTACCAGGGCGGCGCGGCGGGCGAGGCGCAGGACGACCTGCTGTTCGATCTCGAGGACAGCGCGCGGCCGGTGCGCGAACGCGACCTGCTCGAGGATGCCGAGGATGCGCCGGTCATCCAGCTGGTGAACCAGCTGTTGCGCCGGGCGGTGCTGGCGGGAGCGTCGGATCTGCATGTGGAACCCTACGAGGGGGGCTTGCGCGCCCGCATGCGCATCGACGGATTCCTGCAGACGGTGATGGACCGCGGGGACGTGCCCACGCGCCGCATCGTGTCGCGGCTCAAGGTCATGGCGGGGCTCGACATCGCCGAAACCCGGCTGCCGCAGGACGGGCGCATCCCGCTGCGGCTGGGCGGGCGGCTGATCGACACGCGGGTGTCGTCCCTGCCCGGCAATTACGGCGAACGGGTGGTGCTGCGGATCCTCGACCGCTCCACCGGCCTCATGCCGCTGGACGGTCTGGGGCTGTCGCGTGACCAGATCGCGCTGCTGGAACGCATGTCGGCGCTGCCCAACGGCATCATTCTGGCCACCGGGCCCACCGGGGCGGGCAAGACCACGACGCTGTATTCGCTGCTGAAGCTCGCCAACCGGGACGAACGCAACATCGTCACCGTCGAGGACCCGATCGAGTACGACCTGCCGGGGGTCAGCCAAAGCCAGATCAATGCCGAGATCGGCATGACCTTTGCCGCCGGGCTGCGCGCCACGCTGCGCCAGGACCCGGACGTGATCCTGGTGGGCGAGATCCGCGACGGCGAAACCGCGGGCGTCGCCGCGCAGGCCGCACTGACCGGGCACCTGGTGTTCTCCTCGCTGCACGCCAACGGGTCGGTGGGGGCGGTGGTGCGGCTGCGCGATCTGGGCCTCGACAACTTCCTCATTGCCGCGACCCTGCGCGGGGTGATCGCGCAGCGGCTGTTGCGCAGGCTCTGCCCCGACTGCCGCGAGGCCCATCCCCCCACCGCGGCCGAGGCGGCGTTCTTCGACAAGCACGGGCTGGCGCTGCCGCTGTCGATCTATGCGCCGGTGGGCTGCGAGGCCTGCAACCGGTCGGGCTATGCGGGACGGGTCGGCATCTTCGAGATGCTCGAGGTGACCGAAGACCTGCGCGCCGCCATCGACCGCGGCGTGTCGGAGACCGAACTGCGGCACATGGCGCTGGATGCGCGCGAAACGCTGGTGGGCCAGGGGCTGGGCGAGGTCGCCGCCGGGCGCACGTCCCTTGCCGAAACCCTGCGGGTCGTGGGCGACGTGGCATGAGGACCGGGGCATGAGGGCCTGGGCCTATACCGCCTATACCGACACCGGCAAACGCCGCAGCGGCACCATCGTCGCGGAAACCGAAGCCGCCGCCGCGCAGGAGCTTGCGGGCAAGGGGCTTTTCGTCTCGGACCTTTCGGATCGCGGCCAGCGGGCGGGCGGGGCGCGGGGCAGGCGGCTGGGGCGGGCCAGGCGGCTCAATGCCGATCTGCAGGCGGTCTTCACCCGCCAGATGGCGGTGCTGCTGAGCGCCGAACTGCCGGTGGAGACGGCGCTCGAGGCGGTGCGCTCGGGCGGCAGCGCCGGCGCGCTCGATGCGGTGGCGGCACAGGCGCGCGCGGGGCTCATGGAAGGCCAGGCGCTGTCGGATGCGCTCGAGGCGTCGGGCGCGGGGTTCGCGCGCTACTACATCGCGGCCCTGCGCGCGGGCGAACGGGCGGGCGATCTGGCGGCGGTGTTTTCCGAACTCGCGGATTTCCTGGAAACCCGCGGCCAGGACCGGGCGCAGATCGGCGCGGCGCTGGTCTATCCGGCCTTCGTCGCCGCCGTGGCGCTGCTGGTCTGCGGCATCCTGATGACCAGCGTGGCGCCCGAGATCGTGGCGATGTTCGAGCTCTCGGACCGGCCGCTGCCCGAGGTCACGCAATGGGTGCTCTGGATCAGCGACGGCATCCGCGCGCATCTGTGGCCGATCGGCGGGGCGCTCCTGGGGATCGTGCTGCTGATCCTGCTGTCGGGGCGGGTGGGGCCCTTGCGCGATGCGCGCGACGGTCTGATCCTGCGCCTGCCGGTGGCGGGGCGGCTGATGCGGCTGGGGGCGGCGGTGCAGTACCTGCGCACCCTGGCGCTGGTGCTGGGCAGCCGCCACGCGGTGCTGGCGGCGGTGGATTCAGCGGGCGAGGTGCTGGACGTCACCCGGTTCAAACGCGAATCCGATGCGGTGTCGGAGGCGGTGCGCCAGGGCGAAAGCCTGTCGATGGCGCTGGAGCGGCTGAGCTTCATCCCGCCGGTCGCGCAGCAGCTGGTCAGCGCCGGCGAGATGTCGGCACGGCTGGCGCGCATGGCCGAACGCGCTGCGGTGCTGGTGGAAAACGGCCTTTCGACCGAGCGCAAGCGCATCGCGGCGCTCCTGGAGCCTGCGCTGATGATGCTGGTAGGCGGCCTGGTGCTGGTGGTGGTTCTGGCGGTGCTCTTGCCGATCTTCGACCTGCAGGCGGTTGTCGCGGGGTGAGGCGCGCCCGGAAAAAGGTCCGGGGGACCTTCCTCAGCGCAGAACGGGCGGAGCCCCGGGATTGGCTCCTCGGAAAGCCCCGAGGACGCCCCTGAGACCAAAGCTCCGTCAGACCGGCCGGCAGAGCAGCGACCACATGATCGGCAGGTCGCGCGGCGCGGGATCGACCACCGACACCACCTCCCACCCGGTCCGCTCGAGGATCTCGGTCAGGTGGTCCAGCCTGTAGCTGGCCATGAGGTCGGGCTTTTCCGGCACCAGCTGCTGGAAGGGCGTGTCGTCCTCGTGCAGGAAGGCCGAGAAGAACATGTGTCCATCCTCGCGGATATGCCGCCGCAGGAAGGTGAAGGTCAGCGTCGCCTCGGGGGGATCCTGATGGGTGATGACCGAGAACATCGAGGCGATGTCGAACCGCCGCCCCCCCAGGTCGACTTTGTCGTAGGGCGCCTCGGCCCGGCCCTTGCGGTTGTACATCCGGTTGGCAACGTTGACATGGCGATAGGTAAAGCGCGGGTCGTCCACCGCCTCTTGCAGGAACTCGATCAGCGCACGGTGCACGTCGAGTCCCGTATAGCTGCCCAGCGGCAGGTCGAGGTTGAGAAAGCTTTCGCTGAACCGCACGCCGCAGCCATGATCCAGCAGGTCGCGCCCGGCCAGGTCCGGAATGCCGATGCGTTCGCACATGTATTCGATCAGCCTGCGGCCGGTCTCAGCCGGCGTGTCCTGCTCCTGCACCGACTTCGCATTGCGATTGAACTCTTCCGGGACGATCAGCATGACGGATCCCTTCGCGGCTGCACGGGCAAGTGGTAGCAAGGATCATCGCAGCCCGCCAGAGTCCTTGTACGCGCGGTACCAGTCGACGAACCTCTGCACCCCGTCGCGCAGATCGGTCTGCGGGCGGTAGCCGGTGAGGCTCTGCAGCAGCGACGCATCGGCCCAGGTGGCGGGGACGTCGCCGGGCTGCATCGCCATCAGGTTGCGCTGCGCCGTGACCCCCAGCACCTCTTCGATGGCCTCGACGAAATCCAAGAGCCGCACCGAGGTGGAATTGCCGATGTTGACCACCCGGTGCGGGGCGACGGGGCTCAGGCTGTCGCCGGGGGCGATGTCGGCAGGGTCGGCCGGGCGCACCGGCACCGCGTCCATCAGCAGGCGGATGCCGCGCACCAGATCGCCGACATAGGTGAAGTCGCGGTACATCTCGCCGTGGTTGTAGATGTCGATGGGCCGCCCGTCGAGGATCGCGTCGACGAACTTGTACAGCGCCATGTCGGGCCGCCCCCAGGGGCCGTAGACGGTGAAGAAGCGGAACATCGTCGTGGGCAGGTCATAAAGATGGGCATAGGCATGGCCCATGCTCTCGGTCGCCTTCTTGGTGGCGGCGTAGATCGTCATCTGGGTGTCGGCCTTCTGGGTCTCGACATAGGGCATCGCCGTCTCGGCGCCGTAGACCGAAGAGGTCGAGGCCATCATCAGGTGCGCCACGCCCTGCCGCCGCGCCGCCTCCATCACGTTGAAGCTGCCCACCACATTGGCGTCGATATAGGCGCGGGGGTTTTCCAGGCTGTAGCGCACGCCCGCCTGGGCGGCGAGGTGGATGATGACATCGGGGGCAAAGGCGTCGATGGCACCGTCCAGGGTGTCGCGGTCCTCGAGTATCGCCTCGGTCGCACGGAAACCCGGGCTCTGCAGCAGCATCTGGTGCCGCCGCTGCTTGAGCCGCACGTCGTAGTAATCGGTCATCCCGTCGAAGCCCGCGACGGTGAACCCTTCGTCCAGCAGCAGACGGGCCAGGTGAAAGCCGATGAACCCCGCCGTGCCGGTGATGAAGATGCGTTGCATGGGGCTCCGTGGCGAGACGTCGTGGACCTTCAGCAATACGGACCGCGGCCAGGTGACGCAACTGCCCAGATCTCGGACTGGACAGTCATGTCTGCCGGCAACGCTGAGCCGCATGTCCCAGGGGGCAGAGCAGCCGGTTCAGAGACGCTGGAACGGGACTGCCAGGATGCTCTGGCCCAGGGTCGGGACCGATGATCCTGCCCGGATCAAAGCCCATTGTGAACGGGTCAAGGCTGACCGCGCTGTCGGATGGTCCTGAGAACGGACCCGACCGGTCGGTTCGGCATCCGTCCGTGCGCCGTGCGATGTCCGCGGCGCTCATCTTCATCTGCCGCCCGCGTTCTATCTGGCGTCTGTCGGCAAGGGTGAGGTGGCTGAACACGCGTTTCATTCAGGATGTCCTTTCAGCTCTCGACATCCTGCCACGATTCAAAAGTCGCATTCGAGATTGGAGCGTCCCCGCCACGCAAATCTACCTGATAATTTGTGTTATGGTAATTTATAAAGATCGTACAGGATCGCTCAGGATCACCTTGGCCTCCGGTGACGCTTGCGCTAGTCACGAAGACGACGCATCGCAACCCGGCCGCCGCTCATGAAACCAAGACTTTTCCTGCATGTCGGACAGCACAAGACCGGCACCACGTCGATCCAGGGCTATCTTAAGCACCACGAGGAGACGCTGCGCGCGCACGGCTTCTGGCAGCCCGACCGCCTGGGCCGGCCCGACGGCGGGTTCCAGCGGGTCGGAGAGCTGATCGTCACCGAAGGCCCCGAGGCCTTTGTCGCGCATCTCAAGCGCGGCCACGACGGCGGCGCGATCATCGTTTCGGCCGAGAATCTCTGCCGGGTCCTGACCCGCACCCACCCCGAGGCCAACGCGGTCATCACCGCGCATTTCGACACCACGGTGATCCTGTCGATGCGGCGCCAGGACGAGATGCTGGAAAGCGCCTTTTCGCAGATGGTGAAATTCGGCCGGCGGCTGAACATCGAAAAGGACGACCCCTATCCCTTCGATTACGAACCGATGGTCGGGCGGCTGGTACAGGATTACGGCCGCGACAACGTCAAGCTGAGCCTCTACGGCGCCGACCGGTCGCTGTCGCCCGAGGCGATGCTGATGCGCGTGGTGGGCGGGCCGGAACTGCCGCCGCTGGAGCGCCAGGCCAATGTCCGCACCCACCGGCGCAACCTGCTGTTCATGTCGCAGCTCGAACTCAAGCGGCGGTCGATCTCCAACAAGCTGCTGGCCTTCCTTCAGGACAACCCGGTGATCCGCGACGACGGCATCAGGGAGCTGTCCTCGGTCGCGCGGCGCAACGCGCTGATCGCGGAGCATCGCGACGGCAACACCCGCATCTGCGAGGCCTTCGGGCTGGATGCGGATTTCATGACCGCACCGGTGCGCGACGACGGCTGGTTCCCGGCCAGAAAGATCAGTTCGCGGGAATGGGCCGACGTGATGTCGGGCTTCCTGCAGCCCCGGCACCTGGGGGTTTGACGGCGGCCACCGCCCGCCTGTCCTGCCGCCGCTAGAGCCGCCCCAGCACCGCCGCCAGCCACAGCGCCACCTGCGCCGGGCGGCTTTGCCGGTAAAGCCGCAGGCGCGACAATTGCCAGAGCCGCGCTGGCAGCGGCGCGCGGCGCATGGCCGCGAACTGCTCCAGCAGCCTGCGGTTCTCGGTGGTCAACCGGTGCGCCGAAGCGGTGAGCGCGGCGATGTTGCGAGCGTTCCAGTCGCGGAAATCCCCGCGCAAGAGCTGCCGGATGCGTTTGCAGCGGGCGCGGAAATGGTCGTTGGCACCGATCTGGTTGCCCGCGTGCTGACGGTACAGCAGCGTCGGCGTGTCGTCGTGCAGCACCCGTCCGCCGGCGCCGGTGACCAGCAGGTAGACCCACCAGTCGTGCACCACCACGTCGCGGACCTCGTCCGCCGCCGCCGCCACCAGCGCCGCCGCCGCCGGGTTGAGCAGGATGGTGTTGCCCGAGGCGATGTTCTGCACCAGCGCGTTGCGAAACCCCGGGGCGTGCGGACGCTTCGCCGACAGGCGCCGCCCGATCAGCCGGTCATCGGTGATCCAGGTGCGGCTGCAATAGAGCGCCGGCACATCCTCGGGCACCGCCGCCAGCGCCGCGCGTCCGCGGCTCAGCTTGTCGGTGAGCCAGACGTCGTCCTGATCGCAGAAGGCCATGAGGCTGCCCGGCGGCAGATGCGCGCGCCACTGCCGGATGAGGAAGAGAAAGTTGCGCGCCGCCCCCTGCCCCGGACCCGTCAGGCGCACCACCCGGCGACCCTGCATCCGGCCGGCAAAGGCCGCGATCAGCGCATCGCTGTCGTCGTGCGAGCCGTCGTCGCTGACCAGCAGGCGCCAGTCGGGATCGTCCTGCGCGGCGATGCTGTCGAGCTGTGCGGGCAGGCCGTCCGCACCGTTGTAGACCGCGAGAAGAATGCCGGCCGGCGCGGGCTGTGCCGCCGTCGCCCCTTCGGATCTGTCGCTCATGTCCTGTAAAGTCACCTGTGCTCCTGATCTGTCGCGAACCGACCGCGCAAGACCTATCGTGTCATGCGGATGTCCGACAGAGATGTGCCGATACACTCGCGAATTCTTTGGACGGGCGGCCGGCTCCGTCAACACAGGCATAGAGCGTCTCGCGGGTGACGCGCAAAGATTGACAGGCATGTTGCCGACATCCCGCGACCGGTTCCGATGACCATCGAGGCTCCGGCCGCCCGATCACACGCCGCGAACGGGCCGGCATGAGATCGGGAGTCCCGAGGCAGCATCGGCCCCGGGCGCCGGCGACGCCAGGGTCACGTCAGACTGGCCAGCGACGGAATGACCGGCAGGTCGTGCGCAGCCGTATAGGCGGGCCAGTCGGCAAATTCGCTCCAGCCGCTGACAAAGACGAAATCGAGCGCTCCGCCTTCGGCGGCAATGTGGTCGTAGCGGCTGTCGCCCAGAAACAGCGCCGGGGCCTGCAGGGTGCCTGCCGCCGCCTCGCGTGCCAGGATCGCCTCCTTGGGGTCGGGGCTGCCGAAAATGCCGCCGTCAAAGAACTCCGCGATCCCGCGGGCGGCAAAGATCTCGCGCAGTTCGGCCTGATCGCCGCCCGAGGCCACCATCCAGCACACCCCCGGCGTCGCGGCGCGCAGGTCCGCCAGGCCGGGCGCAATGGCGCAGGACATCAGCCCGTCGCGCACCGCCCCGGCATAGGCCGCGAGCAGCGCATCATGGCCGGGACCCGCCTGCCCCGGCACGATGTGATCGAGAAAATGGCGGAGCTTGAGATAACGCGACACACCGCCATGGGCGACGTGATAGTCGGTCAGCGCCGTGGCCGCGGCGTCGCCGTAGGGGCGCGCGGCGACACGGAACGCCTCTGTCTTGAGACGGTTGGAGTCGAGGATCACCCCGTCGCAATCGAAGACCATTGTGCGGTAGCGCGACAGGTCGATCACGGCGCCGCTCATACGGCAGCGATGCCCTGCAGCACCATGCTTTCGGCAATCTGGAAATCGTGCGGCCAGTCGATGTCCATGCCCTCGATCTTTTCCATGCCGTATTTGTACGGCTTGAGGCCGATCCGGTCGTCCTGCGTGCGATAGACATGGGCCGGGGCGATGAAGGCGGCGCTGTTGATCTCGTGCAGGGTCGGCAGCGTCTGGGTGCGGGGCCATTTCTCGACACTGCGGTCATAGTTGAGCGGGCCGTGTTCGTCCCAGATGAAGCCGTGGATGACAGAGGTGGTCATCAGGGAATCGTAGCCCTCGGCCAGAGCCGCCTGGTAACGCGCCACGATGGCATCGTAAGAGACCGAGGTGACGAAGGGCGAGGTCACGTGGGTCCACATGATATCGCCCTCGCCGATCAGGTCGAGCGCGTGGGCCACCAGCTCGTCGGTGCTGGTCTGGCTCGACGACAGTTCCTCGCAGCGCTTGTGCGGCACGATCCTGTCGGTGTCCAGCGTGGCGGCGTAATCGAGGATTTCGTCATCGTTGGTGGACAGGTAGATCCGTCCAACGCGTTCGGACCGGATCAGCTGCCGCAGCTTGATTTCGATCAGCCCGTTTTCGAACCCCGCAAAGGGTTTGATGTTCTTGCGCGGCACGCGTTCGCTGCCCTTGCGGCACGGCAGGAAGCAGTTGACCAGAAGGTTCTCGCTCATGGCCGGCCCTATTCCAGATAACCGTAAAGGCTGGCGGTGGAGATCGCGTGGCGCGTCGGGGTCAGCGACAGCATGACGTCGCGCGTGTGCGCCTTGTAGACGGCGAGGATGTCCGCGGTTTCATCGTTGCGCCGGTCGCCTGCCGGGTAGCCGTCGAAGCCCGCCATCAGGATGCGTTTCGCGCCGCCACTGGTGGCGACAGCCAGCGAATAGGCCAGCACCAGCGGGGCCGGCACCACGCAATGCGTGGTCTCGAACCCGAAATCGCCGGGCGACACGGCGAGGCCGAAATCCAGCACCTCCTTGTCGCCAAGGTTGTTGCGCAGGTCGTCGGGCAGCATCGAGAACGGCGTGATCAGCGGCTGCGGCAGGGTCGCATGCTGTTCGCAATCGGCCATCAGACGCACCGGATGGCACGCCACCCGCAGGTCGATCAGGTCCGAGGCAATGTCGGACTGGGTGTTGAGCGACAGCACCAGCGGGCGGGTGCGGCGGATGTAATCCTCGAGTGCGGCGCGATGGGCGCCGACGCCGGGGCCGGTGCCCAGGATCAGCACATCGCGCCCGTCCATCATCGTCCTGGGCGACCAGGAGCCGTGCGGTTCGCCGCGATAGAAGGTGCGTGCGCCGCTCAGCCGGTCGGAGCTGAACTTCGAGCCGCCTTCCTGGCGCAGGAAGTCGAGGACGGCGAGCATGTCCTCTTCGGAGTAGCGGGCGTCGCCCATCATTTCCTGCACGTAGGTCGGGTGGATGCCGTATTTGCCGGAGAGGTAATAATAGGGATTGCTGCCCCAGCCATAGTGCATCTTCATCGGCTGGAAGGTTTCGCGGATGAGGCTCATCAGCGGGACCAGGTTGGCAGGGCGGGCGCGCAGGGACTCGGCCTCGATCACCAGTTCCTCGGTGCGGGCATTTCCCGGGCCGCGGCCCATGCCGGTCACCGTGGCATCGAGCCAGGTCGCCCCGTCGGCGGCGGCGCGCAGGGTATTGGCCAGGGCCTGGCCCATGTTGTCGTGGGTGTGCACCCCGATGGGACCGTCCCATTCCTGACGCATCCAGCCGATGATGCGGCTGACGTCGTCGGGGGACATGCTGCCCATGCTGTCGGCGAAATAGAGTGCCTCGATCGGCCACTCCTTCGAGGTGCGGGCGTAGTGACGCACTTCGTCCTCGGTCCGTTCGGTGATCTGCATGAGGTTGAAGCCGACCTTGTAGCCGCGTTCGGCCAGCCAGCCGACGGCGGGCAGCACCTGTTCGAATTCGCGGTAATGGCAGGCAAAGCGCACGAGGCCGACGGGCGTGGTGTCGGCGGTTTCGGGAAACAGCCGCTCCAGCGTCGGCACGAGGCCCAGATCGGTCAGCAGATCGGCGCCGTTCAGCATCACGCCCACCTCGAGCCCCTGCGGGATGCTCAGGGAGCGGATGAACTCGTCCGTGGCATAGGCGCAGGGCCCCTTGAAGCCGCTGTTCTTGAGAAACCGGAACCCCAGTTCGACGATGTCGACCTGGGCGGCCTTCATCGCTTCGAGATAGGTGTTGATCAGGGGCGTGGAAAAGTCCCAGGCATTGTAATAACCGCCGTCACGAAACGTGCAGTCCAGAATCTTGATGTCGGACATTAAATATCTCTTTTGTTCCGTGCGGTTTCCATATCGGGTAAACCCGGCCTCTGCAACACTGCGCCGTCCGGTCACGCCCCCCCGGGGAGCCGCCGACCCGTGTCGGCGGGGCTGTCAGCCCGCCGCGCGGACAGCCTGTTCCGGGCTCTGCACAAGCGTCAGAAGGTCGGCCATGACGACGTCGCCATAAGAGCCGTTCATGTGCACGAAATCCTCGTCCGGGTGAGCCTCGCCCTTTTCCATCTTGACCGAATTCGTGCTGAAGGAGGGATGTGTCGTCAACCGCCCCTCGGCAAGCGTGTGTTCGTTCTGACGGTAAAAGCCGATGCCGCGGGCGTCGCACCAGGTCTGGCAATGCATGTACATCGCATCCAGCACCTGGCGCAGCAGCACCGGATCGCTGATCCGGGCGAGATAGGCGTCGTTGCGTGCCATCAGCGGATCGGGGGTAAAGATGTAGCGTTTTTCCGGATGCGCATCGATCATCGCCTGCATGAGTGCGCCGGCCGGGCGGTCCTGCCACCAAAGGGCGATCTGTTCGTTCAGCGCGGCCGTGCGGAACGCCCCGGACAGGGGGGCGAGGGTCGTCATCCGCGCCGCGATGCGCGCGGCGGCATTGGAGAGCGGCACGGACCCGCCATAGACCAGCAGCGTGTCGAAATCGTCGAGATCGAGATGGCCGTAGCGCCCGCCGGAAATGATGCGCGAGCGCGACGGCGCCGGAGAGATCAGCCTGCCGTCCTTGTAGGTGATCTTGGGAAACAGCGTACCCGCCGCCCCCCAGTAGACCACGTCGTGGCCGGCCGCCTCGAAGGCCTTGGCCCCGGCCTCGGACTGGGCGAGCGCGCCGAGGTGACTGTTTCCCAGAATACAGATCTTGGACATTCTTCAGGATCCTAGTGACGTGCGAAGGCTTCGAGGATCTGCTCCTCGCATTTGATGTCGTCGGGTTCGTCCAGGGCGCCGGCCGGCGCCCTGTCCGGCGGCGGCGCGGCCGGTTTCGCGGCCCCTTCCGTGACATCCGGCGCGGTGCCCGGCGCGGTGCCCGAGACCCCGGCCATGAAGTGGCTCATGACGAAATCGACGCCGCGCCCGGCGACGGTGCGCATGTTGGGATCGTAGAACATGCCGCGAAAGCTCGGCGCGGTGATGATCTCGTAGGACGGGAAATAATCGACGTGATCCCAGGCGTCCGACACCGCCCCGGCCACCGCGCGCAGCACCGATTTGGAATAGGTGGTGGAGACGACAACGTGCTTGCCCGCCGCCGTGGCCGTCAGCGGCACCGGCGAGACGGTAAGCAGGATGCGCACTTTCGGGTTCTCGGCGCGGATCAGGGTCAGCGCCTGTTCCAGGTGGTCCTGCACCTCGGCGCAGGTGTAGTTGCGAAAAACATGGCTGTCGGGATCGAAGGTGCCGGCATTGGTGCCCGGACAGGTGGCATAGGTGTAGCCCCCGGCGATGTTTTCCCAGCTTTCGGTCAGCCCGAGGGTAAAGACGAAGACATCCGACTCGCGGATGCAGCGGGCGAAGGCGTCGAGCGTCTGCTGACGCGAGGCCAGCATCTCCGCCGCACTGGCAAAGCCGTCCGGTTCGATCGCCGGGCGGAACGGATCGTAATAGCGCCCCTTGCGCTCCCACGCCTCGTCGGGCGGGGTGGCCTGGCCCAGCGACCACTGCACCCACTGCAGCAGCGCCTTGGCGGAATAGATGTTGCCGGTGCGGGCGGAGAAGACGCCGTAGTTGAACCGGCTCCTGAGCGCCTCGGAGACGAAATCCGCGCCCGGTTCGCAGTCGAGCCAGGAAAACCCGTGGCGGCGCAGGGCGCGGCTGATGTGCTGGGCGAAGCAGGAGCCGAATGTGACGACCTGATCGTCGGGCTTGAGGTCGTGGCGCGGGGTCCACAGATCGGTCGTCTCGAGCGGATTGATGTCGGAGACGGCCGTGCGCCAGAATGCGGCGGGCGGAAGGTCGCGGTATGGATGGCTCATGCGAAATACCTCTCGTGTGTGAAAACATCCGGTCCGAAAATCTTTACGCGCCCCGGTGAGGAGGTGCACCTCTCTCCGCGAGGCTAGCCTGCGGATCGCGCATCCGCAATTGCCAGTGCCGCATCTTTGAGCCGTTCGGCGGGTGCGCCGCGCACCCGCAGGCTGAACAGCACCCAGGCGTCGTAGTCCGGTTTGATCCGTTTGCTGGGCGAGGCGGCCTGCAGCATGACGTGGACATTGCGGTGAGACATGCGCAATTCCTGAAACAGGGTCAGTTTGTCGGTGGCATCGGCCACGGCGCGCTTGAACAGCTGCATGCCCTCGGCGGCGATCTCGCCCGCGCCGCTAGCGTCCCCCGCCCGGGACAGCAGCACACAGCGTATCAGCAGGGCCAGCGACAGGTTGAAGGCCGGGGTGAAATGGTTTTCCAGCTCGGCGGCCACGGCCCGGCAGCGATCCAGCGTGGCAAGGAACGCCTCTGTCTCGCCGAGGCTCAGTTCCAGGTGCCACTGCGCGCAGAGCAGCGACACCAGCAGGTGTTCGCGGTCGGTGCGGGGGTGGCCGGTGGTGGCGCATTCGTCGATCCGCGCCAGGTGCGCGGTCACATGCGCCAGCGCTTCGCGCTGCAGGGCCGTGGCCTCCATCTCGATGGCCTTGTAGGCCATGATGACCGAGGACGCGGCCCGGTAGGCGTGCAGCCCGCCGAAGCCGGTCGAAATCTGGCGCGCCACGAAATACTGCAGGGGTGCGTCGCCAAAGCGCTTCGTCTTGCTGTTCATGAGCTGTTCGAACGCGTCGTTGGTCTGCGGAAAGACCGTCCGGAGAAAGGCCGCCAGCGGGCGGTCCAGCGTCACCCCCCGAGGCAGATCGCAGCTGATCGCGCGGAGCGGCGTGTCGGTGTCCTCGAGCGCCAGAACGATCTCGAAACCGCGGGGACCGCGCGTCACGATCGCCCGGGCCGGGCTGTCCGCGCCTTCATAGTGCAGGGTCATCGCGATTTCGGCGGGCAGGCTGGCGGTCGGCACTGCTCGGGCCTCTTCGCCGCGCCGGGCCGCCGTGCGAAAGATCAGCCCGCGCGCCGGGTCATAGGTGAGCGTGTCGATGACCAGGTCGGCCGGACTGTTGTTGTTGTCTGCGTCACTCATGTCGTCGCCGGGTTCCTTGCGCACCGCCTGGGGCCAGTTTTCGCCGATGCCGTTAAAATCACAGATATTTCCAAAACGCCATACAGGACGGCCCTGGCGGACACCCCCTGCGCGCCAGGGCGCGGGCGCAACCGGAACGTGTGCGCCGTACCCGGTTTGGAACCTTGCGGATTTGCGCATTTTCTGATGAATGGGCATTATTCACCTGCAGGACTGCCCAAGATTTGCACATTCTTACGGCGGTGACGCAGTATTCGATTCGAAAGGCCGCAAAGCACGGCGACAGGAAATTGTTTTACAAACATACCGCACATTGACCCGACCAAATTCGACTCTGCAGTTCATTAATCTCCGCGCCGCAACCGGACAACACCATAAGAGGTTTACGATGGCACCCAGCACTCTGGATCAGGAAGAGCTTCTGAAATCGGGGCTGTTCGATCCGCAGTGGTATCTCGACCGCAATACCGACGTGCAGATCCTGGGCATGGATCCCCTTGAGCATTTTCTCTGGCTCGGATCGCGGCTGAACCGCAGCCCGGGCCCGAAATTCGACAGCGAACGCTACTTGCAGGTCAACGTCGATGTGGCGCGCACCGACTACAATCCGGTCTTGCACTACATCCGCTACGGCAAGAAGGAAGGCCGCCAGGCCTTCGAGGTGTCCGAGACATCGGGCGATCTGCACAGGCGCCACGATTCCGGCCCGCGCCGCACGACAGGCGATGTGCCCTACCGCCCCGGACGGCCCACGGTGCTGCTGTGCAGCCATGTCGCCGGAGAAACGCTGTTCGGCGGCGAGCGCAGCCTGCTGGACATGCTGGGCGGGCTGGACGCGCTGGACTTCAACGTCATCGTGACCGTTCCGGGCACCGGCAATGCCGCCTATTTCGAAGTGCTCAAGTCCGAGGCGCATGCGGTCTATACCCTGTCCTACGGCTGGTGGCGCAAGGGCCAGCCCATCAACGAAAAGCTGGTGGCCCATTTCGCCCATATCATGAGCGAGAATGCCGTGGACGTGGTGCATACGAACACCATCGTGCTGCGTGAACCGCTGATCGCGGCGCGCCGCATGGGACTCCGCAGCCTGGTGCATGCACGCGAACTGATCCGTCACGACCAGGCCCTGCTGAACATGATCGGCGAACCGGCCGAAAGCATCGTGGAGCAGGTCTGGGACAATGCCGACCAGGTTATCGCCAATTCCCGCGCCACCCAGGACGGCTTTGCCCTGGATGGACGCACGCCGGCGCTGGTCTACAACACCGCCGATCTGGACGCGCTGTCACGTCTGCCCGCACCGGCGCAGGACCGGGCCCTGCGGGTCGGGCTGATCAGTTCGAACATTCCAAAGAAGGGTATCTGGGATTTCGCCCAGGTGGCCAAGACGGTGTCGCAGACTCATCCCGAGATGCTGTTTCACCTGATCGGACCGGAGAACACACACACGGCGGACATCGACCAACAGGTGGCGGCGGGCACCCTGCCCAAGAGCTTGCGGGTGCTGGGCTACCGCGACACCCCGGCCGAGGCGATCGCCGAGACCGACGTGGTCCTGTCCCTGTCGCAGTTCCAGGAATCCTTTGGCCGCACGGTGCTCGAGGGCATGGCGGCCGCCCGCCCCGCCGTGGTCTACGATCACGGGGCGCCGCCCGAATTCGTCCGTCACGGCGAGACCGGCCATGTGGTGCCTCTGGGCGATATCGACGCGGTTGCGGACACCCTGCGCAAGCTGGCCGACGACCCCGATGCGCTGCGCGCGATGGGCCGGCGCGCCCAGGCGGATGTCTCTGCACGGTTTGGGGCGCAGGCCTATATCGCGCAGATGCGCGAGGTCTACGAACCGTTGCTGGACGCCCCCGCCCCGGCGACGCGCAAGATCACCCTGCCAGCGCGTATGCCGCTGGACCCGATGCCGCGCAGCGCGCTGAAAATCGCCTATTTCTGCTGGCATTTCCCGGTGCCCTCGGAAACCTTCGTGCTGAACGAATTGCGGCTCCTGCGCGCTCAGGGCATCGATGTGCGGGTGTTCTGCCGCCAGTCGCCCTATCCGGATTTTGCCCCGGATTTCGACATCGAATGGGAACGCGTCAAGGATGCAGACCACCTGGCCCAGCGGCTGACCGAAACCGGCATCACCAACGTGCATGCCCACTTCGTCTATCCCACGGTCACCGACATGGTCTGGCCCGCCTGCGAAACGGCGCAGATCCCGTTCACCTACATTGCCCATGCGCAGGACATCTTCCGCTACCGCAACGATGCCGCCAACCGTGTCAGCGAGGTCAGCGCTTCGCCGCTCTGCCGCAAGGTGTTCGTCCCGTCGCGCTTTCACCGCGGCTACCTGGAAGCGCGCGGCGTACCGGCCGAAAAGATGATGATCAATCCGAACGGCTGCGATCACCGGCTCTATGCCGAGGGGCACACTCCCGACCGCGCGACCCGCCCCTTCCGGCGCATCATTGCCATCCACCGCTTCACCGAGAAGAAGGGTCTCGTTCACCTGATCCGCGCGGGCAAGCTGCTGGAACAGGACAATGTCCGGATCGAACTTTACGGCTATGGCGAACTCGAGGACGAATATCGCGAGGCCATCAGGGCTCAGGGCATCACGAACGTCGCGCTCTGCGGGCCCGTCAAGGGTCGCGACGCGATGCTCAAGCTCTACCGCGAAAGCGACCTCTTCGCCTGCCCCTCGGTGCGGGCGAGCGACGGCGACATGGACGGCATTCCCACGGTGTTGATGGAGGCGATGGCCGCGGGACTGCCGGTCCTGACCACGGATCTCTCGGGCATTCCGGATCTGGTCGAAGACGGCATCACCGGACTGGTCTGCGAACCCACGCCCGAGGCGATCGCGGCGCGCATCCGGGCCTATTACGCCCTGCCCGACGTGGCGGTGCAGGCGATTATCGACACCGCCTCGGATCGCATCCGTGCCGATTACAACACCGAACACCTGGTGGAAAACCTGGTGCGGACCTGGGCCCGCGAAACCATCGACCTGATGATCGTGAGCTGGAACAACCTGGCGCAGACCTCGGAAGTGATCCGACGGCTGTACAAGTACACCTCGCTGCCGTTTCACCTGATCGTCTGCGACAACGGCAGCAGCGCCCCGGCGCTGGCGCATCTGCTGGACGTCTACGGCACGCATGACAATGTCACCATCGTGCTCAACCGCGAAAACGCGCTGGTCGGTCCGGGCACCAACATCTGTCTGGATCAGGGCCGGTCGGACTACGCGATCTATGTCTGCGGCAAGGAAGGCATGACCACCCGCTACGGCTGGGAGACGTCCTTTGTCTCCTACATGAACGCCAACCCGCGCGTCGGTCTGGCCGGAACGCTGTGCTACAGCCCCAGCTACCTGTTCGGGCGCGACTATCCCAAGGCGCAGGCGCTGTTTCACAAGTTCCGCAACCAAGAGTTCGCGACGCAGAACCCCGACCGCGAATTCAGCCATGTCCAGGGCGGTTTCTTTGCCATCCGCCGCGCGATGACCGACAAGATCGGCGCCTTTTCGACCGAAGTGCCGCATAATTCCACCGACGTGGAATTTTCCTACTTCGTCGAAAGCAGCGGCTGGGAGCTGGGCGAGGTGCCGGGGCTGATGGCGCTGTTCAACAAGACCCGCCCCGGGCTGCTGCACCGGGTCGACGAAAGCATCGGCGCGCTGCATCCGCCGATGCTGGCCGATCTGCCGGCGCTGGATGCGATCGCGCGGCGCGAGGTGCATCACTGCAACGTCTGTGCCCGGCAAAGCCCGAGCTTTACGGACCTGGACGGCGCCGCACCCTGCCCGCACTGCGGCGCCACCCGGCGCACCCGCTCGGTGCACCGGGTGCTGGCGGAATCCCTCCTGCTGTATCGCCGCCTGCCGGCCCTTGCCGTGAACCTGCCCTCCGGGCTCGATGGATTCTGGCGCGAACAGTTTCAGGGCCGGATCTGCGACGCCGACACGCTGGACTCCGAACTGGCGGGGCCGCTCGGACGGACCGATTTCAGCGATGCGCGGCTGCAGGTCGTGCTGCTCAACGACGTGCTGACCGCGCGTTTCGAGACCTCCGGCACGCTTGCACCGCGCGACACTCGGGTGCTGGCCGAAGCCGCGCGGTTGCTGGCCCCCAAGGGCACCCTGATCGTCGCGGGCAGTGCCCAGGTCGCGGCGATGACCCAGGCCCTGGCGAAGCTCGGCTTTGCATCTGCAGGCGCAAAGCGATATGCGAGCAGCGTAAGCCATTACGACTGGTTTCCCGTCCTGTTCTTCACAAGGCTGCGTCATGACGCCACCTGACCACATGACCGGTCGAACCATACTGCTCGGTGGTGCCGGATTTCTCGGCACCGCGATTGCCCGCGACCTGTGCGACGCAGGCCAAGACGTGCTGGTGCTCGACCTGCCCGACCGGTTGACGGCAGCGGCGCCGCTGCTCGAGGGGATCGAGACCCGGGCGTTCGCCTTTCCCGCGCTGGACGGGCTGGCCGACTGCCTGGCGGGCGCGGATGCGCTTGTGCACCTGGCCTGGACCACCACCCCCGCCTCGTCGATGCAGGATCTGGCCCGCGACGCGGCCCAGAACATCGCCCCTTCGGTTGCGCTGTTCCAGGAAGCCGGACGCGCCGGGGTCGGCCGGGTGATCTTCTCGTCTTCGGGCGGCACGGTCTACGGTGATCCCGAGACGCTGCCGGTGCCCGAACACGTTGCGGGCGGCGCGCTGTCCGGCTACGGCGTCTCCAAGCTGGCGGTCGAGAACTATCTGGCGCTGGAGGCGCGGCAGGCCGGGTTCACCGGCGTCAGCCTGCGCATCGGCAACCCCTACGGCCCGTTCCAGCTGCGCGGCACCGCCATCGGGGTCATCGCAAACTACCTTGCCCAGATCCACGCAGGCCGCGCCCCGGAGGTCTGGGGCGACGGAACCGTGGTACGCGACTACATTCACATCCGCGATGTGGCGGCCGCGATGCGCACCGCGCTCACCGCGCCGGACCTGCCCGGCGGGGCCTACAACATCGGCTCGGGCACCGGGCACAGCATCAACGACATCTTCGAAGCGATCCGCCGGACGACGGGCACCGGGCTCGAGCTGCGGCACAGGCCGGCGCGCGGTTTCGACGTGGACACGATCGTGCTCGACACCGGGCGCTTTCGCGCCGCCACCGGCTGGGCCCCGGCGGTGGATCTGGAAACCGGTATCGCCGAGTTATGGGATATTCTGACCAGATGATCCTCGGTTCGGAGACTCTCCAGGGTTGCCCGTCTGCAAGACTCTCGACAGAATGCCAAATTCTACGCTGCGCCAATGGCGTGGGTTTCAGTTGCATTTAAAGCACTGTAAAGACGGCATATGGCAAGACCGATCATTCCTGCAGGATTTCCCAAATGCGGCAGCACTTCCGTTTTTCAGGCCTTCAAGGTCGGCCTTGGCCGACCGGGGGCATCCGTCCCAAAGAGCATGGCGCAGGACAGGATCTTGCGGGCTGCAGAGTGTATTGATCCGTCCCCGCCCGTTTTGCGGAAGCCCCTCAAGGTCCAGCCCATGCTCACAGGAACGCGTTTGAAATGGTGAAGTTGATCGTTCATGCCGGGTTTCCCAAATGCGGCAGCACTTCTGTTTTTTCGGCGCTCAAGGCCAATCTGGACACGCTCGTTGCGCATGACATCCTGGTGTTCAACCGCAATTTCAATTTGCCGGCCGATCCGGGCAAGCTGATGCCGCCGCTGTGGGAGCTGCAGGATGCGTTGAAGGAACCCGCCAAATCCGAGGCGATGCGCGACAGCATCATCCGCAATATCGCCAAGAGCCCGGCCAATGCCCGCCTGATCCTGTCCTCGGAAAACCTGTCGCAGCCGCCCATGGCAAAGATGCTGGCGGGGATGGAACGGCATTGCGAGGTCGAGCTGATCTTTTACTTCCGCCCGCAGACGGAATGGATTCCCTCGGCCTGGAAACAGTGGAACCTCAAGGAAGGCTTCACCCTGTCCGAGACCATCGAGAGCTATGTCGCCAATCACCGGCCCGACTACCTTGGCTCGGTCAAGGCCTGGACCGAGGCATTGCCCGGCATCAAGGTCACGCCGCGCCCGTTCCTGCGCAGCTGGATGACAAACGGCAACCCCGCTTATGATTTCTTCGACATGCTGGGCATCGACGTGGAACCGTCGGAGACCTTCGAGGAACGCTCGAACCCCAGCATCGATTATGCGCTGATGTACCTGATGCAACGCAACAGCAGCCGGATTTTCGAGAACCGCCACGACAACCGCGGGTTGCACGCGATGACCGCCCGGCTGCCGGCGGCCTATCAGAAGACCAATGTGCAGATGGTCAGCCAGGCGCAGGCCGATTTCATCGCCGATCATTTCCAGGACGACAACATGGAGTTGCTGCAGCACTACATGGGCATGGGATACGACCAGGCGCGCGCCTTCAGCCGCCAGCATTTTCGCAAGACCGTCACGGGCACCGCCTACAGCGATATCCCCGAGGCGGAGTTGCTGGACCGCGCCGCGGGCATCCTGCGCGAGGTCACCGGCAAGGACGGCGATCCGGACACGCTGCTGCTGGAGATGATGAGCCCGCCCCCCTGATCCATTTTTCTCAAGACCAATCCTCTGAAAAAGTGACCTTGCGACGCCATGAGCAAAAAGAAATCCAAATCATCCCGCATCGCGATCGTGGTGCTTGGCATGCACAGGTCCGGCACGTCGGCCCTGGCCGGGGTTTTGAACATCCTGGGATGCGACAAGCCGGCCACCGTGATGGATCCGAACCCGTTCAACGAACTGGGCTATTTCGAATCCAAGCGGATCTATCCGCTGCACAGCGAGTTGCTGGCGTCGGCCGCGTCGCGCTGGGATGACTGGCAGCCGATCAATCCGGGCTGGTTCGACAGCCCCCGGGCAGAGGAATTCCACGACCGCGCCGTCGAGACGATGCAGAATGAATTCGGTACCTCGCGCCTCTTCGTGCTCAAGGATCCGAGGATCAGCCGGCTGGTGCCGTTCTGGCGCGGCGTACTGGCCGATATCGGGGTGTCGCCGCGCTTTGTGCTGACCCTGCGCAATCCGCTGGAGGTCGCCGCCTCGCTGGCCAAGCGCGACAACATCAACAGTGAACTGAGCATGCTGATCTGGCTGCAGCACATGCTGCAGGCGGAATACGACACCCGCGATCAGAAACGCTGTTTCACCGGCTTCGCCCAGCTGATGGACAACTGGGCCGGTGTCGCCGAAACCATCCAGACGAAGCTGGATGTCGCGCTGCCGCGGATGTCGATGGGTGTGGTCGGCGAAGTCGAGGCCTTTCTGAGAGACGGGCTGCGCCATCACAATCAGGACCCGCAAAAGCTTCTGGCCAATCCGCTGATCTCGTCCTGGGTGCGCGACACCTACGAGGTGTTCCTGCGCTGGGTCCAGACCGGCGAGGACAAGGCGGATTTCGCCACGCTCGACCGGATCCGTACCACGTTCGAGGAAACGGCGCCGTCCTTTGCACGGCTGGTCCAGGCCAGCCGCGACGACGCCCGTGCCGCGCGCGAGGCCAACAGCGAAGTCGCCCGCCTGACCGAAGAGGCCGCAACCCTCAAGAGCGCCTCGAGCGAGGCCGGCAACCGCGCGGAAGAGGCCGCCAAGACCGCTGAACGGCTGAAGAGCGAGCTGGCCGAGAAAAACACCGCGCTCGAGTCCCTGCAGGAGCGCGAAGCCGCGCTCAAGTCCGAGTCCGAGACCGGCAAGACCGAGATCGACAGGCTCAAGGGCGAAACCGCCCGCCTGAACGACGCCGTCCGGCAGGCCCGCGGCAAGGCCGACACACTCGACAAGACCGTCGCCGATCTGAACGCCACGCTGGCCGAGAAAAACACCGCGCTCGAGTCCCTGCAGGAGCGCGAAGCCGCGCTCAGGACCGAGTCCGAGACCGGCAAGACCGAGATCGACAGGCTCAAGGGCGAAACCGCCCGCCTGAACGACGCCGTCCGGCAGGCCCGCGGCAAGGCCGACACGCTCGACAAGA
>Ga0208330_1000321_pt1 | contig 23737 bp, 21 predicted proteins | sample DeeseametaMP1896_FD_184180 | JGI IMG/M metagenome (GOLD analysis project Ga0208330, IMG submission 184180) | Marine microbial communities from the Deep Pacific Ocean - MP1896 (SPAdes) | ecosystem: Environmental > Aquatic > Marine > Oceanic | place: East of Hawaii, North Pacific Ocean | collected... | reverse complement strand
CCCGCCGGTCCCGCTGGCGGCATGACGCATGCACCGCAGGCCCATGCACCGCGTGGTGGCGGCGCCCCCGGTGGTGGCACGGTGACCGCCCTTGCCGCCGAGGCCGTCGAGGCGCTGGCGCGCTACCCCACCTTCGACCATGTGCTTGAACTGATCCGCGCCAATCGCGACGTCAAACTTCTGGTCGAGGTCGAAGGGTCGGTGCGGCTCGCCGCCTATCAGCCTGGCCGGATCGAGTTCACCCCGACGGACAATGCCACCCCCGATCTGGCCCAACGGCTTGGCGCGGCGCTGCAACGCTGGACGGGCAACCGCTGGGCGGTGATCCTGGTCAACGGTTGCGAGACGCCAACGGTGGTCGAACGCCGCGATGCCGCCGAATTGGCGCTCAAGGCCGAGGCGCAGGAACACCCCCTGGTGCAAGCCGCGCTGGCGGCCTTTCCCTCTGCGAAAATCACGAACATCCGCACCGCGCAGGAGGCGGCGACCGAGGCATTGGAAGAAGCCCTGCCAGAGGTCGAGGACGAATGGGATCCCTTCGAGGAATGACGCACCTATTCGCCGCTCACACCGCCTGACGACGCGCCAGCGGCTTGTTCATTGGCGCCGTGGCTGCGATATGTAGACCAAGCATTCTTTTCACCGCGCCATCAGGTCGGCGGTCCATCTACTCGGGAGACAGAACATGCTGAAAGGTTTGGGCGGGCTTGGCGACATGGCCAAGATGATGAAACAGGCGCAGGAAATGCAGGCCAAGATGGCCGAGATGCAGGAAGAGCTGGCCAGCATGACCGTGACCGGCGAATCCGGTGCCGGCCTGGTCAAGGCGACCGCCACCGCCAAGGGCGAGCTGACGGGCCTTGAAATCGACCCCAGCATCTTTGTGCCCTCGGAAAAGGAAGTGGCCGAGGACCTGATCCTGGCCGCGATCAAGGACGCACAGGCCCGCGCCAGCGAGCGCGCCCAGTCCGAGATGCAGAAGCTGACCCAGGAAATGGGCCTGCCCGCCGACATGAAACTGCCGTTCTGATCCATGACGGGGCGGGTTCGGGATCTGCTGCGCGGCGGGCTCGCCTGCCTTGGCCTGCTTGCCGCCGCGGCCCCGGCCGTGGCGCAGGACTGGGCCACGCGCGATCTCTGCTTTCCGCCCCGGATCGAGATCCACGACGAGGTCTTTGCCCCCGAGGGCCGGGCCGAGCTGGAGGCGCGCGCCGCCGCGATCCCCAATGCCACCGGGCGGTTCTGGCGCATCATGGCGCCGGATGGCGCTGTCTCTTACCTCTGGGGGACGATGCACAGCAGCCACCGCAGCGTGCTGGACCTGCCCGATACGGTGCGCAAGGCGCTGACCGGCGCGGACCAACTGGGCCTGGAGATCGACCCGACCTTTCCGGACCGTGAAAGCCATGACGCCTACATGCGCGGCGACGATGTCTATCGCGCCGACGGCTCGGTCACGGCCTACCGCGACCTGGAGCTGCCGGAACGGTTCGAACAGCATCTTGTGACCCGACTGGGCGCGCTGGGCTGGTCGCGCGACGCCCTGCCGGAACTCAAGCTGGGCACCCTGGCCGAACTGCTGCTCTATGACCCTTGCGAAGATTTCTCTGCCGGGGTCCTGCCCTCCCAGGACAGCTATCTGCAGACGCTCGCCCATATCGAGGGCATCCCCGTCCTGCCGCTGGAAAACAGCGACCGCCTGTCGGCCAAGCTGAACACCCCCGGAAACGAGGATCTGGCCCGAGCGATCATCGGCACCTACGCCGTCTACCTGTTGCCCGGCGCCACGCCAGAGGCCCGCGCCTCTGCGCTGGCGTTGTACCGGACCGGCCAGGTCGGGCTGATGATGGCCTGGGACAAGGCACAGGTCACCGCCGCGCTCGGCAACGAGGGGCCCGCGCTCTATGCCCGGATGACCGAATACCTGGTGGATGAACGCAACGAGGATTTCGTGAACGCCGCCCGCGATGCGCTGACCCGCGGCGGGGTCTTCATCGGGGTCGGCAATTTCCACCTGCCCGGCGAAAACGGCATGATCGAACTGCTGCGGGCCGAGGGTTTTGACGTGACCCGTGTCCCGCTGCCGGGCGAGGCGCCCTGACATGGCCCGCGATGCCAACCCGATCGAACACCTGATCGACCTGATGGCGCGCCTGCCCGGCCTTGGCCCCCGCTCTGCCCGCCGCGCCGTGCTGCACCTGATCCGCAAGCGCGCGATCCTGCTGGCCCCTCTGGCCAAGGCGATGGCGGATGTGGCCGAACGCGCCCGCGAATGCCTGAATTGTGGCAATGTCGGCACCTCCGACATCTGCCCGATCTGCGCCGATGAGGGACGGGCCAACGGGCTGCTCTGCGTCGTCGAAGAGGTTGCCGACCTCTGGGCGATGGAACGCGGCGGCACCTACAAGGGGCGCTATCACGTTCTGGGCGGCACGCTCTCGGCGCTGGACGGCGTGGGCCCCGAGGACCTGCGTATCCCGCAACTGCTGCAACGGATCGAGGCCGAGGGCGTGACAGAGGTGATCCTGGCCCTGAACGCCACGATCGACGGTCAGACCACCTCGCATTACATCGCCGACCAGCTGGAAGACCGGGGCATCCAGCTGAGCTCTCTGGCGCAGGGCGTGCCGATCGGGGGCGAACTGGACTACCTGGACGACGGCACGATCACCGCCGCCCTGAACGCGCGCAAGCGGTTGTAACATGGCCGCCCGCGTTGCCCGTTTGCCGCACCGGACAACAGGGTCACAGGGTCCATGAGTGCGCACATGAAACTGTTACACTGGCCGCGTAGCCGCCGGACCGACAAGGGGTCTTGGCCCCGTTCCGATTTTCACCAAGTGAGTCCAGGTATTTCCATGAACCGCGTTTCCCCCCTCGCCCTTGTTGCCGCGCTGATGGCGCTCCTGCCTGCCGGCGCCTTTGCGCAATCCGCCTGTGTACCGTCCAATCCCGCGGACGGTGACGACGTCATCTGCGCCGGCACCGGCCTTGGCATCGAGGATGGCAGTTTCGACGATGGCACCATCACCATCACCCCGACGGGCGTGATCGACGGCGGCGACCGGGGGCTGCGGGTGGATGACGATGTGGTCATCGTCAACGACGGCTCGGTGCGCGGCCCGGGCGATCACGGCATCCAGGGCGACAACGATGTGCATGTCACCAACAACGGCACCGTGATCGGTGTCGGCGGCGACGGCATCAACATCGACGACGATGGCGTGGTGATCAACAACGGCGTGATCACCAGCCTTGACGACGATGGGTTGCAGCTTGAAGAGCGCCCGCTGGTCATCAACAACGGCACCATCACCGCCCCCGACGAGGGGATCAACGTCAACGTCGATTTCGCGCAGGTCACCAACACCGGCACCGTGATCGCCGGCGACGACGGCGTGAACGCGGGCAATTTCGCCGACATCTTCAACTCGGGCCTGATCCAGTCGACCGGCAACCAGGACGCCATCGACCTCGACAGCGGCAAGATCACCAATCACGGCAGGCTGATCAGCCTGGGCGCCCAGGACGGCATCGATTTCGACGCGCCTGCCGCCGGTCCGTCCTTTGTCCTGAACACCGGCCGCATCGAGGGCACTATCGCCATCAACACCGATGCCGCCGACCTCGCGGTGCAGGAGATCGTGAACAAAGGCACGCTGATCGGGCGTGGCGGTGTCGCGGTGAACCTGGGTGGCGGCGACGACATCCTGCGGCTGCTGGACGGCAGCGCGGTTTCCGGCGCCATCGAGATGGGGGCGGGCAACGACACGCTGGCCGTCCTGACCCGTCGGGCGCAGGTGCTGACCTTCGGCACCACCGTGCCCGAAACGATCACCGTTCGGGGCGGCGGCTTTGTCCTGCTGAACGCCGCCCCCGCGCCCGCGGCGAAACCTGCCGCCGTGATCACCGCGCCGACGCTGATCGTCGTCGACGAGGCGCCGGTGTCCTCACCCGACCGGCTGTCGCGGGAACTGGGCATGGGGATCGGCGGCAGCGTGCTGGATTTCCAGGTGGCGCGGGGGCCGTGGCTGGGCACCTTCGCCAATGCAGGCACCATCGCGCCGGACAGGTCCCAGGGGGCGGATTACGCGACACGCGGTATCGCGGTCGGCTTTGGCACCGGCTGGCACGGGGTCTCGCCCTTCGTGGGCTACGGCCAGGGCGCCAGCGACCTGGACGATGGCGTGACCGAAACGCGGATCAGGTCATATTTCGTGGGCCTCGGCCTGACCGGAGAGCGCGGGCGGTTCAGCTATGACGCCGCGATCTATGCCGGGCGGACCCACAACAAGATCAACAGCCCGGACACCCATACCGGCAGCGCCGATTTCGACGGCCAACTTCTGGGCGTCAGCCTGCGTGGCGGCGGCTTGCTGTGGCAAAACCCGACCGCCGGTTATGGCATCGACCTGGTGATGCAGGGGGACTATCTGCGCCACACGACAGAGCGCCACGACCTGTCCGGACTGGCCGGCGGCAAGATCAGCGAACGGACGACGACCACCACCGCGCTGCGCGTCGAAATGGGCCTGCCGATGCAGATGAACGACATGTCCATGCGGCCCTATCTGGCCCTGACCAGCTTCGGCGGCAATCCCGACGACATCACCTTTTCGCTCGGCGGCGCCAGCACGACCTTCGACGCGGCCGACGTCAGCGGCGGCAACGCCCTGGCCCTGGGGGCCAGTTTTGCCACCGGCGGCAATGGTCTGAAAGGGCGCGTCGAGGTCTCACGCGACGGTGACGACAACACCTCTTGGGGGATCAAGCTGGGCATGCAGTTCTGAGGCGCTGCCCGGGGCAAACCCACTGACACGGACCCCGCAAAGAAAAAAGGCGCCCCTAGGAGGGCGCCCTTGGTGGGACGGCGGGCGGGGCGATCTGGCCCATAGGGCCAGGAGCGGCGCCCTGCCGGACCTCAGCGGTCCTCTTCCTCGTCGTCCTCGTCCTTGCCGCCGCCCGGCAGGTTGAAGAAGCTGTCCGCGTCGAGGTAGTCGCTGTCGCTCTTGCGGTCTTCTTCCTCGTCGTCCTCCTCGCCACGCGGATCGGACAGGCTGAAAGTCTCCAGCCCCTCGATGGCCGAGGGCAGGCGCGGTTCCGGCTCCATTTCAAGGCTCTGCTCGGTGGAGACCAGCTTGCGACGCTCATCGTCGGTCATGACCTTGGCCAGGTCCTTGGATGCCTTGGCCACCGCTGCGTCCAGTTCGGACTGTTTGCACAGGCCCAGGGCAACCGGGTCGATGGGCTGCATGTTCTGGATGTTCCAGTGGGTGCGCTCACGGATCGTCTGGATCGTCGGCTTGGTGGTGCCGACCAGCTTGGCGATCTGGCTGTCGGCCAGTTCCGGGTGGAATTTCACCAGCCAGAGAATCGCGTTCGGCCGGTCCTGCCGCTTGGACAGCGGGGTGTAACGCGGGCCGCGCCGCTTTTCCTCGTCCCGGGCCGCCGGGTTGTGCTTCAGCTTCAGCTTGTGCAGCGGGTTGTTTTCGGCCTTGCCGATTTCATCCTGCTCCAGCTGGTTGTTGGCGACCGGGTCAAACCCCTTGACCCCCGCCGCCACGTCACCGTCGGCGATACCCTGGATCTCCAGCTCGTGGAATCCGGTGAAATCGGCGATCTGCTTGAAGGTCATGGTGGTGTTGTCCACCAGCCAGACGGCAGTCGCCTTGGGGTGCAGCAGCTTGGACATTTCAATACTCCTTGGTCTGCGGGACCCGCTGGCATGCCTCCTGCGCGGCCCGAGGCCGGTCTGGGGCCAAGGGCGGCTCCGGCGGGCGGAGCGGGTTACCGTTGTCGGGAAACTCGGCGTCTATATAGTGATCTCGCAGTCAAAGGGGAAGTAAAAATGCGATTGATGAGTGTTCTGCTGCTGGCCGCCCTGTCCATCGGCACCGGTTTGCGTGCAGAGGGCGACCGGGCGGGGGAATTCGACTATTACGTCATGGCGCTCAGCTGGTCCCCGAACTGGTGCGCGCTGGAGGGCGACGCCCGCGACGCCGATCAATGCGAGAGCGACGCCGGCTGGCTGCTGCACGGGCTCTGGCCGCAGTATCACCGTGGTTGGCCCGATTTCTGCCCGACGGTGGAACGCGCGCCCTCGCGCCGGATGACCGGCGAGATGACCGATATCATGGGGTCCGGTGGGCTGGCCTGGCACCAGTGGAAGAAACACGGCGTCTGTTCCGGCCTTTCGGCACCGCAATACTATGCCCTCTCGCGTGAGGCCTATGGCAGGATCACCCGCCCCGAGGCCTTTCGCAAGCTGGACAAGACCGTGACCCTGCCCGCCTCTCTGGTCGAAAAGGCCTTCATCAAGGCCAACCCCCAGCTAGAACCGGACATGATCACCATCACCTGCGAGGACGGCCACATCCAGGAGGTCCGTATCTGCCTGTCCAAGGACCTGGACCCTGTGCCCTGCGGCCGTGACGTTGTGCGCGACTGCAAGATGACGGACGCGCGGTTCGAACCGATCCGCTAGGGCGCCCCCGCTCTCTGACGCAGGTCAAGGACACATCCCGGAATCGGTGCATGATCTCACATGCGCCAACTCCGGCGCGCCCCTGCGACAGGAGGTCATGATATGACACGTTTTCTGCCCCTTGCGGCTGCGGCCTTGTTGGCCTTTGCCGCCCCGCAGGCCCGGGCCGGGGATTGCACCGGCTGGGTCGTCGCCCTGCGCCCGATCAGCCAGTACAACCACGCCACCGGAAACGGGTTCCTGGCGGTGCGCACCGGCCCCAGTTCGAACTACCAGCAGATCGGCGAGCTATACTTGGGCGATGAAATCTCGGTCTGGAACCGTTCGGGCAACTGGTACCAGGTGCAATGCATGTCGGGCCGCTGCCTGAACCCGCTCTGGGGCAACCCCAACCCGAATGGCTGGGTCTATGGCAAATATCTCAACATCGGCGGTGTCTGCCCCTGATTCCGGGCCGAATCAGCTCTCTGCCCCGAACCGATAGCCAAAGCGCGCGATATCCTCTGCGCAGACCTCGGCCACGATGGCGCGGGTCTCGGCATCGTAATAGTCGGCATGATCCGGCTGTCGGTCCGAGCGATTCTCATGCGGGACCTCGGGCCGGAAACCCAGATGCGCGGCCAGCGGTGCCATGTCGGTATCGAGATTTTCCAGGCGCAGGAAATGCCCGTGCTCGCGTCCCTGGGCATCGCGCATGTACCGTGCGTAAGGCCAGGCGCGCAGCGTGGCCTGCGTATGTCCCTCGCGCAGGAAGCCCGCGAAATCCTGCGCCTTGGCCAGGGTCACGGCGGGATGGTCGAACCCCTGCTCGCGCAGCCAGTGATAATAGCTGACCACCCGGTCCCAGGGATTGCGGACAAGGCAGAAACAGAACATGCCCGCGATCTCATCCGCAGTCAGCGCGCCGTCGAGGTCGGCCAGCGTCGAATGTTTCCAGATCCTTCCGCGCGCGCGCTCTGCCAAGGCCTTGGCCCGCGCGCGTCTCCTGCGTGCCTTGGGGGTATCGCCTATGGGGATGTCGTCGCGATGGGCGCGCGCCTCCAGCGCCAGCGCCATCGAGGTGCCGCCGGTCTTGGGAATATGGACAAAGATGTACCGGCGCCGGGGCGAGAGGATCATGGTGGCAGGTTAGAACAGGATCCGATCCGGAGGGAAGGCGATTGCACGGCCCCCGTTCCGGACGATCACCGTGGCGAAATGCTCCTCCGAACAGGGCTTTTCTTGCGCAACTTTCTTGCGCATAGTCCGCCGGACACTTGGCAACGGAGGATCTCATGGGCTGGCTCGCTGACGAAACCGGACTGGGCAGGAACACGGCGAATTTCGTTCCCCTGACCCCGCTGAGCTTCCTGCGCCGCGCGGGCACGATCTGGCCGGATCACCTGGCCGTGGTCTATGGCCCGCACCGCAAGACCTATGCCCAGTACATCAACCGCATCACGCGGCTGGCCTCTGCCCTGGCGCAATCCGGTGTCCGCCCCGGCGACGTGGTGGCAACCATGCTGCCCAACATTCCCGCCCAGGCCGAGGCGCATTTCGGAGTGCCTGCCTGCGGCGCCATCCTGAACGCGATCAACACGCGGCTGGACGTGACCACCGTCGCCTATATCCTCGATCACGGCGGCGCCAAGGTCGTGCTGTGTGATCCCCAGTTCCTGCCGGTGCTGGCCGAAGCAACCGAGGTCATGGAAGGTGAGCCGCCCATGATCGTCGAGGTTCCCGATGATCACGCCGGCGTGCACGGCCACGGCCATTACACCGACTATGAGGCTTTCCTTGAAAGCGGCGACCCTGAGTTCGACTGGATCATGCCAGAGGACGAATGGGAGAGCATCGCGCTCAACTATACCTCTGGCACCACGGGGCGGCCCAAGGGCGTGGTCTATCACCACCGCGGCGCCTATCTGAACGCGATGGGACAGGTGCTGTCCTGGCGAATGACGCTGCACCCGGTCTACCTGACCATCGTGCCGCTGTTCCATTGCAACGGCTGGTGCCATACTTGGATGATGCCCGCGCTGGGAGGCACCATCGTCTGCTGCCGCGAGATCCGCGCCCAGGCGATCTACGACGCCATCGCGGACGAGGGCGCGACCCATTTCGGCGGCGCGCCTATCGTGTTGAACACGCTCATCAATGCCCCCGAGTCCGAGCGGCGCGACTTTGACCATATCGTCGAGGTCTTCACCGCTGGCGCCCCGCCCGCCCCCGCCACGCTGGCCAAGATCGAGCCGATGGGGTTCAACGTGACCCAGGTCTACGGACTGACCGAGACCTACGGCCCGGCCACCGAATGCACCTGGAAACCCGAATGGGAACCGACAAAAGGCGCCGACCGCGCCGCCATCAAGGCCCGCCAGGGCGTGGCCATGCCCTTCATGGAGGATATCACTGTCCATGACGAGGCCGGGACGGATGTGACCCGCGACGGCGAAACCAAGGGCGAGATCAAGTTCCGCGGCAACGGCGTGATGAAGGGCTACTACAAGAACCCCAAGGCCACGGCAGAGAGCTTTGCGGGCGGCTATTTCCATTCCGGCGACATCGCCGTGATGCATCCCGACAACTACCTGCAGATCGCCGACCGGGCCAAGGACATCATCATCTCGGGCGGCGAGAATATCTCGTCTGTCGAGGTCGAGGGCGTTCTGATGGGCCATGACTCGGTGCTGCTCTGCGCCGTGGTGGCCAAGCCGGACAAGAAATGGGGCGAAGTGCCCTGCGCTTTCGTCGAGTTGAAGGACGGCCACGAGGTCACGGAGGCCGATCTGGTCGCCTATGCGCGCGAACGTCTGGCCGGGTTCAAGACGCCCAAGGCCGTGGTCTTCCAGGAGCTGCCCAAGACCTCGACCGGCAAGATCCAGAAATTCGCCCTGAGGGAGGCCGCCAAGTCGCTGGGCTGACCCAGCGCCCACTTTGCCACTGCCATCCGTGCCATAGTGGAATTTGATCTTTCCATCGGCGGCGCGGGCCAGATTGCCCAGCCCCGCGCCCCGTGCTAGCGTCGCGAAAACGCGAGGCAGAGCAGGCCCCGATGACCGCCCTGAAACAGTTTTCCCGTCTCGAAGCGACAGGCCTCTGGCGTCCGTCGCCGGACGAGCAGCGGCGCGAGGTGATCGTGTCCCTGGGCGAGGCGACGCTGACGCTTTCGGACATCAATGGCACCGCGCTGGCGCATTGGTCTCTGGGCGCGATCAACCGGGCCAACGGCAAGGACGTCCCGGCCATCTACCACCCCGACAACGCACCCGAGGAAACGCTGGAACTGGCCGCTTCGGAGAGCGAGATGATCAACGGGATCGACAGGTTGTTGCGCGCCATAGACCGGCGCCGCCCGCGCCCCGGCAAGCTGCGGTTCCTTCTGACGGGCGGCAGTCTGGCCGCGATCGCGGCGGCGGCGGTCTTCTGGCTGCCGGATGCGCTGGAACGCTACGCGGTGACCGTGGTGCCGCCGGTCAAGCGGGTCGAGATCGGCAACAACCTGTTGCACCATATCGAGCGGGTGGCGGGCAAACCCTGCACAACACGCGACGCGCAGCAACCGCTGGACCGGCTCGCCAGCCGGCTTCTCAACCGCGGCAGGATCGTGGTGCTGCCCGGCGGCGCACGGGTCAGTGCGCATCTGCCCGGCGGGATCGTCCTGTTGAACCACAGCGTTGTCGAGGATTTCGAAGACCCCGACGTGGCGGCGGGTTTTGTGCTGGCAGAGGCGGTGCGGGCCTCGGAAACCGATCCGCTTGCCGCGTTGCTGGATCACGCGGGGCTGGTGGCGAGCCTGCGGCTCTTGACCACGGGCGCCCTGCCCGATGGCGCCCTGTCGTCCTATGCCGAATACCTCATGGCCGACACCCCCGCGCTGCCGCCGGTCGACCCCCTGATCGCCGCCTTTGACCGCGCCGAGATCCGCAGCACGCCCTTTGCCTATGCGCTGGACATCACCGGAGAGCGGACACTGGCGCTGATCGAGGCCGATCCACGCGCCGGCGAAGGCAGCCGTCAGGTTCTGAGCGATGCGGACTGGGTCCGCCTTCAAGGCATCTGCGGCGCCTGAGACCGGGACCACATGAAACCGCCCGCGCGCCTATGGCACGCGGGCGCTGATGGGGGCCAGTGCAGGGACGGTCAGCGGATGTAGGCCTGGGTATACCCGGTGCCGTGAACCCGGCGCAGCGCCATCTTCAACTCGTCGAAAGAGGCATAGGGCCCGACCCGCAAGAGCGACAGGTCCTGACCGTTGCGAGACGCATTTGCCATGCGCACGCTGAGGCCCGCGGATTGCAGGCGATGTGCCGCGTGGCGGGCCTTGTCCGACGTGGTAAAGGCGCCGATCTCGATCCAGCGGCCCACCTTGACCTCCGGCTCACCAGCCGCCTTGGGCGCGTGGCCATTGGAGGCGACAATGGCAGTCAGCGGCAACGGCGACTTCGCCTGACCGACGATGACCGGCGGCTTGACCTCGTGGCGGCGCGCCTGGACGACCAGCTTGCGCGGGACAGTGTTGGTCCAGACCTTCTGCGTGTCCTGGTGGCCCTTGACGGTCTGCCAGGCGCGGTAGGGATTCAGCCGGTCGTCGCTCCACGCGGGGCGATAACCCGACGGGACATGCGCCACCTGGGTGTCCTGCTCTTCGAAGACGTGCTTGGGCACGATGCGCGTTTCCGGCGGCAGGGTCAGGCTGCTGCCCTCCCAGCTGTTCTTGTTGTAGTAGACGTTCTTGCCCGGTGCGGGCGCCTCACCACGGCGGATGATGGTGGCATGGGGGGCCGTCTGCGGACCGCAGCTGGCGCGCAGCTTCATTCCGTTCACGACGCGGAAGGTCTGTCCATTCACACAGGCAAAACCGCCCGGGGCCGCCTGCGGCGCGGGTTTCTTCGCCACCGGCGCGGCGGATTTGGGCACGCGACGGATAACGCGCGGCGGTTGCGCCGTCACCGGTTTGGCGGCGCGCACGGTGGCGCGCGGCTTGACCGCGGGCGCCGAGGTGGTGGTGCGCACCGGGGCCTTGGCGGTGGCAGGCGGTGTCGCGGTGATCTGGACCGGCTTGGTCGTTCTTGGCGCGGGCGGGGCCGGTGCGGCCACCTTTTTCGCCCCGAAGGTCGGCGTCTGGCCGCAGATCTGTTCGCGTTGACGCGTGACCCGTGGCACCCAGGTCACCGCCCCGTCATAACCGGCGCGCACATAGACACAGCCCCTGTTGTCGACGAACTGGCGTCCCGTATAAGAGGCCGGTGGAAAGTTGGCCGGAACGTCCCGAGCCGAGGTTTGCGCCGCCACTGGCAGAGAAAAAATTCCGAATCCGGAAACGGCAAGCGCAATAAAAGAGAGCGTTTTCAAGGTCATGTCTGTCCCCACAGATGATAACCGACAGAGTACCGCGCCGAAACACGACCTGTAAAGCCTTGAAAACCTTGGTCTGCCAGAGTTGTCCACAGCAAAGGCTGCCGACAAGGGAAGGATTTCCCGGGGATTGTCATGGCTGGCGGAACGCCCGTCCCAAGGGTTGCGCCCGCCCCGCCGCGTGTCCCCCTATTTGGTGCCGAACATCCGGTCGCCCGCGTCGCCCAGACCGGGAACGATATAGCCCTTTTCGTTCAGCCGCTCGTCGAGGGCGGCGGTCACGACCGGCACGTCCGGATGCGCCTCTGCCATGCGTTGCACGCCTTCGGGCGCCGCCAGCAGGCAGAGAAAGCGGATGTCGGTCGCACCCGCCTGTTTCACCAGATCGACGGCAGCGGCCGAGGAATTGCCGGTGGCCAGCATCGGGTCCACCACAATCGCAAGGCGGGAATTCATCTGCGTCGGCAGCTTGTTGTAATACTGGACCGGCTGCAGGGTTTCCTCGTCACGGTACAGCCCGACAAAACCGACCCGCGCCGCAGGAACCAGCTCCAGGATGCCATCCAGCAGACCGTTGCCCGCCCGCAGGATCGAAATGAGGGCCAGCTTCTTGCCCTCGATCACCGGCGCGTCCATCTCGCACAGAGGCGTCTCGATGCGCCGTTCCGACAGCGGCAGATCGCGGGTGATCTCATAGGCCAGCAGAAGGCTGATTTCCCGCAACAGCCGCCGGAAACTGGCGGTCGAGGTATCCTTTTCGCGCATCAGGGTCAGCTTGTGCTGAACCAGCGGGTGTTTGACGATCGTAAGGGTCTCGCTCATGCCTGCTCCAGTTTCTTGAGGACCGCCTCTTTCGTGGCCGCGTCGCAGAAGGCGGCATCAAGGGCGGTGCGGTTGATCTCTGCGAATACCTCTTCGTCCCAACCGAAAGCGCGCGCAAGGCCAAGGTATTCTTTCCGCATGGTGGTGTGAAAGAAGGGCGGGTCGTCGGTGGAAACACTGACCTTCACCCCCCGTTTGCGCAGCATGTCGATCGGATGCTTTCCAAGCGAGGGATAGACCCCCAGGAAAACGTTGGACCCCGGACAGACCTCCAGCGTGATTTCCCGTTCGGCCAGCATGTCGACCACCGCCAGGTCGGGCGCGGCGCGCACCCCGTGGCCGATACGTTCCACGCGCAGGTCCTCGACCGCCTCGCGCACCTCTTGCGGGCCGTTCCATTCGCCCGCGTGGCTGGTCAGCCGCAATCCAGCCTCGCGCGCCATGTCGAAACTGTAGGCAAAGTCGCGTTGCTTTCCCTGTTTCTCATCCCCCGCCATACCAAAGCCCACCAGCCAGTCATCGGCGGTTTCCGCCGCACAAAGCGCGGCGCGCTTGGCCTTTTCCGGGCCGAAATGGCGGATGCAGGTGACGACCCCGCGCAGGGTCACGCCCATGTCGCGCTCTGCCGCCTCGGCCGCCTCTCGGATGGCATGCAGATATTCGCGCCAGGCCCCGACATCGCCACCGCCACAGAAATCCGGGCTGAGGAAGGTTTCCGAATAGACGACGCCGTTCTTGGCGCTTTCCTCCAGCACGGCGGTGCAGAGGCGGGCGAAATCCTCGGGCGTCTTCACGACAGAGGTCGCCGCCTCGTAAACCTCTAGGAAGTGCCAGAAATCGCGGTAGGCGTACGACCCGTCCTCGTTAAAGATCCGCGCGATGTCGATCTTCTTCTGCTTGGCCAATCCACGGATGAAGCCCGGCGGCGCCCCACCTTCGAAATGCAGGTGCAATTCGACCTTGGGCAGGCGCGCGATGCGATCCAGCTGTTCCTCGTCCGTGATCGGGCGACGCTCTTCTTCTGTCACAGGAAACTCCTTCCCGGCCCTTGCGCCGGTACATTCAGATGCGCGGCCAGGCTGGCCGCCACATCCGCAAACCCAACCTGTCCGATTGTCCCGGCACCCCGCCCCGCGATCAGCACCGGCACCCGTTCGCGCGTGTGGTCCGTGCCGGTCCAGGTCGGGTCGTTGCCGTGGTCAGCGGTGATCAGCAGCAGATCGCCCTCACGCAGTCGCGGCAGAAGTCGGCCCAGTTCAGCGTCGAACCATTCCAGGTGCCGCGCATAGCCCGAGACATTGCGCCTGTGGCCGTAAAGGCTGTCGAACTCGACGAAATTGGCAAAACTGAGCGAGCCGTCCTCGGCCTCGTCCACCAGGTCCGACAGGTGGCGCATCAGCCTGGCATCGTCACCCTTGCGGACCTCGTCGATGCCGCTCATGGAAAAGATATCGCCGATCTTGCCCACCGCGTGGACACGGCGTCCGGCCTCCTGCACCCAGTTGGTGAGGATCGGTTTTGGCGGCTTGATGGCATAGTCATGCCGGTTGCCGGTGCGGGTGAAATTCCCGGGCTTCCCGACAAAGGGGCGCGCGATCACCCGGCCCACCTTCATCGCGTGCAGGGTCGGCGCAAGATCCTCGCAGAGGGTCAACAGGCGGTCGAGACCGAAGTGCTCTTCATGCGCGGCGATCTGAAAGACGCTGTCGGCGGAGGTGTAGCAGATCGGTTTGCCGGTGCGGATGTGCTCTTCGCCGTAGTCCTCCAGCATCACGGTGCCAGAGCCGTGGCAATTGGCCAGTACGCCCTCCGTGCCTGCCAGTCGGCAAACCTGCGCCGTCAGGTCCTCGGGGAACGCCGGAACCGTGTCCGGAAAATAGTGCCAGTCCCAGGGCACCGGCAGACCGGAAAGTTCCCAGTGCCCCGAGGGCGTGTCCTTGCCTTTCGAGACTTCGGTGGCCGCCCCCCAGAGGCCCGTCACGGGCTGATCCCCCGCGCGCTGCCCGCCAGAGGCCAGGTCGGCGGCATGATACAGCCCCAGGCCGGCCAGGGTCGGCAGGTGCAACGGCCCGCTGCGACCCTCCTCTGCCGCGCCCCGCGCGCAGGCGTCATGGATATGGCCCAACGTATCGGCCCCCGTATCCGGCACGCCGTCGTTGAAATAGCCGGCGGCATCCGGCGCACCGCCGATGCCCACCGAATCCATGACGACGAGAAAGGCCCGCATCAGCTTATCCGTTCCAGCACCAGCGGGATCTCGGCGGGGGCGGTCTCGCCCAGTGTGATGGCGTCCAACACCGCCTGAGCCGCCGCTGCCGCCTGTCCCTCACGCGCCGCGTGTACACGGCAAAGCGGCTGCCCCCGGCGCACCTTGTCGCCCAGGCGCACCATGTCCGACAGGCCCACAGCCGGGTCAACCACGTCAGTCTCGACCCGGCGACCGCCGCCAAGGTCGACCACGGCAAGACCCAGAGCCTCGCCGTCCATCGCCGTCACCACACCGTCGGCTGGGGCGGAAACCTCCAGGATCACCGTCGCCTCGGGCAGGAAGCGCCGCCAATCCTCGACAAAGGACAGCGGCCCGCCCAGTGCATAGACCATGCGCCCGAACCGTTCTGCCGCCGCGCCGCTGGCAATCGCCTTGCGCAGTTTCTCCTCGCCGCCCTCGATCCCGGCGGTGGTCAGCAGTTCCGCACCCAAGGCCACGCTCAGGTCCAGAAGCGGCCCCTTCGCCTCTCCGGTCAGAACCGCCATCGAAACATCGACCTCCAGCGCGTTGCCAAGCGCGGGCGCAAGCGGCTGCGACATGTCCGTCATCAGCGCGGTTGTCGGACAGCCCGCCGCATTGGCGGTGCTCACCAGCGCCTCAGCCAGCGCCCGCGCCTCGTCCGGCGATTTCATGAAGGCGCCAGAGCCGGTCTTGACGTCCAGCACCAGCGACTGCAGCCCGGCGGCCAGCTTTTTGGACAGGATGGACGCGGTGATCAGGTCGAGGCTCTCGACCGTCGCCGTCACGTCGCGGATCGCATAGAGCCGCTTGTCCGCGGGCGCGATATCGGCAGAGGCGCTGACGATGGCACAGCCTACGTCGCCCACCACGTGCCGCAACATGGCCTCGTCCACGCCGACCGAATAGCCCGGGATCGCCTCCAGCTTGTCCAGCGTGCCACCGGTATGGCCCAGCCCCCGGCCGGAAATCATCGGCACATAGACCCCGCAAGCGGCCAGAGCGGGCGCAAGCACCAGCGAGACGCAATCGCCCACGCCGCCGGTCGAATGTTTGTCCACCACCGGCGCGTCCAGGTCCCAGTCCAGCACATGGCCCGAATCCCGCATCGCCAGCGTCAGGGCCACGCGCCCGGCCTCGGACAGGCCGCGCAAGCAAACCCCCATGGCAAAAGCGCCGCCCTGGGCCGCGCTGACCGTGCCATCGGCCAGGCCCTGCGCGAACCAGGCCAGGTCGCGCGGTGACGGGTCCTCGCCCCGACGCAGTTCGGCAATGACCCGCCTTGCGTCCATCACGCGCGGTCCATGTGGTCGTTGGCAAAGGCGCCGGGCAGCAGATCCGCCACGGTAACCTTCTCCTCGACCCCGTCCAGCGTGGCCAGTGTCACCGGGGTATGCCCCTTGGCAAATTCGAACAATTTCTGTCGGCAGCCGCCACAGGGCGGCACCGGATGTGCGCTATCGGCGATGACATAAGCCTCGGCGATCTCGGTCTCGCCCGCCGCCACCATCGCCGCGATGGCCCCTGCCTCGGCGCAGGTGCCTTCGGGATAGGCGACGTTCTCGACATTGCATCCGACATAGACGGCGCCCGAGGGCGTGCGCAGCGCCGCCCCTACCTTGAAATTGGAATAGGGCGTGTAGGCGTTTTCGCGAACGGCGCGGGCCGCATCGGCAAGGGACATGGAACCTCCGGGACTTCGGGGCTTTCATCGTGAAACTGGCGCGCCCCGATTGCAAGCGTGAACGCCGGGTCGCCCGGGACAGAAAATCCGCCGACCCCGGCCCCGGGCCTCTCTCGTGATTTACAACAATAGCCGAAAACTGTACCGCCAAAGACGAGTCTTCACCCGGAGTTCACGATTGTTTACCGTTGAACTACCTCTGTCCGAAAGGCCTGCCCATGACTGAAACCAGCAACGAAACCATGCGCCAGGCGGCCCTGTTCTACCACGAGAACCCCAAGCCCGGGAAACTCGAGGTCCGCGCGACCAAACCCTTGGCCAATGGCCGCGACCTTAGCCGCGCCTATTCCCCCGGCGTCGCCGAGGCCTGCATGGAGATCAAGGCCGACGAAAGCGCCGCCGCCCGCTACACCATCCGCGGCAACCTCGTGGCCGTGGTCACCAACGGCACCGCCGTGCTGGGGTTGGGCAACATCGGCGCGCTGGCCTCCAAGCCGGTGATGGAAGGCAAGGCCGTCCTGTTCAAGAAATTCGCCGACATCGACTGTTTCGACATCGAGGTGAACGAACCCGACCCAGAGAAGCTGGCCGAGATCGTCTGCGCGCTGGAACCGACCTTCGGCGCCATCAACCTCGAAGACATCAAGGCCCCCGACTGTTTCATCGTCGAAAAAATCTGCCGCGAGCGGATGAACATCCCCGTTTTCCACGATGACCAGCATGGCACCGCCATCGTCGTCGGCGCCGCGGCCACCAACGCCCTGCACGTCGCGGGCAAGGCCTGGGGCGATATCAAGGTGGTCTCGACCGGGGGTGGTGCTGCGGGCATCGCCTGCCTGAACATGCTGCTGAAACTGGGCGTCAAGCGCGAGAACGTCTGGCTCTGCGACATTCACGGACTGGTCTACGAAGGCCGGGCAGAAGACATGAACCCGCAAAAGGCCGCCTTTGCCCAGCCTTCCGACAAGCGCACGCTGGACGAGGTGATCGACGGCGCCGACCTCTTCCTCGGCCTCTCCGGGCCCGGCGTTCTGAAACCCGAACTGGTCAAGCGCATGTCCCCGCGCCCGATCATCTTTGCCCTTGCGAACCCCACGCCCGAGATCATGCCCGACCTCGCGCGCGAGGCGGCACCGGACGCGATCATCGCCACCGGGCGCAGCGATTTCCCCAACCAGGTCAACAACGTCCTGTGTTTCCCCTTCATCTTCCGCGGCGCGCTGGACGTGGGTGCGACAGAGATCAACGATGCCATGCAGGTCGCCTGTGTCGAGGGCATCGCGGCGCTCGCCCGGGCCACGACATCGGCGGAGGCCGCCGCCGCCTACCGGGGCGAACAGCTGACCTTCGGCGCCGACTACCTGATCCCCAAACCCTTCGACCCGCGCCTGTCCGGTGTCGTGTCGACCGCCGTGGCCCGCGCGGCGATGGAAAGCGGTGTCGCGATGCGCCCGCTCGAGGACATCGAGGCCTACAAGCAGCGGCTCGATGCCTCGGTCTACAAATCCGCCCTGCTGATGCGGCCGGTCTTCCAGGCCGCCGCCACCGCCAGCCGCCGCATCGTCTTTGCCGAAGGCGAGGACGAGCGCGTTCTGCGCGCCGCCCAGGCCATTCTGGAAGAAACAACCGAGACGCCGATCCTGATCGGCCGTCCCGAGGTGATTGAGACCCGCTGCGAGCGCATGGGGCTGGAAATCCGCCCCGACCGCGATTTCAACATCGTGAACCCGGAAAACGATCCGCGCTATCGCGACTACTGGGAAACCTACCACCAGATCATGGCCCGGCGCGGCGTCACGCCCGACCTCGCCCGCGCGATCATGCGCACCAACACCACCGCCATCGGCGCCATCATGGTACAGCGCAACGAGGCCGACAGCCTGATCTGCGGCACCTTCGGCGAATACCGTTGGCACCTGAACTACATCCGCCAGATCCTTGGCTCGGCCAAGCTGCACCCGCATGGGGCGCTCTCGCTGATGATCCTCGAAGACGGGCCGCTCTTTATCGCCGACACCCATGTTCGGCTGTTGCCGACGCCCGAGGAAATCGCGCAAAGCGCCGTCGGCGCCGCACGCCACGTCCGCCGCTTCGGCATCGAACCCAATATCGCCTTCTGCTCGCAATCGCAGTTCGGCAACCAGTCCGAAGGCTCGGGTCAGCGGCTGCGCGCCGCGCTGGAGATCCTCGACGATCGCGGCTGTGACTTCTGCTACGAGGGCGAGATGAACGTCGATGCCGCGCTCGACCCCGATTTGCGCGCGCGCCTCTTCCCCGGCAACCGGATGCAGGGCGCGGCCAACGTGTTGATCTTCGGGCACGCGGACGCGGCCTCGGCCACGCGCAACATCCTCAAGATGAAAGGCGGCGGGCTCGAGGTCGGCCCGATCCTGATGGGCATGGGCAACCGCGCCCATATCGTCACGCCTTCGATCACCGCGCGCGGCCTGCTGAACATGGCCGCCATCGCCGGCACGCCGGTCGACCACTACAGCTGACCTCGCCAAGACGATAGGACGCGCGTCGCTCCCTGTGGCGGGCGTCCTGTCTTCCACGGCAAACTCACGGACCGCCCGCAGTTTGCCCCCGACCCCGTGTTTCTTTGGGCGTCAAATACCTCTGGGGGAGCGTCGAAGACGCGGGGGCAAAGCCCCCACCGGAAACCCTGCGGGGCGCAGCCCCACAATGCAAAGCGGGGGGCAACGCCCCCCGCGGATCGCCGCCGAAGGCGGCGACACTCTCTTCGGCCAGACGGGCTCAGTCCTTGGCGTAACCCAGCCCCTGCAGCGCTTCCTTGATCTCATCCAGGATCGCCGGATCGTCGATCGTGGCGGGCATCTTGAACGCCTTGCCGTCAGCGATCGAAACCATCGTGCCGCGCAGGATCTTGCCCGACCGGGTCTTGGGCAGACGGTCCACCACGCAGGCCAGCTTGAAGGCCGCGACCGGCCCGATCTTGTCCCGCACCAGCTTGACGCTCTCCGCCACGATCTCTTCGTGCGGGCGGTTCACCCCCGACGACAGGCAGAGAAAGCCCAGCGGCAATTGGCCCTTCAGCTGGTCGGTCACGCCGATCACGGCGCATTCGGCCACGTCCGGATGGCTGGCCAGAACTTCTTCCATTCCACCCGTCGACAGGCGGTGACCGGCCACGTTGATGACGTCATCGGTGCGCGCCATGATATAGACGTAGCCGTCCTCGTCGATCATCCCCGCATCGCCGGTCTCGTAGTAGCCGGGGAAATGCTCCAGGTAGCTCTTCTTGAACCGCGCCTCGGCATTCCACAGCGTCGGCAGGGTGCCCGGCGGCAGCGGCAGCTTGACCGCGATGGCGCCCAGTTCGCCCTGCGGCAGCGGGTGGCCGCCCTCATCCAGGATCTGGATATCGTAACCCGGCATGGGCTTCGCCGGAGACCCCAGCTTGGTCGGCAGTTCCTCGATGCCCAGCGGGTTGCCCGCGATGCACCAGCCGGTCTCGGTCTGCCACCAGTGGTCGATCACGGGCACCTTCAGCTGGTTCTGCGCCCATTGAATCGTGTCCGGATCGGCGCGTTCGCCCGCGAGGTAGACCGCATTCAGGCCGCTCAGGTCGTACTTGCCGACGAATTCGCCTTTGGGGTCCTCGCGTTTCACCGCGCGGAAGGCGGTGGGCGCGGTAAAGAACGACTTGACCTTGTGCTCGGAAATCACGCGCCAGAACGTCCCCGCATCGGGGGTGCCCACGGGCTTGCCCTCGAAGACGATGGTGGTGTTGCCGTGGATCAGCGGCCCGTAGCAGATATAGGAATGGCCCACGACCCAGCCCACGTCCGAGGCCGCCCAGAACACGTCGCCGGGATCGACGTTGTAGAGGTTCTTCATGCTCCAGTTCAGCGCAACCAGGTGTCCGCCAGTCGGGCGCACGACCCCCTTGGGCTGGCCGGTGGTGCCCGAGGTATAGAGGATATAGGCCGGGTGGTTGCCCTCGACCGGCACGCAGTCCGCCGGCTCGACGCCGTACTGGAACCCGTGCCAGTTGTAGTCGCGCCCCTCTTCCAGGTGCGCCACTTCCTGCTCGCGCTGGAAGATCACGCAGAACTCGGGTTTGTGATTTGCCTGGTCTATGGCCCCGTCCAGAAGCGGCTTGTAGTGGACGACACGGCCCGGCTCCATCCCGCAGGAGGCAGCGATGATGCACTTGGGCTGGGCATCGTCGATCCGCACCGCCAGCTCGTTCGCGGCAAAACCGCCAAAGACGACCGAATGCACAGCCCCCAGGCGCGCGCAGGCCAGCATGGCCTCCAGCGCCTCGGGGATCATCGGCATGTAGATGATGACGCGGTCACCCTTTTCCACGCCCTTGGCGCGCAGCGCGCCCGCCAGGTTGGCCACGCGGTTGCGCAGCTCGACGTAGGAAATCTCGCGCTTGGTATGGGTGATCGGGCTGTCGTAGATGATGGCGGTCTGTTCGCCACGCCCCGCCTCGACATGCCGGTCCACCGCGTTCCAGCAGGTGTTGACCATCCCGTCGGCAAACCACTCGTACATGTGATCGCCCCGGTCAAAGAGGGCCTTCGAAGGTTTCTTCTCCCAGTCGATCGCCTCGGCCGCCGACATCCAGAAGCCTTCCGGATCGGCCTGCGCGCCGTCATATACGTCTTGATAGCCCATGAGAGTGCCTCCTCTTTTCCCTGACAATCCGCTTAGGCGCTGCACCGCCAAACGGGCAAGTCTGTTACCGGCGGTCAGGACAGATTATCGCAGAAGGTTTGCGAATTTTTCCTGCAAATATTTGCAAACCACCGAAATACTTGCTGTGATCTTTAATGATTGTTCAATTTTGCAAAGTTGAATAGCGACTCACCCCCGTGCCCGCCCGCTCCGGTCGAACTATGGCGCGGGTGCCGCTTGCGCAGAAGTGATCTGAAGGGTGACTTGACCTGCCGGTCGGGGCATGGACTCATCCCCTGACGTCGCGAAAGGAGATTCTTCATGCAAAGCAAGGCCTTCAAGGCACTGATCCTGGCCATTGCCGGCCTCTGCGCCTGGACCGGTGCCGCCTGGGCCAACTGGGAGTTTGTCGGCGGCGAAGAGGCAACCGTTCACACCGCCCGCGTCTGCAATGGCAACGACGAAGTGATCTGCTTTGAACTTGGGTGCTCAACCGGAGAGCCCCTGGCCTACCGTCTGACAACACAGAACATGCCCGGCATGGTGGCCGCGCCGCGCCTGGACAGTCTTCTTTTCGTCGGGTCCCAACTGGCCGGGTCGCTTGATTTCAGCCACAGCGGACTGGAAAGTTTCCACGCCCCGCTGGAAGAAACGCACCTGCGCGGCATCAACCGGCTCAAGGCCGGCATACGAGCGCAACTGCATGTCTGGGACAACGCCGACAGCGCACCGGTCATTCACCGGTTCACCCTGATCGGGTCGAACGCGGCGATCACCGAAGTCCAGAAGTACTGCCCGCTGCCGGATTTCGACCAGCGCGAGCTGGAACGGCGCACCCTGGCCGATCCTGCGGCGCAGATCCTGGGTGACATGCGCGAGGCGTGCACGGTTCTGGATGGTCAGCTGAGCGTCAGCGATGGTTTCTCGCAGCAGATCGACATTGACGGCAAGCAGCCGATGGACCTGCGGATCAACCACGGAGCGATGCTTTGCGACAGCACGCCGGACATGGTTTGCGGCCCTGCCGGCTGCCTGACGTCCTTCTGGCTGGGGATGGAGGACGGCCGCTATCGCCGCGTGTTCCTGAACGCGATCCAGGATGCGGCCATCACCGGACAGCCCGGCGTCCTGACCCTGATCGTCAAGGGATCGCAATGCGGCGACGGGGACGAGGCCGGCCCCTGCGGCAAGCGCTATGAACTCGACGGGTTCGAGCTCAAGGAACAGCAACCCTGAGGCCTGCGATGGGTCAAGGACGCCGCAGGCGACACCTGCCGCTTCCCTCTCCACAACGAAGAGCGATCTCAGCGGCGACCGCGCGGATCGTCCAGCCCGACCCGCCGCTGCAAACGCGCAGCGTCACGTTGGGCACGGCGAAAGCGGCGGATCTTTCGCTCCGAGAAAAACGCATGCAGTGAGCCCAAGACAGAAACCAGAAAGATCAAGGCGACTGTTCTCAGCAGGACGAGACTCATTTTCGCCATGCATCGAGCCTCTCGTTTCAGACGAACTGCTCGCGGATCAGCCGTTCCTCCAACCCGTGCCCCGGGTCGAACAGCACCCGGTGCGCCACCCCGGGTTCCGAGCGGATTTGCACCGCCAGAACGTCGCGCACCTCCGCTCCGTCCGCCTCGGCCATGACCGGGCGTTTCTCGGCCTCCAGCACTTCGAAACTGACCTCCGCCGCCTTGGGCAGCAGCGCGCCGCGCCAGCGCCGGGGGCGAAAGGCCGCCACCGGGGTCAGGGCCAGAACATCCGCCCCGATCGGCAGGATCGGCCCGTGGGCCGAGTAGTTGTAGGCGGTCGATCCGGCCGGCGTCGACACCAGCGCGCCATCGCAGACCAGTTCCGCCATACGCACCTGGCCGTCGACGCTGATCCGCAGCCGCGCCGCCTGGCTGCCCGAACGGTGCAGCGAGACCTCGTTGATCGCCAGCGCCTCGTGTTCCTCGCCGTCGGTGCAGGTCGCGCGCATGGCCAGCGGGTTGATCACTGCCTCTTCGGCTGATTTCAGCCGTTCAACCAGCCCGTGTTCGGAATATTCGTTCATCAGGAACCCCACAGTGCCCCGGTTCATACCGTAGACCGGAACCGCCAATTCCTGTGTCCGGTGCAACGTGTGCAGCATGAAACCGTCCCCGCCCAGGGCGACGATCACATCGGCGCCACGTTCGGCATGGTCGCCGTAACGCCGCGTCAGACCGGCGCGCGCCGATTGCGCGATCGGTGCGTTGGACGCACAAAAGGCGATCCGTAAGCTCATCGGGGGTTTCCTGTCGTCTCCATCCGGAGCGGATGGAAGCACAAACTTCCGGCAGGGGCCAGTGCCCGAGGTGCCATGCCGCTGGTATGTCGCAGCCCGTCGCTTTACCTACTTTGAGTCAGAGCCGGTTTCCTATACGAAACCCCGCAATCCGAATCCAAAGGAGCAGCGCCATGAACGCCCCCCATCGCGACGACGGTTTTTTCACCGAGTCCCTCGCGTCCCGCGACCCCGAACTGTTTGGCTCGATCACCGGCGAGCTTGGCCGGC
>Ga0208330_1000316_pt1 | contig 24028 bp, 24 predicted proteins | sample DeeseametaMP1896_FD_184180 | JGI IMG/M metagenome (GOLD analysis project Ga0208330, IMG submission 184180) | Marine microbial communities from the Deep Pacific Ocean - MP1896 (SPAdes) | ecosystem: Environmental > Aquatic > Marine > Oceanic | place: East of Hawaii, North Pacific Ocean | collected... | reverse complement strand
CCCCAGCCGCAGCCGACATCGAGCAGGCGGTCGCCGGGCTTGAGCCGCAGCTTCTCGAATACCAGCCGGTACTTGTTGTCCTGCGCCTCCTCCAGCGATGCGTCCGGACGCGGGTAGCAGGCGCACGTGTAGGTCATCGACGGGCCCAACACCATCTCGTAGAACCTGTTGGACACGTCGTAGTGATGGTGGATGGCATCGGCATCGCGGGTCTTGCTGTGCCGCAGCCCTTCTGCGATGCGACGCCAGCGCGGCAGCGCCTCTTGCGGCGGCGGGGAGATGGGCCGCAGATGCTCGATGCCGACCGAACGGACGATCTGCGCCAGCACGCGGGCCGGCGGCCGCTTGAAGGCCAGCTTCTGCACCAGTGCGGTGAGAAGCTCGTAGGGATCGCCGGGATGCACACCGTGCAACTCCAGGTCACCCGAGATGTAGGCGCGGGCCAGACCCAGGTCACCCGGGGCGGTCGCCAGGTAGGTGGTGCCGCGCGGCGTGCGCAGATCCAGCCCCACGGACGCGTCCTCGGGTCCGGCGCTGCTCCCGTCATACGCGGTGAACCTCAGCGGCAGCCGGCCCGCGGCGAAGATCTCGAGGATCTCGGCCAGGGTGAGCTTTCGGTCGTCGTCGTGGCCGGCCGTGGTGTGTTCCCGAAACGTGGTCATTGTCTTCGCACCGCCTTCGCGTACAGATCGAGAAACCGAGAATCCGGGTCGTAGGCCTTCTTCACCGTCGCGTAGGTCTCACCACCGTAGAGAGCGGCGAACTCGTCGGCGGCATAGAACGCGTCGGAATACAGCGACTTGTGGCCGTCGAGGTCGCTGACCTTGCGTTCGATCATCTTGTTGGTGTACCCGGGTTCCGGCCCGATAGGCACCGAGGACCAGAATCCGACATTGACGTAGGTCTGGTGAGGCCGGATCGGGTACAGCGGCCAGCTGCGATCGTCACGAAGCCGCAACGGGCAGAGCCAGATCGGCTCGATCGGCACGGTCTTGAGGAACCACGTCAGGAACTCCACGGTGCGCTCGATGGGCACCTCGACGTCCTGGACCACCCGTTCGCGAGGCGGCCTGCCGTTTCGTTTCTCGATCCGATCGGCAATGTCGAAGCGCTGGTCGTAGCCGATCAGCTTCCAGTAGAAGCTGCTCCGCCGGAACCGGCGCGGCCACCAGCGGCGGATCCGCGGGTTCTGCGCACCGAACGCCCTTGAGCACCAGAACCAGTCGGTGTCCCAGCGCCACAGATAGTCGTGAATGGTGAGCCGGTCATGCTTCTCGCCTGTGGCGTGCTGGATGGACCGGTAGTAGATGTGGGCGCCGGTGTAGTCACTGACGGGGCCGGGCGTCGCGGTCTGCGCACCCAGGCACAGATAGCTTTCCTCCGCGCTGAACACCACCGCGTCGAGGTAATCCACCCGCTCGCCGTCCAGTCCGCCGGTGTGGACGATCCGGTCCATGGTCTCGATGAGCGCATCCAGCGAGTCGAACCGCAGATGGCGCAGCGCCACGAACGGTTTGACCGGTTCCAGCTCGATCTTCAGGCGCACCGAATAGCCCAACGTGCCATAAGAATTGGGGAACGAACGGAACAGGTCGGGGTTCTCGTCGACGGATGCCCGTACCACCTCGCCGGTACCGGTGAGAATGTCCATCTCCAGTACCGACTCGTGCGGCAGGCCGTTGCGGAACGATGCCGACTCGATGCCCAGACCGGTGACGGCGCCACCGAGCGTGATGGTCTTGAGCTGCGGCACCACCAGCGGTGACAGCCCGTACGGCAGGGTGGCGGCGACGAGATCCTCGTAGGTGCACATGCCCTCGACGTCGGCGGTGCGCTGCTCGGGATCGACGGAGATGACCCCGGTCAACCCGGAGGTGTCCAGGCCCGGCGCGGAGGTCTCGGCGCGGGCGCGGAACAGGTTGGAGGTCGGTTTGGCGAGCCGCACCGTCGCGTCGGCGGGGATGGCGCGATAGCTCTCGAGGAGCCGCTGCACGCCGAGTGCGTGAGCAGCCCGTGCGTCGGTCGGGGCAACAGACACACATATACGCTAGTCCGCGGTGGCAACCGATGCGACCGCACCGGGCTTTGACAAGGAGTTCTCACTGATGGCACAGGTCAGCGCGACCAGCACGGACTTGATCGACGCCGACCCGGCGACGGTGCTCGGCGCTGTCGCCGACTACGAGGCGATGCGTCCCAAGATCCTGTCCTCGCACTACAGCGGCTACCGGGTACTCGAGGGCGGCCAAGGGGCGGGCACCGTCGCGGAGTGGACGCTGCAGGCCACCAAGTCGCGCTCCCGACAGGTGAAGGCCACCGTCGACGTCGCCGGGCGCACCGTCATCGAAAAGGACGCCAACTCGTCGATGGTGACCAATTGGACCGTCGCCCCGGCCGGGCCCGGCTCGTCGGTCACCGTGAAGACGTCCTGGACCGGAGCGGGCGGCATCGGCGGCTTCTTCGAGAAGATCTTCGCGCCGATCGGGTTGCGCCGGATCCAGGCCGAGGTGCTCGGCAACCTCAAACGCGAGGTCGAGGGCACCGTCGGCCTGGAGGGCACCGGCGTCGACGCCGAGTGACCCACCGCCGGGTCAGCCCCGCTGCGCGGCCAGGAACGCGGCGATGCCGCGCACGACTGCTTCGGCGTACTTCTGCCGTCCCTCGGGTGTCTTCATCAGCGCCGAGTCGGCCGGGTTCTTCATGTTGCCGAGCTCGACGAGTATCGACGGGTACTGGGCCAGGTTGAGCCCGGCGATGTCGGAACGCGGGTTCAAGCCCGACGAGCCGATGTAGGTCGCCGGGGGGATGCCCGAGCCGGCCAGGGTGTCGCGCATCGTGCGCGCGAACTGCACCGCGGGCCCCGCCTGGGCCTGGTTCAGTGGCGGCGACGAATACAGCACGTGGAACCCCCGCCCGGTCGGCGGCCCGCCGTCGGCGTGGATCGACACGATGGCGTTGGGCTGAATGGAGTTCGCCAGCGCCGCCCGCTCGTCGACACACGGTCCCGGACCGGTGTCGTCGCCGCGGGACATGGCGGTGCGCACACCCAGCGCGGTCAGTGCCTGGCGGATCCGCAGCGTGGTGTCCCAGGTGAAGGTGTGCTCGGGATAGCCGTCGTCGGTCGCGCTGCCGCTGGCCTGGCAGTCCTTCGTGCCGCCACGTCCGGTGGGGACCTGTCTGCTGAGCGTTGCCGCGTCGTTGGTGCCCTGGTGGCCCGGATCGAGGAAGACGATCATGCCGGCGATGCTGGTGGGTGCGGCTTGCGCGGGGCTGGCCAGCGTCGACGCGGCGACGAGCAGTGCGGCCGCCAGAGCCGAGGCCATCCGCGCACCGACACGCAGAGTTGCTGGTACGTGCACCGCGCCACGGTAGCCCGCATGGAGACTAGGCTGAAAGGCCGAAGCGTCGCTTCTGGGCGAGCGCAACCAAGTCGAGACAGTTACGCAATCAAACGTGCAACTGAGCAACACGACCAAGAGGATGAAGCATGCAACCTGAGGGCCAGGGCCAACCCGATATGTCCGCACTCCTCGCGCAGGCGCAGCAGGTGCAGCAGCAGCTGATGGAGGCGCAGGAGGCACTCGCCACCGCCGAGGTCCACGGCCAGGCCGGCGGCGGTCTGGTCCAGGTCACCATGCGCGGCAGCGGCGAGGTGGTGGCGGTGTCCATCGATCCCAAGGTCGTCGACCCCTCCGACGTCGACACGCTGCAGGACCTGATCGTCGGGGCGATCGGCGACGCCGCCAAGCAGGTGACGATCCTCGCCCACGACCGGCTCGGACCGTTGGCCGGCGGGATGGGCGGGCTCGGCCTGCCGGGTATGTGACGTCACCGTAGATGTTCGAAGGACCCGTCCAGGATCTGATCGACGAGCTGGGCAAACTGCCCGGTATCGGGCCCAAGAGCGCCCAGCGGATCGCGTTTCATCTGCTATCGGTCGAACCGCCCGACATCGACCGGCTCACCGCGGTGCTCGGCAAGATCCGCGACGGGGTGACGTTCTGCGCGGTGTGCGGCAACGTCAGCGACGAGGAACGGTGTCGAATCTGCAGCGATCCGCGCCGCGATGCGTCACTGGTGTGTGTCGTCGAGGAGCCCAAGGACGTGCAGGCGGTGGAACGCACCCGGGAGTTCCGCGGGCGGTACCACGTGCTCGGCGGGGCGCTGGACCCGTTGTCGGGCGTCGGACCTGATCAGCTGCGGATCCGCGAGCTGCTCAACCGCCTCGGTGAGCGTGTCGACGGTGTCGACGTCGCCGAGGTGATCATCGCGACCGACCCGAACACCGAGGGGGAGGCCACCGCGACCTACCTGGTGCGGATGTTGCGCGACATTCCCGGACTGGCCGTCACGCGCATCGCGTCGGGCCTGCCGATGGGCGGGGATCTGGAGTTCGCCGACGAGCTGACCCTGGGCCGCGCGCTCGCCGGTCGCCGCGCACTGGCCTGATTCGCCGCTACACCGCCGCGGTATTCCACGAGATCCGACTTTTGCAGAGGCCTACTCGGGCGTTGCCTGCAAAACTCGGATCTCGTGGGCTTGTCGGTGGGGCTTGCCACCCTCTGTCCATGGGGAAAGTCATCCTCGGCGGCGAAGCTGTCAAGGCCGGGGTGGTCACGCGCCACGAACTGCAGCGGTCCTACGCGACGTTGTATCGCGGCGTCTATGTCCGCAGGGGTGCGGAGGTGACTCTGCGCGACCGCACCATCGGGGCCTGGCTGGCCACGGGGCGCAGGGGTGTCGTGGCCGGCGTCGCCGCCTCGGCTTTGCATGGCGCGCCATGGGTCGACGCGGAACAGCCCGTCGAGATCTCCGGCGTCAAGTGCCTGCCCCAGCCCGGTCTCGTTCCCCGCGCCGAGCAGATCGCCGATCACGAGACCACTCACCGCGCCGGCCTGCCGGTCACCACCCGGATACGCACCGCCTATGACCTCGGGCGGCACCTCGACCGAACGGAGGCCTTGGCCCGCCTCGACGCACTGATGTGGAATCAGCGGTTCGACGTCGCCGAGGTGCTGGAGCTGGCCGAGCGCAGACCGCGCGCCCGCGGGTTGACCCAGCTGCGGCAACTGCTGCCGCTCGTCGACGGCGGAGCCGCCTCGCCGCGCGAGAGCCGGATTCGACTCTGGTTGGCGGACTGTGGCTTTCCCCGGCCGCACACCCAACACCCCGTGGTGGTCGGATCACGGCCGGTGGCGTTCCTGGATTTGGCTTGGCCCGACTACGGGGTGGCTGTGGAATACGACGGGGACCATCACCGCAAGGACCGTAGGCAGTACGTCAAGGACATCGAACGGTTGCGCATGCTCGACGAACTGGGCTGGATCGTCATCCGGGTGATCGCCGAGCAGCGGCCCAAAGAGTGGCTTGACCGGGTCGAGAACGCGTTGCTGAATCGGGGCTGCCGGTTCGACGTCACCGTCCTGCAGAGGTTCGTCCGGCTGACAGCGGCCTGACCGACGCCGCTACACCCGCCGGGGTGCGGCGAGGCGTTCCCGACGCAGCTGGTCGACCTCGGGTAGCTCCAACGGCGTCAGCGGACCGACCACCTTGCGCAGCAGGTGATCTGCGAGTTCGGGGTTGCGCGCCAGGCAGCAGCCGTGCAGATAGGTGGCTACCACGCTGCCCTGCACCGCACCGTCGATGCCTTCGCCGGCACGATTGCCCGCGCCCTTGGTGACGGCGCCGAGTGGGTGTGCACCAGTGCCGAGAATCGTTCCGCCCCGGTGGTTCTCGAAACCGGTGAGCGGCTCGGTCAGTCCGTCGATCAGTGGCGTCGCGGCCACCTCTCCGATGGTGCGCTCGGGCTGCGGGGACGTGGTGACATCCAGCACGCCCACCCCGTCGACGCGTTCGCCGGCTGACGTCTCGTACCAGTGGCCCAGCACCTGGATCGCCGCGCAGATCGCCAGCACCGGCGCACCGCGTGAAACCGCTTGCTGCAGGCCCGGATAGCGGATCAGATGCTTGGTGGCCAGCCGCTGGGCGTAGTCCTCGGCGCCGCCGAGGGTGTAGAGGTCCAGCTCGGCGGGCACCGGGTCGTCGAGGGTGATCTCCACGACCTCGGCGGGGATTCCGCGCAGCCGCAGGCGTTCCCGCAGCACCACCGAGTTGCCGCTGTCCCCGTAGGTGCCCATCACGTCGGGCAGCACCAGCCCGATCCGCACCGCCGACTCGGTCATGGCAGCCGCCGGTTCAACTGGAGGAACGCCGTGTAGTTGGCCAACACCTCGACGTGGCCGGGCGGGCACGACTCGATGGCCCGCATCGTGTCGTGTACCAGGGTGTGCTCGACGCCGGCGTAACCGAGCCGCACCGCCAGGTCGGTGCCGCGCTCGCCGGCGGCCACCACCGCCGTCGACTCGAAATGCTCGAACCGCACGTCCCACAGCCACGACAGGTCCTCCCCGTCGGGGACCTGGCCGTTGACCGCGATCACCACGCCCGCCGCGTCGCGGTCGACCATCGACAGCGCCTCCTGCCAGCCGGCGGGGTTCTTCGCCAGCAGCACCCGGGCCGTGTGCGCGCCGAGGCGCACCGTCCGGTACCGGCCCGCGACCTCGTCGACGGCGGACGCGGCGGCCACTGCGGCGGCAGGATCGGCGCCCACGGCTACCGCCGCGGCGACCGCCTGGGTGGCGTTGCCGCGGTTCACCGTTCCCGGCAGCGTCAGCGTCATCGGCAAGGACAGGCCGTCGGGGCCGTGGATGTGGGTGTCGTCGAACCACCAGTGCGGGGTGGGCCGCTTGAATTCGCACCCGGTGGAATACCAGTGCGCCTGCTCGCGGACGATGATCTCCCCGGAGCGGGGACAGCTCACCGAGTCACCCGCCCATCCGCCGCCGGCGGCCACCCACACCACGTTGGGACTGTCGTAGGCGGCCGAGGTCATCAGCACGTCGTCGCAGTTGGCGACGACGACTGCGCCGGGGTGGCGGGCCAGCCCGGCGCGCAGCGTGCGTTCGATGTGGTTGATCTCGCCCACCCGGTCGAGTTGGTCGCGCGACAGGTTCAGCAGCACCAGCACCGCGGGGGACACCGCATGCGACACGTGCGGGACGTGCATCTCGTCGACCTCGAGCGCGGCCAGCGACGCCGTCGGGGCCGCGGCGAGCGCGGCGACCAGCCCAGCGTCCATGTTCGCGCCCTCGGCGTTGGTGGCGACGTCGCCCATCGTGGCCAGCGCGGCGGCCGTCATCCGCGTGGTCGTGGACTTGCCGTTGGTGCCGGTGATGACGACGGTGCGCCGGCCCTGGCCGAGCTGACCCAGGATGGATGGGTCCAGCGTCATCGCGACCAACCCGCCGATCATCGCGCCGGCGCCCCGGCCGGTGACCCGCGACGCCCACCGCGCGGCGGCACCGGCCGACAGCGCGACGCGACCGCGTGGGGTGACCATTCCGGGGAGTTTAGAAGAAGCGCCGACACGCGGCTGATGGAGCAGGCCTTGTCAGGGGTGCGTGCCATGCTCGAAACGTGAGCTCAACCGGTGGATGCGAGTGGGGAAGACCCGCCGACCAGCCCGGAACCGGCTGGGCTGTGGTGGACGTCGAGACGTCGGGTTTCCGGCCCGGTCAGGCGCGCATCGTCAGCGTCGCGGCACTGGCTCTCAGCGACGACGGCAACGTCGAGAAGAGCCTGTACAGCCTGCTGAACCCCGGCGTCGACCCCGGTCCCACCCATGTGCACGGCTTGACCGCCGAGATGCTGGCCGGTCAGCCGACCTTCGGTGACGTGGCGGCCGACCTCGTCGAGGTGCTGCGGGGGCGCACGCTGGTCGCCCACAACGTCGGGTTCGACTACTCGTTTCTGGCCGCCGAGGCCGAGCTGGTGGACGTCGAACTGCCTGTCGAGAACGTGATGTGCACCGTCGAGTTGGCCCGACGGCTCGATCTCGGCCTGGCCAACCTGCGCCTGGAGACGCTGGCGGGACACTGGGGAATCAGCCAGATGCGCCCCCATGACGCCCTCGACGACGCGATGGTGCTGGCGCAGATACTCAAACCGGTGCTGGTCCGCGCCCGGGAACGCAGGGTGTGGCTACCGGTGCACCCGGTCACGCGCCGATCGTGGCCCAACGGCCGGGTGACCCATGACGAGCTGCATCCGTTGAAGGTGGTGGCGGCGCGACGGCCGTGCCCGTACGCCAATCCGGGCCGTTTCGTGCCCCAACGGCCGCTGGTGCAGGGCATGCGCGTCGGCCTCGCCGGGGTGCACGGCCGCACCTACGAGGAGGTCCTCGAACGCATCCTGCACGCCGGCCTGGCCTACACCGAGACGGTCGACCAGCACACCTCGCTGATCGTCTGTGACGAGACGAGCCCCGAGCAGGGCAAGGGCTATCAGGCCGCCGGTCTCGGTGTGCCGCTGGTCTGCACCGCCGATTTCATCGACCTGCTGGACACGGTGGTCGGTGGCGCCGACATCGAGGCGTTCACCGACACCACCACCGTCGACGACCAGTTCACGCTCTTCTGAGTGCCGCTCTCAGCTCAGCGCCTTGGCCTTCAGCGTGTCGAATTCGGCCTGCGAGATCGTGCCGGTCTCCAGCAGGTTCTTGGCGTCGGCGATCTCCTGAGCCGGTGACCTGCCCGCGGCCTGCTTGATGTAGTCGTCGGTCTCGCGCTTGGCCGCCATCGCCTGGTCGCGGGCCCGCTCGGCCATGCCCTTGCCGCGGGCGATCAGGTAGACCAGCGCCGTCAGGTAGGGGAGCACGATCAGGAAGATCACCCAGATCGCCTTGACCCAGCCGGAGGTCTTGTGGTCGCGCCAGAACAGGTCGACCAGGATGTTGAACAGGATCATCAGATACGCGATGAACGCGAAGATGACCAGCGTGGTCCAGAGGAAGTCCCAGAACGTATTCCACATGACGGCTACTCCTTAACCGTGTCGGTGCTGTCTGCGCCGGCGTCAGTTAAACACGGGCCGGGGGAGGGACGGAGCAGGGTTCGCCGGGTTGTGACGGCGTTGTGATGAGGGTCATCGGGTGTTCAGACGCTGGTGCAGCACCGCGGCCAGTGATTCGCCGCCGGTGCGGTAACCCCTGAGCGGGATGTGTGTCGCCGGGTCGAAGACACCGACCCTGCCGAGCTGGTGCGCCAGCCGGCAGCGGAAGCCCGGCTCCACATCGGGCCGGAACACGATCCGCACATGCGACTTCGCCAGGAACCCGACCGGCGTGAACTCGGCGACGTCCGACCAGCGGTAGTCACGTCCGGCGTGGGTGAACCCCTGCTCACCCAGCACCAGGCCATCGGTGGCCAGCGCCTGCACGGCGGCGGTGAACACGGCGCCGAACAGCGCCAGCGCGACCACCGCCAGCGGCAGATAGACCAGGGATGCGACGTTCGCGACCACCGCTGCGCCGAGCAGGAGCGCGGCGGTGATCGCGACGCTGGAGCCGGCCAACTGGAACAGCCAGTGCGACCGTGCCAACGGCAGGACGGTTGTGCTCACCGCTGCCGTGTCACTCAGCCCTGCGCGAGCCGCGCGGCGCGGTTGACCGCCGACACCACAGCGCGCAGCGACGCCGTCGTGATGGACGTCGCGATGCCCACGCCCCACACGGTCCGGCCGCCGATCGAGGCCTCCACGTAGGCGGCGGCCTGCGCCTCCTCGCCCGAGGACATCGCATGCTCGGAGTAGTCCAGCACGTTGATGTCGAAGCCGACCGCGCCGAGCGCGTCGCAGAACGCGGCCAGCGGCCCGTTGCCGGCGCCGATGATCTCGCGCTCGACTCCGTCGATCTTGACCACCGCGGTGATGGTGTCGGTGCCGCCGTCGACCTCGGCGGCGTCGACCTTCTGGCGCATCCGCTCCAGCGGGGTGATGGGCGCCAGGTACTCCTCGTAGAAGGCGTCCCACATCACCTTGGGCGACACCTCGCCGCCCTCCCCGTCGGTGATCTGCTGGATCGCCTGGCTGAACTCGATCTGCAGCCGCCGCGGCAGCGCCAACCCGTGGTCGGCCTTCATGATGTAGGCGACACCGCCCTTGCCGGACTGCGAGTTGACCCGGATCACGGCCTCGTAGGTACGCCCGACGTCCTTCGGGTCGATCGGCAGGTAGGGAACCTGCCACAGGATGTCGTCGACATCCGAATCCTGTTCGTCGGCAGACACTTTCATCGCGTCCAGGCCCTTGTTGATCGCATCCTGGTGGCTGCCGGAGAACGCGGTGTACACCAGGTCGCCGCCGTAGGGGTGACGTTCGTGCACGCCCAGCTGGTTGCAGTACTCGACGGTGCGGCGGATCTCGTCGATGTTGGAGAAGTCGATCTGCGGGTCCACGCCGCGGCTGAACAGGTTCAGACCCAAGGTGACCAGGCAGACGTTGCCGGTGCGCTCACCGTTGCCGAACAGGCAGCCCTCGATGCGGTCGGCGCCCGCGGCGTAACCCAGTTCGGCCGCCGCGACGGCGGTGCCGCGGTCGTTGTGCGGGTGCAGGCTCAGGATGATCGAATCCCGCGGGGTCAGATGCCGGTTCATCCATTCGATCGAGTCGGCGTAGACGTTCGGCGTGGCCATCTCCACCGTGGCAGGCAGATTGACGATCAGCGGCACCTCGGGCGTCGGTGCCACGATGTCGGCCACCGCGTTGCAGACCTCGACGGCGTACTCCAGTTCGGTGCCGGTGTAGGACTCCGGGGAGTACTCGAAGCGCCAGGCGGTGTCGGGATACTTCTCGGCTTCCTCGACGCACAGCCGTGCGCCGTCGGTCGCGATCTTCTTCACCGCGTCGCGGTCGGCGCGGAACACCACCCGGCGCTGCAGGATCGACGTCGAGTTGTAGAAGTGCACGATCGCCCGGGGTGCGCCGGCGCAGGCCTGGAAGGTGCGCTCGATCAGCTCGGGGCGGCACTGGGTCAGTACCTGGATGGTGACGTCGTCGGGGATGGCGCCGTCGGTGATGATCTCGCGGACGAAGTCGTAGTCGGTCTGGCTGGCCGACGGGAAACCGACCTCGATCTCCTTGTAACCCATCCGCACCAGCAGGTCGAACATGCGGCGCTTGCGGGCCGGGCTCATCGGGTCGATCAGCGCCTGGTTGCCGTCACGCAGGTCCACCGCACACCACATCGGCGCGGTGTCGATGACCTTGTCGGGCCAGGTGCGATCGGGCAGCCGGATGGGCTCCACTTCTTCGTCGAAGCTGCGGTAGCGGCCGACGGGCATCTGCGAGCCGCGCTGGGTGTTCCAGGCGGGCTGGCCGGGATGGGGTGCACCGGCAGGGGTGCTGATGGTGCGGACGGACGCGAACGCGTCGGTGCTGGTGAAATTCTCGGTCATGATGTTGCGCTCTCAGGGTCTAGGGGACTTCGACCGGCGCATCGCGAAACACCCGCGACGGGAAGCCGGTCTGATCAGACCCCGTCGCGGCGTCCGAGAAGGAGCACCCGCTGCACGCGATTCACTGTACTCCGGGGCTGCGAGATGCCCAAATGCGTCCCCACCCCCGTTGAGGCTGCGGTCAGCGCGCTCTCCACTCGCACTTTCCCGCGCTGGCTGCAGTCTGAACGGGGAATGTCAGACCTGGGAGTCGGGGAACGCGATCACCGACAGAAACCTGATCGGCACCTCGACCAGGTCGACGGGGCCGTGGGCGCCCTCGCCGTCGAGCTGCAGCGAGTCACCGGCATGCAGCCGGTAGACCGTGCGGCTGTGGCTGTAGTCCATGACACCTTCGAGCATGTAGATGAACTCCGTGCCCGGGTGCTGGAACAGCGGGTAGGTCTGGCTCTTCTCCGAGAGCGTGACATGCAGGCACTCCAGCCGCTTGTGCTCCCCGCGCAGCGAGCCCAGCAGCTGGTACTCGTGGCCCTCGCGGGTGCCTTCGCGCACGATGCGCGCGCCGGTGCCGGACTTGGTGAAGGCGGCGGGGCGCTCGACGTCGGCGCCGCGGAACAGGCTGGTCACCGGCACATCGAACCCCTTCGCCAGCAGCGCGAGGGTGGACAGGCTGCACGAGGTCTGCGCGTTCTCGATCTTGCTCATCATCGCCTTGGAGATGCCGACCCGCGCGGCGGTCTCGGCGACGGTCAACCCCTGCTGCATGCGCAGCTGACGCACGTTGTGTCCGATCGCCGCTTCGATCTCGAGTTCGTCGACGGGGGCGGCGGGGTCGCGGTCCCGGGCCGTGCCCGACCTGTTGCGGAGCAACGAATCGGATTCTGCGCGGAGCGGGTCGTTGCCGTCGGAGGAGTCCACAGCTAGATGTCTAGCGCATCTCACCCGCTCCGACGTAGGGGTAGGGGGTGGTGAGCAGCTCGCCGGCGGCGAAGCGGGAGAAGCGGAAGTCCGATTCCGGGATGCGCGGGTCGCTGCTGTGGCCGTCGATCACGAGGTCGGCGACCAGTTGGCCGACCGCAGGTGCGATCTTGAAGCCGTGGCCGCTGAAGCCGGCAGCGATCACCAGGCCGTCCAGCGGGCCGGGGGAGATCGCCGGGTTCCAGTCCGGCGTGACGTCGTAACAGCCGGCGTAGCTGCTCGAGATCGCCGCGTCGGGGAAGCCGGGAAAGCGGGTGCCAACCTTGTCGACGGTGACGTCGACGAACGCCTCGGTGGCCCGGTTGAGATAGCTGTCGGGGTCGGCGTCTTCGGTGTGCGCGAGGTCGCTGTTGCCGAACAGGATCTCCCCACCCACCTCCGGGCGCACGTACTGCAACGACACCAGATCGGAGAACACCGGAAGCCGGCTCACGGCGGCGCTGTCGATGCCGGGATCGATGAGCACGATCTGTTCGCGGACCACCCGGATCGGCATGTCGATGCCGTAGGGCGCCAGGAGCGGCCGGGTCCACACCCCGGTCGCGACGACCACGGTGCCGGCCGAGATCTCGCTGCCGTCGGCCAGGCGCACGCCGGTGACGCGGTCGCCGTCGAGCAGTAGCCCGGCGACCGGGCTGCCCTGGCGCACCCGCACTCCCGCGGCGCGCGCCGAGGCGGAGAACGCCTGCGCGGTCTGGTAGGCGTCGCCGTAGCCGCCGCGGGGCTCCCACCCGAACGCCGCGAACGGGGTCAGGTCGGCGTAGGGCCACAGGCGGGCCACCTCGGCGTGGTCGATCTCCTCGGTGTCGACTCCCACGGACCGTTGCGCGGCCAGGCTTTTGCGCAGCGCGTCCACGTTGGCGTCGGCGACCCCGACGACGTAACCGGTCTGCCGGAAGCCGATGTCGGCGCCGAACAGATCCTCAGCGTTCTCGAACACCTCCAGGCCGACGGCGGCCATCGCGGCCAGCGAGCTGACGCCGTAGTGGCAGCGCACGATTCCGCTGGACTTGCCCGTCATCCCGGAGCCGACCGTGCCGCGTTCGGCGACCACCACATCGGTGACGCCGCGCCGGGCCATCGCCCACGCCGCGGCGCAACCTTCCAGACCGCCGCCGACGACGACAACGTCCGCGGTCTCGCTCACTGCCGCGCCCCCGGTATCCAGTCGGTTCCGGCCAGCGGAACCCGGGCCATCGCGGCGGCCTCCACGTTGACCGCGACCAGGTCGTCGGGTTCGAGGTGGCACACGTGGGCTTTACCGCAGGCCCGCGCGATGGTCTGCGCCTCCATGGTCAGCACCCGCAGATAGTTCGCCAGCCGGTGACCGCCGGCGACCGGGTCCAGCCGGGCCGCCAGCTCGGGGTCCTGCGTGCTGATGCCCGCGGGATCGTTGCCGTCCTGGTAGTCGTCGTAGAAACCGGCTGCGCTGCCGATCTTCTCGTAGTCGGCGGCGTAGCGCGGGTGGTTGTCGCCGAGCGCGATCAGCGCCGCGGTGCCGATGGCCACCGCATCGGCGCCCAGCGCCAGCGCCTTGGCGACGTCGGCGCCGTTGCGGATTCCTCCGGAGACGATGAGCTGCACGCCTTTCCGGTCTGCGGCGCCCCCGGCCGCGGGGCGGTGCACCCCGAGTTCCTGCAGTGCCTGCACGGCCTGGGGGATGGCGGCCAGCGTCGGGATGCCGACGTGCTCGATGAACACCTCCTGGGTGGCCGCGGTGCCGCCCTGCATACCGTCGACGACGACGACGTCGGCGCCGGCGTGCACGGCGAGCTTGACGTCGTAGTAGACGCGTGACGCGCCGACCTTGACGTAGATGGGCTTCTCCCAGTCGGTGATCTCGCGCAGCTCGTTGATCTTGATGGTGAGGTCGTCAGGACCGGTCCAGTCGGGGTGCCGGCAGGCCGAGCGCTGGTCGATGCCCTGCGGCAGGGTGCGCATCGCCGCGACGCGCTCGGAGATCTTCTGGCCCAGCAGCATTCCGCCGCCGCCGGGTTTGGCGCCCTGGCCCAGCACGATCTCGATGGCATCGGCTTTACGCAGATCGTCGGGGTTCATCCCGTAACGGGACGGCAGATACTGGTAGACCAGCGTCTTGGACTGCCCGCGTTCCTCGGGGGTCATCCCGCCGTCCCCGGTCGTGGTGGACGTGCCGACCTCGCTGGCGCCCCGTCCGAGCGCCTCCTTGGCCGGCCCGGACAGTGCGCCGAAGCTCATGCCGGCGATCGTGACCGGGATGTCCAGGTGCAGTGGGTGTTTGGCGAACCGATCGCCGAGCACCACGTCGGTGGCGCAGCGTTCGCGGTAGCCCTCCAGCGGGTAGCGCGACATCGACGCGCCGAGGAAGAGCAGGTCGTCGAAATGGGGCAGCGCCCGCTTGGCGCCCCAGCCGCGGATGTCGTAGATGCCCGTGTCGGCGGCGCGCTGGATGGCGGCGATGGTGGTGCGGTCGAACGTGGCCGACTCGCGCAATCCGAGCCGGGCGCGGGAATCCGGGTTCTGTGGCGTCATCAGTAGGCACTCGTGTTGTCGGCGTGGAAGTGATACAGGGTGCGCGCGGACCCGTAGCGGGTGTAGGCGGCGGTGTCGTCGTCGTCGAATCCGGCGGCCTTGAGCAGCTCACCGAGTTCTCGATGATGTTCGGGATCCGTGGGTTTGGCGATGCAGTCGGCGCCGAGGGAGGCGACGTCGCCGCGCACGTAGAGGCGTGCCTCGTAGATCGAGTCGCCCAGCGCCTCGCCGGCGTCGCCGCGGACGACGAGGCGCCCGGCCTGGGCCATGAACGCGCTCATGTGCCCGACGCTGCCCCCGACCACGATGTCGACCCCTTTCATCGAGATGCCGCAGCGCGCGGCGGCATTGCCCTCGATGACCAGCAGGCCGCCGTGCGCGGTGGCGCCGGCGGACTGCGAGGCGTCGCCCTTGACCCACACGGTGCCGCTCATCATGTTCTCGGCGACCCCGGTGCCGGCGTTGCCGTGGATCACCACGTCGGCGCGCTGGTTCATGCCGGCCGCGTAGTAGCCGACGTGCCCGTCGACGGTGACGGTCACGGGCGCGTCGAGGCCGACGGCGACGTTGTGCGCACCGGCCGGGTGCCTGACGACGAAGTCGCCGGTCAGATCGGGGGCGTGCAGCGCGGCGTTGACGTCGCGAAGCGGCGTGTCGCGCAGATCGAATTGTGTTGCGGGCACTATCTGCTCCACGCGTACACCACCTCCGGCTCGGGTTCCCAGATGCGGGCCTTCTCGACGCCCGGCAGCCCGGCCAGTGCCCGGTATTCGCTGCCCATCGCCACCCAGTCGTCGGTCTCGGCGATCACCGCGGGTTTGCAGGCGATGGCGTCGCGCACCACGGCGAAGGAGTCGCGGTTGGACACCAGCAGCGTGTAGAAACCATCGAACGTCGCACACAGCGCCTTCAGGGCGGTCTGGACGTCGAGTCCATCGGCGAGCTGTTTGGCGATGAACCTGGCACCGACCTCGGTGTCGTTCTCGCTGTCGAAAGAGATTCCCGCCGAGCGCAGTTCGCGACGGACGGTCGCGTGGTTGGCGAACGACCCGTTGTGCACCAGGCATTGGCCGGGGCCGACGGCGTAGGGGTGGCAGCCGGCCGGGGTCACCGCCGATTCGGTGGCCATCCGGGTGTGCCCGACGCCCTGCCAGCCCTGCGCCTTCGCCAGGCCCCAGGCGTCGGTCAGGGCGCGGGGATGACCGACCCCCTTGAGCACCGCCATGTCTGCGCCGAACCCGGCGATCAGCGCCCGCGGGTAGGCCGACCGCACAGCGGCCAGCAGCCGTTCGGACTCCACGGCAGCCGACAGCTGGAAGCTGTCGTCGACGGCGACTCCGTCGACGTCGGAACCCAGTTCGGCCGCGACCGCAGCGGTGACCGCGGCGATGTCGGCGGTGGTTCCGGGGGCCAGTTCGGCGATCGAGACGCAGCCCCGGCCCGGCGGCGACCAGGTCGGGTCGCCGTAGACGGCGACGCCGGCCGAGTCGCTGCCGCGCTCACCCATCTCGCAGAGCATGCCGGTGAGCAGTTCCCCGAGTCGGGGGGTGAGCTCGGGGTTGCGCAGGTGCAACCCGACGATCCCGCACATGTGGTGGTTCCCTTCTGGTTTCGGGCCGCTCAGAACGCGGTCAGGTAGTTGTCGATCTCCCACGGGCTGACCGCGCTGTGGTAGGCGAAGAATTCGTCGCGTTTGACCCCGGCGAAGTAACCGGCGACGCCGTCTCCCGCGGCGTCGAGCGCACCGGTCACCACCGGGTCGGCCTCGAATTCCTCCACGGCGTGCAGCAGGGTCGGCGGAAGTGCCTTGGTGCCGTTCCCGCCACCCACCGGGCCGGGATCGGTGCTGCGTTTGATGCCGTCGATGCCGGCGCCCAGCGCCGCCGCGATCGCCAGATAGGGGTTGGCCGACCCGTCGCCGCCGCGCAGCTCGATGCGTTCGCAGTCGGGCACCCGGATGTAGTGGGTGCGGTCGTTGCCGCCGTAGGTGGGCAGTCGCGGTGCCCAGGAGGCGCCCGACGAGGTGGACGTGGCGCCGGTGCGCTTGTACGAGTTCACGGTGGGGGCGACGACGGCCTGCAACGCGCAGGCGTGGTCGAGGACGCCGCCGATGAAGCCGTAGGCCGTTTCCGACAGCCCGAGCCCGCGGCGGTCCTCGGCGGCGGGGTCGGCCGGGAAGACGGGGTTGCCGCCGCTGGTCAGTGACAGGTGCAGGTGCAGCCCGCTGCCGGTCTTGTCGGCGAACGGCTTGGGCATGAAGGTGGCGATCATGCCGCGCTCGGCGGCGATCATCGACAGCAGGTAGCGCAGCGTGACGACCCGGTCGGCGGTGGTGAGTGCCTCGGCGAACTTGAAGTTCTGCTCGAACTGGCCGTTGCCGTCCTCGTGGTCGTTGGCGTAATTCGACCAGCCGAGAGTGTTCATCGCGGCCGACACCGCGGTGAGGTGCTCGTACATACGGGTCACCCCGCGGGCGTCGTAGCAGGGCTGGGCGGCGGTGTCGGCTTCGTCGGCGACCGACACGCTGCCGTCCTGGCCCCGGCGCAGCAGGAAGTACTCGACCTCGGCGCCCACCCACGGCTCGAAGCCCGCGTCGGCGCACTGCTCGACCAGCGACTTGAGGATCACCCGCGGGGCGTACGGCCAGGGCGCACCGTTGACGTAGGGGTCGCAGTGCACGATCGCCAGGCCGTCCTTGATGAACGGGATCGGGGTGAACGATGCCGGGTCGGGCATCGCCATCAGGTCGGGGTCCTTGGGTTCCTGGCCCATCGCGCCCACGGCGTATCCCGCGAACCCGACGCCCTCGGTGGCCAGCATGTCGACCGCCTCCACCGGGACCAGCTTGGCGCAGGGCTTCCCGCGCAGGTCCACGAACAGCGCGAGGATGAACTTCGTTTCAGACTGTGTGCACAACTCGGCCAGTGTGGCCAGGTCTTCCGGCATGTCGACCACCCTTTGTCTCTTGTTGTGAATCACCGTATCATTAAGGGAAACATGCCGCAGCGCGAGCGAGGCCCGCAGGTCGAGCGGGTGATGGTGCCGGGCCAGGCCGGCGGGCGAGGGTGCTTTGTTACAGCTGCGCCCAGTTAAGGACGACGTCCTCCAGGGGCAGCCGCTCGCGCGGCTGGCCGTCCCGTTCGGCGATCTCCGGCGCCACGTCGGCGTAGTCACCGAGGCGGCCCACCGCGATCACCACCAGTGGACGCAGCTGCTCGGCCAGCCCGAACGCCGAGCGGGCGCCCTCGGTGTCGAACCCGGCCATCGGGTGCACGATCAATCCCCGCGAGACCGCTTCCACCGACAGATTGGCCAGCGCCGCGCCGGCATCGACCGCGGCGTAGCGCGCGGTGCGGTCGTCCTCGCCGTCGTCGACGCACACCAGGATCAGCGCGCTGGCGACCGTGGCGTAGCTGTTGCCGCGTCGCAGCAGCCCCGCAAGTGTGGTGAACACCTCGTCTGCCCGTCGGCCGACCAGGAACCGCACCGGTTGCCGCCGGCCCCAGGTCGGCGCCCAGCGCGCCGCCTCCAGCACCCCCACGAGGTCCTCTTTGCCCAGCTCCGCGGTGGGATCAAAGGCACGGGGACTCCAGCGCGCGGCGATGGCCGGATGGACCGGAACCGAGGTGTCGGCCGTGCGATCGGAGGGCGCGTCAGGCACCGCACGGAGGCTACCGGCCCCGACCGGCGGTGGAAATGCAGGTGGGGGGTGCCTCTATCCTTTATGTGATCTCCCCCCGAACTGGAAAGGTTTTCTTGTGGCGCTCGTCGTACAGAAGTACGGCGGATCCTCGGTGGCTGACGCCGATCGCATCCGCCGTGTGGCCGAGCGCATCGTCGAGACGAAGAAGGCCGGCAACGACGTTGTCGTGGTCGTCTCGGCGATGGGCGACACCACCGACGAACTTCTCGACCTGGCCAAGCAGGTGTCGCCGGCGCCGCCGGCGCGCGAACTCGACATGCTGCTGACCGCCGGTGAGCGCATCTCGAACGCGCTGGTGGCGATGGCCATCGAGTCCCTCGGCGCGCAGGCCCGGTCGTTCACCGGATCTCAGGCCGGCGTCATCACCACCGGGACGCACGGCAACGCCAAGATCATCGACGTCACCCCGAGCCGGTTGCGCGACGCGCTCGACGACGGCCAGATCGTGCTGGTCGCCGGGTTCCAGGGCGTCAGCCAGGACACCCGGGACGTCACCACGCTGGGTCGTGGCGGTTCCGACACCACGGCCGTCGCCGTCGCCGCGGCACTGAAGGCCGACGTGTGCGAGATCTACACCGATGTCGACGGCGTGTTCACCGCCGACCCGCGCATCGTGTCCGACGCCCGGCGGCTCGACACGGTGTCCTTCGAGGAAATGCTGGAGATGGCCGCCGCCGGCGCCAAGGTGCTGATGCTGCGCTGCGTGGAGTACGCCCGCCGCTTCGACCTGCCCATCCATGTCCGCTCGTCGTACACCGACCGGCCGGGCACCATCGTCAAAGGATCGATCGAGGACATCCCCATGGAAGACGCAATCCTGACCGGAGTCGCCCACGACCGCAGCGAGGCCAAGGTGACCGTCGTCGGGTTGCCGGACATCCCGGGCTACGCCGCCAGGGTGTTCCGCGCAGTCGCCGACGCCGACGTCAACATCGACATGGTGTTGCAGAACATCTCCAAGGTCGAGGATGGCAAGACCGACGTGACCTTCACCTGCTCACGCGAGAGCGGCCCGGGCGCGGTGGCCAAGCTGACCGCGCTGCAGGACGAGATCGGGTTCACCAAGGTGCTCTACGACGACCACATCGGCAAGGTGTCGCTGATCGGCGCCGGCATGCGGTCGCACCCCGGCGTCACCGCCACCTTCTGCGAGGCGTTGGCCAACGCGGGAATCAACATCGAGTTGATCTCCACCTCGGAAATCCGGATCTCGGTGCTGATCAAGGACTCCGAGCTGGACCGCGCCGTGGCGGCGCTGCACGAGGCGTTCGGCCTCGGCGGCGACGAAGAAGCGGTCGTCTACGCGGGAACGGGGCGGTAGATATGGTCAGCATCGGTGTGGTCGGCGCGACCGGCCAGGTCGGGCAGGTCATGCGCACGCTGCTCGCGGAGCGCGACTTCCCGGCCGACGAGGTGCGCTTCTTCGCCTCGGCGCGCTCGGCCGGCAAGAAACTCGAGTACCGCGGTGAGCAGATCGTGGTCGAGGATTCCGAGACAGCCGACCCGTCCGGCCTGGACATCGCGCTGTTCTCCGCGGGGGCGACGATGTCGCGCGTGCAGGCGCCGCGGTTCGCCGCCGCCGGAGCCGTCGTCGTCGACAACTCCTCGGCGTGGCGCAAGGATCCCGATGTGCCGCTGGTGGTTTCGGAGGTCAACTTCGAACGCGATGCCGGGAACCGTCCCAAGGGCATCATCGCCAACCCCAACTGCACCACGATGGCCGCGATGCCGGTCCTCAAGCCGCTGCACGACGAGGCAGGGCTGGTACGCATGATCGCCTCGACCTATCAGGCGGTCTCGGGCAGCGGTCTGGCCGGCGTCGAAGAACTGTACGGTCAGGTCAGCGCCGTCGGCGCGGACAGCCGTGAGCTGGTCCACGACGGTCGCGCGGTGGACTTTCCGGCGCCCGACAAGTACGTCGCGCCGATCGCGTTCAACGTCCTGCCGCTGGCCGGTTCGCTCGTCGACGACGGCTCCGGGGAGACCGACGAGGACCAGAAACTGCGCAACGAGAGCCGCAAGATCCTGGGCATCCCGGAACTGGCGGTGTCCGGCACATGCGTGCGGGTCCCGGTCTACACCGGGCACTCGCTGTCGATGAACGTCGAATTCTCGCAACCGTTGTCGGTGGCGCGGGCCACCGAGATCCTCTCCGCCGCGCCCGGGGTGACGATGGTGGACGTGCCCACGCCGCTGGCCGCTGCCGGGGTGGACGAGTCGCTGGTCGGCCGCATCCGCCAGGATCCGGGTGTGCCCGACGGACGCGGCCTGGCGTTGTTCGTCTCCGGCGACAACCTGCGAAAAGGCGCTGCACTGAACACCATTCAGATCGCCGAGCTGCTGGTCGCCAAGCTCTGATCCAGCCGTGCGCCGCAACCGCATCGCCGCCGGGGTGCTGTCGGCCCTGCTGATGTGGCACGCGGCGCCCACGGCGGCGGCGACACCGGTCGAACTGCCGCCGCTGCTGCCCGGCCAGGTGCTCCGGATCGGCCCGGCCGCCGGAACCGGAACGCTGACCGCCGACTACGGCATCGGTGCCACGGACCTGTGCGAGTTCATGGAGTTCCCGAGCGGGATCCTGCAGGTCTGCGGGGACAGCTTCGCCGGACAGGGAGTCGGGTACGGCGGCTGGTATTCACCGGTCGCGCTGCACGTGGTGGGGGACTCGCTCGACGACGGGGGCGGGGTGCGCTACGACGGCGTCACCGGGGTCACCACCCCGCTGCTGGCCGACCCCGCCCCGCCGGGTACCTCCCAGCTGCCCGCCGGTGTCATCGAGATCAACCGCGAGAACTACCTCATGGTGACCACCGCCGAGGCACTGCGGCCGCTGAGCTCCCGGCTGGTCAAAGCGCTTCCGGGCCGCGGCAACTGGCCGACCGTGCCGGGCTCGGAACGCGACGCCGACTACGCGCAGGGCCGCCAGACCCAGATCAGTGGCTACTACGATCCGATCCCCACCGTCGACTCCGAACGGGGCTGGGTGTATCTGGTGTCCAACAACTTCGACCGCAGCGGGCCCGTCGTGCTCTACCGCGCCAGCCCTGATTCGTTCACCGACCGTGACACGTGGCAGGCCTGGACCGGCGCGCGGTGGGGTGGTGAGCCTGCGCCGCTGTGGGAAGACATGGTGGGGGAGATGAGCGTGCGCCAACTCGACGGCCGCACCGTGCTGTCCTACTTCAACGCCACCACCGGCAACATGGAGATCCGGGTGGCCAACGACCCGACCGGGCTGAGCACGGCGCCGGTGACCACGGTCGTCGTCGCCGCACCCTGGCCCGACCCGGCCGAAGTGCTGCCGCCGCCGCAGGACAACCGCCTCGCCCAGCCCTACGGCGGCTACATCGCCCCGACGTCCACGCTGGATGCGGTGCGGGTGTTCGTCAGCCAGTGGAACACCACCCCGCGTGGCGGAACGCCCTACCGGGTGATCCAATACGCGGTCAACCCGCTCAAACCCTCATAGCTGATTCACAGCCGCCACCTATCCGCCGCTGTGAAAAAGGGCGCAGGATCGACGGCATGAGCGAATCGACTCCGCCGCCAGAATCGTCCGAGCCCGCAACCGGTCCGGTCCTGACGCCGCCGCCACCGCCGGCGGCGTCGCAGCCGCCCGCCTACCACTCTGCGCCGCCGCAGTACGCGCCCACACCCGACAACAATCGGCTCAACAAGGCCGCGGCCTGGGTGGGCATCGTCGCCGGCTCGGTCATCATCGTCGCGGTCATCTTCGGCACCGGCTTCTTCGTCGGCAAAGAGGTCGGCGAGGGACCCCGCGGCGATGCCGGCCACCACATGATGCTGCGGCCCGCCGCCCCGATGTTCCCGATGGGCCCACGCAGCGACGCGCCACGGGGACCGGGCTTCCCCGGACCGTTCGGCCCCGGTGGGCCGGTGATCGAGATCCCGGGACAAAGCGGGCAGGGCGATTCGCCGTCTCCGGGCCGGCCGGGAAATTAGTGTCGCTACCGGGTTAAAGGCACCCTGCCGCGGGGGTACCCGCCCCACAGGACGTGACAGTGGCCCAGCCCGGTAGCCGCGCCGTCTCGAGGAGAAGAGGGAGCATGGCCGAGAAGTACACGACGACCGACAGCGGCGCGCCCGCGCCCAGCGTCGAGCACTCACTGACCGTCGGATCCGATGGGCCCATCCTGCTGCAGGACCACTACCTGATCGAGCAGATGGCCAACTTCAACCGGGAGCGCATTCCGGAACGCCAACCCCACGCAAAGGGCGGCGGAGCCTTCGGCCAGTTCGAGGTCACCCAGGACGTCAGCGCCTACACCAAGGCACGGTTCCTGCAGCCCGGCGCCAAGACCGAGATGGTGGCCCGGTTCTCGACCGTGGCTGGTGAGCGCGGCAGCCCAGACACCTGGCGTGACCCGCGCGGATTCTCGCTGAAGTTCTACACCGACGACGGCAACTTCGACATGGTCGGCAACAACACGCCGGTGTTCTTCGTGCGTGACCCGATGAAGTTCCAGAACTTCATCCGCAGCCAAAAGCGGATGGCTGCGAACAATCTGCGTGACCACAACATGCAGTGGGACTTCTGGACGCTGTCGCCGGAGTCCGCGCACCAGGTCACCTGGCTGATGGGTGATCGCGGCATCCCGAAGACGTGGCGGCACATGAACGGCTACTCCAGCCACACCTACAGCTGGATCAACGACAAGGACGAGTTGTTCTGGGTCAAGTACCACTTCAAGACCGACCAGGGCATCGACTTCCTCACCCAGGAGGACGCCGACCGGCTGGCCGGCGAGGACGCCGACTACCACCAGCGCGATCTGTACAACTCGATCGAGGACGGCAACTTCCCGTCCTGGACGCTGCACGTGCAGATCATGCCGTTCGAGGACGGCAAGACGTATCGGTTCAATCCCTTCGACCTGACCAAGGTGTGGCCGCACAGCGACTATCCGCTGCACGAGGTCGGCAAGATGACGTTGAACCGCAATGTCGTGGACTATCACGCACAGATGGAGCAGGCCGCGTTCGAACCGAACAATATCGTGCCCGGCACCGGGCTGAGCCCGGACAAGATGCTGCTCGCGCGTGGGTTCTCCTACGCCGACGCGCACCGCGCCCGGCTCGGCGTCAACTACAAGCAGATCCCGGTCAACGAACCCCACACCGAGGTGCGCGCCTACAGCAAGGACGGCGCGATGCGGATCCGCAATGCGACCGATCCGGTCTACACACCGAACTCGATGGGCGGGCCAGAGGTCGACGCCAAGCGGGCGGCCGAGGTGCACTGGGCGGCCGACGGGGAGATGGTGCGGACCGCCTACGCGCTGCGCCAGGACGACGACGACTTCGGCCAGGCCGGCACCATGGTCCGCGACGTCCTCGATGACGCGGCTCGGGAGCGCTTGGCGCACAACATCATCGGCCACGTCTCCGACGGCGTGAAGGAGCCGGTGCTGTCGCGGGTGTTCGAGTACTGGAAGAACGTCGACCCTGAACTCGGGAAGAAGGTCGAGGAAGGCGTCCGCAACGGCGGCTAGGTTAAATCAGCGCTGCGAGTCGAGGAGACGGG
>Ga0208330_1000309_pt1 | contig 24533 bp, 21 predicted proteins | sample DeeseametaMP1896_FD_184180 | JGI IMG/M metagenome (GOLD analysis project Ga0208330, IMG submission 184180) | Marine microbial communities from the Deep Pacific Ocean - MP1896 (SPAdes) | ecosystem: Environmental > Aquatic > Marine > Oceanic | place: East of Hawaii, North Pacific Ocean | collected... | reverse complement strand
GGTTCGAAGGCCGACCCCGCGCCCGTCACGCCAGGTTGTCGGTGCCTCTCTAGAGTCGCATGCCACGTCGGGGCTGACACATCGGGGGAACCCGACAGCGGCGGCGCCGAGAGTTCAACCGGGCGTAACACGATCGGGATGCGGCTAGGCGCTCTCGCGAGTAAAGTGCTGCAGTCGATCACCTCGGGGGTTGACGACAAGGACTTCTCAGGGGCGAGAGGTCACGCGCACGGACCGCCTCGGCGGAGAGACATGGGACTTGGCTGATGACCCTCCTGTCTGTTGGAAGCTCACGGGGCAGCGCACCTAAGACGGCTGGGCGGCTGCTTCACGCACTGCCCGTTACAGCACTCGTCATCGATCTGATCGTGATGATCGCGGTCGGGCTCGTCGCCATATTGGGACGCCGGGAACTGGACTTCTTCACGGCTTCATTTGACGTGGAGCAAAGCGTGACGGTTGCGGGCCCACTGATCATCCTCGGATGGCTGGCGACTATCGCGATCAGTGGCGGCTACGAGACCGACATCTTCGGCGCCGGCATGGACGAGTACAAGCGCGTCTTCAACGCCAGTCTGATCACTGCGGGTCTCGCCGGCGTGGGCTGCTACCTGGCAAGGTTCGATCTCAGCCGTGGCTTCTTTCTCCTGGCGTTCTTCATCGGCATCCCCGCGGTGCTCCTGGGCAGGCTGACGCTGCGTCGCGCTATCCAGACCGCCCGCAGGCACGGGTCACTGCGCCAGCGTGCCCTGATCGCGGGCTCTCGCTCCCACGTGGACGAGATCGCAGCAGTACTGCGGCGCGAGTCCTGGCTGGGCTACGACATCGTCGGCGCGCTCACTCCGGAATACGACCTCAGTGAGGAAACCTCAACCGGCGTGCCCGTCATCGGCAACGCCAGCGACGCCACAGCCGCGGTGCAGGCTCACGGCGCGGACGTCATCTTCTTCGCCGGCGGGTCGGTCGGTGCCTCTAGCCAACTGCGCAAGACCTTATGGCAACTCGAAAGGCATCACGTCCAGGTCGTCGTTGCACCGAGCGTCACAGACATCTCCAGCGAGCGCATCAGGATCCGCCCCGTGGGTGGGCTGCCCCTAATCCACATTGAACCCCCGACCTGGTCGGACGCCTCCCGCTGGGGCAAGCGAACCTTCGATCTGGTTGGCTCCTCGCTGCTCATCCTCGCCTTCGCGCCGCTGCTCGTCTTCACGGCAATACAGGTCAAGTTCCACGACGGCGGCCCCGTGTTCTTCCGCCAGACTCGTATCGGCAAGGACAAGCAGGAGTTCGGATGTTTCAAGTTCCGCACTATGGTCGTGAACGCGGAGGCCATGGTCGCGGCCCTTCGAGAGGAGCAGGGGCAGGCGGCTCTGCTCTTCAAGATGAAGGACGACCCCCGGATCACCCGGCCGGGAAAGTGGCTCCGTCGCCTATCCATCGACGAGCTTCCGCAACTCTTCAACGTCTGGCGTGGGGACATGAGCCTGGTCGGGCCCCGCCCGCAGGTCGCTGCCGAAGTCGCTTTGTACGACGACTCCATGAGCCGCCGGCTACACGTCCGCCCCGGCATGACTGGTCTATGGCAGGTGTCGGGTCGAAACGATCTGACCGCCGATGAGGCGATGCGACTGGATCTCTACTACGTGGACAACTGGTCGATGCTCCAGGACATTACCATTCTGGCGAGGACATTCGGGGCCGTGGTGGCCTCACGGGGCGCATACTAGGCGTCGGCCCCCTCCCCCAACGCGAGCACGAGGAATGCATGCCAACCCGAAAGATCTCTAGTGTAACTGTTCTAAACCAACACACTGGAAACTTCGGCGATGACGCCGCCGGCGACGCTCTGCTGGGCCTACTACTGGCTAGTCAGGACATCGAGAGCATTGAGATTGTCTTTAATGGCGCTCACGTAGCGAGTCGCATAAACGATCCCAGAATCGCTACCGACCCCGATCGATCACTGGCCAGAATCGGACTCTGGAGACTCGCTCTATACTGGGTGACGCCCCTCAAATTGTCACACCTGGTGATTCGGCACCAGGGTCTCCTAAGTCTTCGTCGCGCCCTAGGTCAGACGGACCTCTTGCTGGTGGCTCCCTGCGGGGCGAACATTGGAATTTACAAGGACTGGCAGTTTCTCTTCAGGTTACTGATTGCGCTCCGGGAAGGCGCACACCCCGTGTTCTTCTGGAACACTATTGGCTCCAGCGACTCAAGGCTGTTCAACTATCTCGCTAAGGTCGTGCTTCGACGTTCCGAACTCAACGTTCGCGAGTCTGCATCCGCAGACTACTTAAACAGCTTGGGCCTTAACTGCCGCACTGGATTCGACACCGCCTTCGCCCTCCCTCCACGCGAACGCGCGCGCGCCAGCACAGAGGAGCAGACAATCAGCATCGTCGCTGCTGAGCTCGCCTCGTGGCATCCGCACTACTTGGGCACCAACATAAACGCCAATCTGCGGGACGCCTTAGTCCAGTACTCCCAAAGCATTCTTGAGACACCTGGCACCCGCCTCCAACTCCTCCCCCACCTGCGTAGCCCCGAGGAGACTGAGTTCAACGAGGCGATCGTCGAAGGACTGCGGAGAGCAGGCCTGGCAGAATGCAGGGCGACCTTCAGATCGGATATCCGGTCTGTTGCTGAGTACGATGAGGCCATCGCCGCCAGTTCTTTAGTCATTGCTGGCAGATATCACGCCGCGGTGCTCGCAGCGAAGAATGGCACGCCATTTATTGCCTTGGCCTACGAGAACAAAATGATCGAAGTTTGTTCTTATTTGAACATCCCTACCGTCGCCTCAAGGCTAGCGCCTACGTCAAGTACTGGCGCCATCGTCGGTCAATTGCAGGAACTCGTCCGAAAAGCAGAAGGGGTCGACTTCGGCCAGCTGACCACTCTAATCGCAGACTCCATAGCACCGCGCATCGGCCAGCCATTGCGCGACCGCGGTCTATTGTGAGCAGCATCCAGTTGAAACCATCTCCCATCCCCGCGGCCCGCCATCGCACCACTCGGACCAAGGATGAGACTGGGGACGCAGCTCTCTTAATCTCTACTTGCGTCGTCTGTCTGGTAATGACAGTGACTGAACCTCTCGTCGGTTCCAGCAGACTTTTTTACATGCTCGCTCTGCCGCTCAGCTCGTCTTCTATCCTCATTGGTCGTCTGCGACGAGGCCTGCAGTTGTTTTCACCACTGGGCATTACTTGCCTCGTTTGGGGAATTGCGATTCCGCTTACCTCTAGCCAAGCGCCGCTTATGCGAGCAATGACGGTACTTGAAATTCAACTCGCGACTGCACTAGCGGCATCCCTCACCGCTGGCATCTTCCTCGCGGGCGGATCGGGGGGACGTCCTCGGGCGCGCACTTACTATGACGAACCTAGAAGACAGAGACTAGAGCGTGCTGCAGACATGCTACTCGCGGTCTCGATAGCCGCACTTCTGGTCAACACTGCCCTGGAGGGGCGTTTCGCACTAACGGACCTCACTGGGGAATCACGGAAGGCGACGGCTCAGTTCTTCGGATACCCAATAGCTTCCTCACTAGGAACAGCGTCGGGACTCATCTATGCGTGGTCGGGACGTATCTCGCGCGCTCGGGGGCTAGTTCTATTCGCCTTCCTCGCCTTACAGGTGGCATCTAGCCAACGGTTCGTCGCGATTGTCGCCATCCTTTTGATAATCGTCGGCACAACTGTAAGTCCGTTCCGCAAGGGTCGGACCGACGTTAGGGCAATTCTTGTTGGCGCACTTGCGCTCGCAGCGGTCTTTTTCGCCGTGAGCACGTTCCGCGGTGGCGTTGCCGACCAGCAGAAGTACTTCATCGATACCGGCATATACACGGGATCAGTGGGACATTTGAGGTACACTGAACCGGTACGTTATATCGGCATGAGTCAGCGCAACATGTCCACCGTTTTCGAACGCGAACGCTCATCTAGCGATTTCGGCAAGTACAGTCTTAGCCCGATCTCCGGTTTGGCTGGCACGCCACCGACGGGTCTCGATGTCTCGACATTCGGCTACACGGCCACCAACATGGCCGCCTACTTATATTCAGACTTTGGCAACGCGTGGTGGACCGTTCTGGTGGCGATAGGCTTTTTGACGCAACGCCTCTTCCTCAGAGTGCAGGCTTCCCCGACACTCGCCAACGCGATGACTTGGGCCTGCGTGTCGCTGATTCTGTCCTTTGGCTTCTTCGCCTTCGTTCATGCCTTCATTTACTGGACCCTTTTTCTTCCAGCGATGGTCGCAATACTAGACCGTCTCTCGGTTCCACTACACGGGACCGTCGGGTCTGCCCCTAGTTCGGTTGACACCTGACCTCTGAGGTTTCCGCCTCAGGCGGAAGGATGTCCCCGCAGCAAAGCCCTATCCCAAGGAGTTCCGCGACGATGTCGTGGTCGTGGCCCGTCAGGGCCAAGCGTCGTTGAAGCAAATCGCAAGGGACTTCGGTTTCTCCGAAAGCTCGTTAGCGAACTGCGTGAAGCCGGCTGACATCGAGGACGGACGCCGTCCCGACTCGATCGATGCCGCTCGCGACGAGCTGCGAGAGCTAAGGAAGCGCAACCGTCTTCTCGAGCAGGAGAACGAGGTTCTGCTCCGCGCAGCGGCCTACCTGTCCCAGGCCAACCTCGCGGAAACATGGTCTTCCCGCTCGTCCGAGAGATGGCCGCCGCCGGCACCCCTGACTCCAACAGGGTCAGGGTGCCGGTCGCGGTGGCGTTGCGGGTCCTGGGCTTGTCCAGGCAGGGGTACTACCAGTGGCCCAAGGAACCGGTGAGCCAACGCGACTGGGACGACGCCCACCTGCTCGACGTCATCCTCGAGGTCCACGAAGACGACGCCACATTGGGATACAGACTGAATCGCCCTGGGTTTAGTTCCTATGCGTTCCCTTGGCCAGCGAGTGCTGGCTGGGTTGATTCTTGGGCAGCGTAGTACGCCGTCTCGACCTCGAGCGGGGTGCGCATGTCGAGCTCGGCAACCTCGCGCTTGAGCCGCTTGATCTCCTCAGCGTCATCGCTCGTCGTACCGGGCCGCTTGCCGGCGTCGATCTCGGCGCGGTGCACCCACAGCCGCAGAGTCTCGGTGTTCATCCCCAACAGCCCTGCGACGTGCCGCAGAGCGGCCGTCTCATGCGGGTGCTCGGGACGGACCTCGGCAACCATCCGCACTGCCCGTTCGCGCATCTCGTTCGTGTACCTGGCCATCGTTCCCATCCTGACTGATTGAGCGGAACGAAACCCAGGGCGATTCACAACAAGGAATTCGACGCCACACACACACGGTCGAGTTCTTCCCCACCCGCGAAGCCAACGTGCGCCTGGTCGGTGCGGTGCTGGCCAAGCAGACCGACGAATGGGCCGAAGGCCGCCGCTACCTCGGATCCGAGGTAGCGGCGGCTCCCGCGACAACACCGTCCCGACCACCGACACCGAGATCGGAGCAGAAGACCTACCCGCCCTGACCGCCTAACCCATCAGCGAAGGACCGCAGCGCTACACCACTCCCGAGGACTCGATCGCCCCGTCCAACCTGCAAGCCTCCCAGCTGGTGAGGTCAGGACCTCGGACGGGCTCAGCTTGACCGGCGTTGGGGGGTCCGCTTTCAGGCGGGGTTAACTGTTCCGCACCGGGGGTTCACGCAACCCGAGTGTGGAATCGACCTTTGCGTTCGTTCGACGCATCGAACTGACGAAGCCCAATCTGTGGTTACTTCCAGGTATCTCAAAATATTCTACACCAGCTATACCATCAACCGCTCCCGCCACCCAACGAGATTGCGACTGTACGAAAACTCTGACTGCCACCGATTCCGCGAAGCCAGCGAGGCAAGATGCCAAGTTTCGAATTGAGTCAAGCCTAGAATCGCATCCCGCCAATGCTCAGAGGGCCTCCCCCCCTCAGCTGGCTCGGTAACTAGAACTCCTGCGCCTGATCCCCGCAGAACCTGTACGTTGAACCCCGTCGCCGACGCAACCACTGGCAGACCCGCGGCCAGGTATTGCACTGCCTTGAACGCACCCTTCCCGCGAGCGAACTCCGATTCCGCCAGGGGCATCAGACCAATATGCGCCACACGGATCTCATCAATCGCCGCCTCGCGCGACCACGGCACATTGCGCACTTCGAGATGAGTTGTAGCTGTATCGAGCGGTCGATTGCACACAACGGTCAGGCGCATGAGCCGACCTGACTCGTCCTTCAGTTGCCTCGCCGCATCCTCGATATGCTCAATCACTCGGCCGAGGTCTTGCAACCCGGAAGATGAGCCAACCCACACCAGATTGACATTCGCAGTCATATCGACGCTGCGCCTACTAAGAACCTCGGCGGCATTCCAGTTCTGAAAGTCGCCATCAGTCGTCGGCACGACCAACACGTCACGGCGAGGACGAGCCAAACCAATCAATCCCGCATGGGTGAACTGTATAGTGGCTACATTCGAGACCAGTAGATTTCGCTCAGCCTCGCCCAGTTCTCCGGATATCTCGACATTATCATCGCAATCCCAGATGGCGACCGTCGACCGCCGCAAAACCCTCACGTACAGCATTAGAGTGAACCGATTCATACCCCGCGGGAAGAGGCCCCGCAACACCACCACCGAATACGCATCCGAGCGTACCGCGTCGCGAGCCAAAAACAGGGTCCCTCTCAACAACAGGAAGCAGATATAGGTAACCTTTACCACGACCCCACTGAAAAAGATCCGAGAGTCGCTACCGACTACGTCATACCGGGCTTTCCATAGCCAATCAGGCGCCAACTGCCTGCGCACGATATCGACCGCACCGTCTCTTCCCAACTCCTTCATGTACTGGTGAACGCGATAATAGTACGAGGATGACTCGCGTCCGTCCTTGGTATAGATCAATACTCGATGCACGGGCTTGCCGCCCAGCAACCCAGTCGACCCTCTAGTACTCATGTCAAATACGCTCCCATTTTACCCAAAACCCGCATCGGCCACCCGCGGCCCTTTCGAAAACAAGAGTCGCCTACGCAGCAGAGTAATGGCCAGAGTTACACTCACAAGCCATACTGCACAGCCGCCGCCCATGAGCAGCCAATCACCTTCCGAAGCGCGCCCAACAAGGACCACGTAACCGGTAAAGAGAGCAACGGGAGCGAGCATGACGACGTACGGCCGCATAAGAGCATCCTTCACGAAGGGCATTACTGGTTGCTCTAGGCATTTGGCCGCATACCACAGATAGAATGGTTCGAGAAGTAGCAGAGGAACGCTCATACCTGCCGCAACCCCGACTGGTCCGAATGGTCCCGCCAAGAGCCAGCCGAGCGACAAAGCGCTGGCGGCCCATGTCGCATGTAACGCGGCGTAGACGCGAACCTTTCCGAGACCAATCAAGATTGGCACGGCAATAATATGGTTATTATTGATGATCATGGAGGCAACAAGGATCTGCGCCACCCACCCCAGAATGGGATCATTGATTCCCAGCCAGTAATGAAGCAGCGGCGACGCGAAGGCCAATATCGGAATTAAGACCACCAAGAGAAACAAATTGGCATACTGGGTTCCGACGACCCACATTCTCCTGTTGGCAGGCGCGTCACCAATGGCGTGATTCTTGGCAGCCTCCGGCAGTAAGGCGATCGATAAGCTATTCGTTGCTTCTCGCACGAGAAGGAACGCCCTGTTGGCCGCAGCATAGACAGCGACCGACGTCAAAGGTAACTTGAGCGACGATACGATCGTACCGCCCTGCAGCACAAGCGTTCCCGCTAACGTCATTGCGGCCAGATCTAAGCTGAATTTGAACATGGCCTTCCATTCAGTTTGCCACTTAGTGGCGCCACTCGATGGCGAACGTACGACGGCCCTTCGATACAAACCCCAGCCGACTACCGCCAACATTGTCGCCATAAGATCTACTGCTAGAGCGGCGACCGCGTTCGACCAGTGCGCTAGAACAAATATGGCGAGCAACACCCGACTCGTGTTTTGGAAGACGAATACGACGTTGACAGCTACGATTCTTCCGGCGCCAATTAAAACACTCCTGTCAACAGCGCCGAATAAGGCGCCGAACGCATTCGCCGCCGCAATGATCGCGATGGAGTTGACATCATCTCTTCCCCTGGCCACATACGATGCGAACGTCGCGACCGCCACGGCAGCCAACGCCCCGAGTGCACAGAAGAAAATGGTACTTGAGGTTATGATCGACTTAAGACGATAGAGTTCGGACTTACCGTGAGCATTTGCCACAAACCGCGTGGTTGCGCCAGCAAGACCAAAATCCTGGCTGAGGAGAATGCCCATAGCGGCCACGGTGGCATAGAGACCGAACTCCTCAAGTCCCAGCCTCGCGACCAGCACGGGCACCAGAATGAACGTGGCCAGGACAGCCGAAAGTCTTCCAGCGTAGGCGGACGCTATGGCTTTCAGCAACCTGGTCAAGGAGCCTGCCTACTTTCGGTCGCGAGTGACGCCGTCCCGGCCCGCCTTGCGTCGCCATTTTTCTGCCGTCTCGTATATGTCCCCAACGCGCAGCGCAGGATTCCCCACCATGACGCTGCCCGTCTCGACAGTTCCCCTCACCACCGATCCCGCTCCCACTATAGAGTCCTTTTTTACCACCGTTCCTGGCAGCAGAATGGCGCCCATTCCGATGAACACATTGTCTTCAACGCGAATTTGCGCGTTCGCCGCTACGTCGGTTTGGGGGGGGTCACCGATGGCCCGCAGCGCCGTAGTGAGCGAGTAGTCGTGAGTGAGAAAGATCACCTTGGCTGACACAACGACGTTTTCGCCAATAGTGATGAGATGGGGATTGTCGAACTTCACGTCCGACGCAATGTATCGAGGTTCGCCAGTAAAAATGACCCCGGCTCGACTCAGAAGTCTCGAGTATACGCGCATATAGCGTCGCGCGTCGACGAACTCTAGAAGTCTAAGTGCTGTCCTGACGCCATGAAAGTATGCTCGGAACACTCCGCGCCTGAGGATGGGAATTGTGAACCTCCGAAGTCCAGTAACTTTTCGGTGACTAGCCCAAGATCATGCCAGCGCCAACCGTAACGCCACTAGCCTCATCAATAAGGATGAATGATCCAGTTTCACGATTCTTAGAGTATGCATCGCAGAGAAGTGGGACAGTGGTACGAAGTTGCACGCGCCCGATCTCGTTTACAGCGAGTTCCTTCGTCTCCTGGTCTCGGTGCAGCGTGTTCACGTCAAGCCGGTACTGGATATCCTTTACCAACGCCCGCGCGGTCCGCGTCGTGTGCTTGATGGCCAGCTTCTGTCGGGGCTTGAGCGGCGTAGTGGTCATCCAGCAGATCATCGCGTCGATGTCCTGGCTCGGCTCCGGGGCGTTCCTGACGCGAGCGATCATGTCGCCGCGGGAGACGTCCACATCGTCGACAAGGCTGACGATTACACTCATTGGCGGGAACGCCTCGGGGATCTCTTGGTCGAAGAGGTCGATCTTCGAGATGGTCGAGGTCATCCCCGAAGGGAGCACGACGACCTCGTCACCCGGCTTGAGGACACCGCCGGCCACCTGGCCGGCGTACCCGCGGTAGTCGTGGAACTCCTCCGACTTCGGGCGCACGACGTACTGCACTGGGAACCGTGCGTCGATCAGGTCCCGGTCGGAGGCGACGTGGACGTGCTCCAAGTGGTGCATCAGCGTGGGGCCGGAGTACCACGGCATGTTCTCGCTGCGGTTGACCACATTGTCGCCCTGGAGTGCCGAGATGGGGATGACCTCGAGGTCGGGGATCGACAGCTTGGTCGCGAACTGAGTGAACTCGTCGTGGATCTTCTCGTAGATCTTCTCGTCGAAGTCGACCAGGTCCATCTTGTTGATGGCGAGCACCAAGTGGGGGACGCGAAGCAGAGAGAGGATCACCGCGTGTCGGCGAGACTGCTCGGTCAGACCCTGACGGGCGTCGACGAGCACGAGACCCAGGTCGGCTGTGGAGGCGCCGGTGACCATGTTGCGCGTGTACTGCACGTGACCCGGGGTGTCGGCGATGATGAACTTGCGGTTCGGGGTCGCGAAGTAGCGGTAAGCCACATCGATGGTGATGCCCTGCTCCCGCTCCGAGCGCAGGCCATCGGTCAGCAGCGCCAGGTCGGTGTAGTCGTAGCCCTTGCCCTTCGAGGTCGCCTCGACGGCCTCGAGCTGGTCCTCGAAAATGGACTTGGAGTCCAGCAGAAGACGACCGATGAGCGTGGACTTGCCGTCGTCGACGGAGCCGGCCGTTGCGAAGCGCAGCAGGTCCATGTTGGTGGTGACGTTCTCGACGGCCTGCTCGCCGGCGGTGGGGGTGTCAGTGGCCATCAGAAGTAGCCCTCCTTCTTGCGGTCTTCCATGGCGGCCTCGGAGAACTTGTCGTCACCTCGGGTGGCGCCACGCTCGGTGACGCGGGCAACAGCAATCTCCTCGATGATCTCCTCCACCGTGCTAGCGGTGGACTCCACGCAACCGGTGAGAGTGATGTCGCCGCAGGTGCGGAAACGGACCGTGCGCTCCTCGGCGACCTCGCCGTCCCGACACGGGTTGAGCGGCGTCTCGGTCATCAGCATCCCGCCGCGTTCGAAGACTCGGCGCTGGTGGGCGAAGTAGATCGAGGGGATCTCGATGCCCTCGCGGGCGATGTAGGACCACACGTCGAGCTCGGTCCAGTTCGAGATCGGAAAGATCCGCATGTGCTCGCCCTCGTGCAGGCGACCGTTGTAGAGGTTCCAGAGCTCGGGGCGCTGGTTCTTCGGGTCCCACTGGCCGAACTCGTCCCGGTGGGAGTAGACGCGCTCCTTGGCGCGGGCCTTCTCCTCGTCGCGACGACCACCGCCAAAGGCGGCCGTGAAGCCGTTCTCCTCGATGGCGTTGAGCAGCGTCCCGATCTGGAGCCGGTTGCGCGAGGTCTTGCCATCGTCGACGACGACCCCGTTGGCGATGGCATCGTCGATGCTGGCAACGACGATGGTGACGCCCAACCGGTTAACCCAATTGTCACGGGTCTGGAGCACCTCGGGGAAGTCCAGGCCGGTGTCGACCTGCAACATCGGGAACGGGATCTTCGCCGGGTAGAAGGCCTTCTCGGCGAGTCGGAGCATCACGATCGAGTCCTTGCCACCGCTGAACATCAGCACCGGCTTCTCGAACTCTGCCGCGACCTCGCGGAAGATGTGGATCGACTCCGCTTCCAGCTGGTCGAGTTGACTCAGCCGGTAGTCGGCGTGGGTGTCGGGCATGCGAAATAGACCTCTCCTGTGGGAAGCAGCCCCCATCGTAGCCTTGCGATGGGGCACCGAGCATCGTGCACTACACCTCGCCAACCGCTCCCCGAGTCCCCCACCGACTAGCGTGCTCTCATGCGGATAGCTCACGTGCTCACTTACGTCTCTCGCGATGGTAGTTATGGGGGCCCCGTCGCAGTCGCTACCAGCCAGTGCAGGTCACTGGCGGGCCGCGGGCACTCGGTGACTCTCTTTGCAGGCTGGGACGGGGCTGCGCCTATAGACCTGCCAGGAGTGGAGGTCAGGCTTCATCGAGCTCGCAGGCTGCCGCGTCTCGGCTTTGCCGGCCTGTTTGCTCCAAGCCTCTGGCGAGAAGTTCGATCCCGAGCTAGCGAGTTCGACGCCCTTCATCTCCACTTCGCTCGTGACCTCGTGCAGCTTCCAACTGGGATTCTCTGCCGCAATCGAACCTCTTTGATCTTGCAGCCACATGGCATGGTGATGCCTGACGAGCGCCTCACTGCGCGCTTCTTGGACACCTTGCTCACACGTCGGGTGCTTAACAAGGCCGAAGGGATCCTTGCCCTCACCCCGACGGAGTCGACAGGGCTGCGCTCCTTAGGTGCCCAGCACTTAGCGAGTATTCGCAATGGCGTCGAGCTTCCCGCAAGCAAGGCATCCTGGCGCCGACCTCCACGAGTCTTGTACGCGGCCAGGCTCCAAGAGAGGAAACGGCCTCTGGCCTTCGTCGAGAGCGCAGCGATCGTAGTCCAAAAGTTTCCGGAGGCTCGGTTCTTGATGGTGGGAGCGGACGAGGGCCAGGCCCAACCCGTCCACGATGCTATCCAGCGCTTCGGCCTCGAGGACCACGTGACATACTTGGGAGCGGTGGCTCCGACAGAGGTAGCGCAACTCATGTCCGAAACCCAGATATACGTTCTCCCGAGCGTGAGAGAGCCCTTCCCGATGTCTGTGCTGGAAGCACTGTCTCATGGGCTGCCGACGATTATTACTGACCAGACGGGCATCTCCGACGAGTTGCGGACTAGAGGCAGCGCACGGGTGACTGACGGCAGTCCACAGTCGATTGCGAATGAGATCGAAGCCCTCCTGGACCCCGCGCAATGGTCACGGCAAGCCGAATACGCAAGGACTGACGCCAGCGAGCACTTTTCTGTCTCCGCCGTCGCCAGCAGACTGGAAGAGATCTACCGACGCCCGTCGTTCGCCTAGTAGGCGACAGCAGTCTACCCGCCAGCCCTAACGTGACCGGCATGAAGATCGCCGTTGCCGGCCTCGGGTACGTGGGCCTGTCCAACGCCGTTGTCCTCGCCCAACACCACCGGGTGTGGGCGGTGGACCTCGACCAGGCTCGGGTGGACATGGTCAACCGGGGGGAGACGCCCCTGGTCGACCCAGAGCTCGCCGACTACCTCTCGCGCGGCTCCCTCCACCTGACCGCCACCACGGATGCGCAGGCGGCGTACGCCGGAGCCAAGTTCGTCGTCATCGCGACGCCAACCGACTACGACCCTGGGAGCAACTACTTCGACACCAGTTCGGTTGAGTCGGTCATTGAAACCGTACGTGAGGTGAATCCGACCGCGGTCATCGTCATCAAGTCCACGGTGCCGGTAGGATTCACTGCGCGGATGCGCGGGAAGCACCTGGGTGCCCACATCATCTTCAGCCCCGAGTTCCTCCGAGAGGGACGCGCGCTCTACGACAACTTGCGCCCGTCGCGCGTTGTGGTGGGCGACAGGACCGAGGACGGGAAACGGTTCGCCGACCTGCTTGTCGAAGGCGCCCTAGACAAGACCGTCCCCGTCCTTCTCACCGACTCTGCCGAGGCCGAGGCGATAAAACTGTTCGCCAACACCTACCTCGCGCTGCGGGTGGCCTACTTCAACGAGTTGGACACCTACGCCGCACGGCACGGCCTGTCGACCTCGCAGATCATCGAGGGCGTCGGACTCGACCCACGGATCGGGTCGCACTACAACAACCCCAGCTTCGGCTACGGCGGCTACTGCCTACCGAAGGACACCCGGCAGCTCCAGGCCAACTACCAGGACGTCCCCCAAAATCTCATCAGCGCCATAGTGTCGGCCAACACCACACGCAAGGACTTCGTCGCCGACGACATCCTCAGGCGTCAGCCGCGGACGGTAGGCGTCTACCGCCTTGTGATGAAGGAGGGATCGGACAACTTTCGGATGTCCTCCATCCAAGGCGTGATGAAGCGGATCAAGGCTAAGGGCGTCGAGGTCGTCATCTACGAGCCGACGCTCAAGGACGCTCTCTTCTTCAACTCGGAGGTCGTACGCGACCTCGACGAGTTCAAGAAGCGTAGCGACGTGATCGTCGCCAACCGGCGCGCGGAAGAACTGGATGACGTGGAGGAGCGCGTCTACACCCGAGACATCTACGGTCGCGACTAGCCTTGGCACATGCGGCATCCGATCAATCTGTCAGAGGCGCCCGGCGCGCGAGAAACTTGGGACCGCCCATTTCCTTGGATCCTGGCGTGGGCGATCATCGAACCAGTTCTAGTTCGAAACTCCCTCCAACTGAGTTCACGTCTGCGAGTCGCGGTTCTTCGCTTCTTCGGGGCGCAAGTGGGTAGTCACGTGATTTGCCGCCCGGGCCTTCGGGTTCGATTCCCTTGGAAGCTAGCGATTGGCGATCGATGCTGGATCGGGGAAGACGTGTGGCTGCACAACCAGGACCAGCTAACCATTGAGCCGGATGTTGTCATCAGTCAAAGTAGCTTTATTACGACCGGAACCCACGCTTTTCGAGACGACATGGCCCTAATAACCCGGCCGATCACTATCGAGGCCGGTACGTGGGTTACTTCGAGAGCAATGGTATTGGGCGGCGTGACCATCGGACGCAACGCGATCGTGCTGCCGAACACTGTGGTCCGAAAAGACGTCCCCCCCAATGCAATGTTCGGAACGAGCGAAGCTAGGGTGGTGGGTCAGCGATTCGCTAGCAAAGACGAGACGAACGATAGGTACCGACCGATAGCAGACGACTCTGACAACTCAGATCGAGCATAGGCCAACCCAGCTTCCCCGAGGCTGTCCAGGTCGCAAGACCTCAATTTATCGAACGCTTCCACCAAGGCAGTGGCCCCACCAGAATTAACCAGCACTCCCGCCCCGCTGGCTCGCATCTCGTGCGAGGCAGCGCTTCCGGGGTCCGAGACTGCTACGACTGGCCGCTTCGCGGCGAAGTATGTGGTCAACTTCGATGGAACGCACATCTCTTTCATTCCGGGCCGTTCGTGCAGTAACAGCGCGTCGGCTGCCGACAAAGTTTCCATAAACGTTTCGGAGGGCAAAGAGTCCATGAACTCTATCGAACGTACGCCCTTCGCGGCGCGTTCTAACCGCTCTCGCTGACCTCCATTCCCGATAAGGACCAGTCGAACATCCTGGTCTCGCTCGTCGAGCATCCGTCCAACAGGGATGAGGTGTTCGAGTCCCTGCTTCGCGCCCATATTTCCAGCATGAACAACTGTGAATTTTCCGTCGTCCCACCCCATCTCTCGACGTCGCAACTCCCGATCGCCGACGGGAGGAGCCACGTGAGTCCAATTCGGAATGACAGTAATCGCGGCATCGAGTAGCCCGAAGTCGCGACGAATCACCTCTGCCATGCTCGCATGGATCGACACCACTCCGGAAGCTCTTCGCAACAGTGCTCGCTCGAACCTGAAGGCCGCCGCATCCAATCGGCCATCCATCAACTCGAGTTCGCTAAATGCCTTGCTATAGAGATCTTGAACGATCACTCCAACGGGAACTTGCCATTTCCGACCCAGCGCCAAGGCGCTCGCCACGGGCGCCAGGGCTGGCGTCATCGTAAGAATTACGTCAGGGCGAGGCGTTCGAGGCCCTAGCGCCCTGGCCATAAAGGTCGCCTCGCTCACGATCCGACTGATGCCTGTAGGCTTTGTCGGAACAAAGTGCTTCAGGCGGTGCACCGTCAGGTTCTGCTGGCTCTCCGTCCGACGCCAGCCGCCGTACCCTGGCGCGATTCGCCATTCCGGGTAGTGGGGGTGGGCCGTCACCACGTCCACATCGAATCGCCTTGAAAGACCCTGCGCCAAGCCCGCTGCGTACGGTGCGTTCCCGGTCTGTTCGGGCGAGTAGTGAAGCGACACCAGCATGACTCGCTGTCGAGACATAGGTCTTCTCCTACGAGTGTTGTCCGGACGGGTCTTCTTCGCATTCGGAAGCAGCACGTGGCTTCTGCGAGTAGCGCTGCGCAACGCCAGCGTAGTTCCAGGTGTCGAGCTCGCTGACCGTGGGCGCGCCCATGAACGGCAGCCCCTGCTCCTTGCGGAGGAATCCCCAGATTATCGGCAGCAGCAGGAGCACGACGAGGCCCACGACGGCTATTAGCAGTGGGTGCGTTTCCTCGCGTCCCAAAGGAGCCCAGCCGGCCTTGTCCAGCAGCGCGACACCGGACATCGTGAGCACCACGACGATGCCACGGCGGATGTAGGACTGCGGCACCCGGGGCGCGATCTTCGCGCCCAGCAGCGTGCCCGGCACCGAGCCGAGGATGAGGGGGATCGCGATGCCCCAGTCGAGACCGTGGATCGCGATGTTCGCCACCGCGGCCGCGAGCACGAGCGGGACAGCCTGCACCAGGTCCGTGCCAACCAGCTTCACCGCCGAGAGCCCCGGGTAGAGCATGAGCAGAGCGATCATGATCACCGAGCCCGATCCCACGCTCGTGACGCCCACCAACAGGCCACCCAGCATGCCGACCAGCAGCGTGGGGATCGGCCGCACTGGCGGGTTCGGGTCGCCCGGGTCGCCGCCGGAGCGGACACGACGGAGGTTGATGTACAGCCGCAGGGCATAGGTCGCGGCCGCGAAGAGCAGGGCGAAGCCGATGCTTAACTTGAGCACTCGGTCGAGCTCCTCGGCGTCAGTGGTGAACGCCTTCACGGCGTAAGGGCCGACGAACGCCATTGGGACCGAGCCGATGATCAGCCACATGGCTAGCTTGAGGTTCGGCGAGCCCTCCTTGGCGTGCACGGCTGCCCCGCCGGTCTTGTAGACGGCGGCTGCCGTGAGGTCGGCAGTGACCACGGTGGCGGCCTCGCCGCCTCCCACCCCCAGGAAGATCAGCGCCGGCGTCATCAGGGCGCCGCCGCCCATGCCGGTCAGCCCGACCACGACGCCGACGACGAAGCCGGCGACCGCGATCGAGAGGGCGGTGAGAGTGAGAATGTCGGTCACGCGGACCCCTGGGGGACGAGGGCGGCCAGGGCCGTCCGGAGGAGGGACTCGATGTGGGCCGCGGCGCGCTCGCACGCCTCCGGTCCACGGCGGTAAGGGTCAGCCACGTCCAACTCAGAGGACGCCGTCGTGCGGTGGGCGCCGACCGCCGTTAGGAGCTCTCGGCCGTGGAGGCTGTCCTGACCGACGAGCGAGTCGACGAACTGGCCGAGGGTGAAGACCTTGCGGAAGAGCGCCGGGTGGTCGTCGAGGATGAACTGGCGGTGGTCGGCCTCCGCGGTCAGCACCACGTCGGCCCAGTCGAGCTCCGTCTTCGTCAGCGGCCGGCTGCGGAACTCCTCGTGGCTGGTGATGCCGCGCGGCGCGAGGGTGACTGCCATCTCGGGGTTGATCGGGTGGTCGGTGAAGCCGTGGGTGCCGGCAGAGCGGAACTCGATCGGCGAGTCACCTGCGAGGTGGCGTGCGGTCAACTCCATGAAGGGGCTGCGGCAGATGTTGGCGGTGCAGACGAAGAGGACCTTGAGGGGTTCCTCCGACGCCTTGGTTTCGAGACGGCGCTGGCGCGCCTCCTCAACCGGTGGCTGGTCGGTGGTCTCGGGGGCCTCGGTTTCGAGACGGCGCTGGCGCGCCTCCTCAACCAGCGGCTCCTGGGTGGAGAGGGGGAGGTCGAGGTAGCCGGCGCCCCGGAGGGCGACAATCACGTCGTCGAGGGCGTCGGGGATGGTGCGGCCGGTGGTGTCGACGCGGACATCGGCGTCGTCGGGCACCTCGTAGGGGCTGGAGATGCCGGTGAACTCCGGGATCTCCCCGGCGCGGGCCTTCGCGTAGAGGCCCTTGCGGTCGCGGCGCTCGCACTCCTCGAGCGGGGTGGCGACGTGGACGAGGAAGAACGCTCCTCCGGCCTCCTCGACCATCGCGCGGACCTGCTGCCGCGTCTCGTCGAAGGGGGCGATCGGGCTGACGACCGCCAGGCCGCCGTGGCGGCTGATCTCGGCGGCGACCCAGCCGATCCGGCGGATGTTGGTCTCCCGGTCTGCCTTGGAGAAGGTCAATCCCGCGGAGAGGTTGCGGCGCACCACGTCGCCGTCGAGGCTGGTGATGGTGCGGCCGCCCTGCTCGAGGATCTTGTCCATGAGCGCGCGAGCAAGGGTGGACTTGCCGCTGCCGGAAAGACCGGTGAAGAACAGCACGAGCCCCTGCTCGTCGGGTGCCGGACGGTCCGCGGCCACCACGTCGGCCGCCACCTCTGCGTAGTCGCCCTCGGGGTCGTCGGCCAGCGCGACGACCGGGTCGTGACCGGCGTAGGTCGCCAGCACCTGCACGCCGAGAGCGTGGTCGGCGTCAGGCTGGTCGTGGGCGGCCAGCGGCACCGCGACGACCACGGCGTCAGGCAGCGTCTGTGCTACCAGGCGGGTAGCCCGGATCAGCGCGACCGGCGAGAGGTCGGGGGTGCCGGTGCCGACCAGCGCCACCAGCACCACCGGCCCGAGGCCACGGACCTGCTCGACCTGGGTCTCGGTGAGGGCGTCGGTGACCGGGACCCAGGTGTGACCGGCGTACTGCTCACGGGCCTGAGCGGGAGTGAGGTACAGGTCGCGGAAGGGTCCGTACTGGGCATGGGTCAGCGGCTCGACACTGCCGCCGGGCACCGTCACACGGGCCAGCGGGAGCCCCTCGGGGTCGACCAGCTCGACGCCGCCCGCCAGCTCCGCGGCCCGGCGGACATCGTCAGGAAGGGTGAGGGTGACCGGGCTTCCTTCCTCGTCGAAGGAGGCCAGGGGGGCGAGGGCTCCGGTCGCGAGGAGCTCGAGGTCGTCGAGCTCGCGCGGGGTCGGGCAGAACTGCGGGAGGGCACTCACCTGAGTATCTTGACAGAAGTAGTCGAGTTTCAGGGGATGGCCGGTCCGGGGCTACGTTCCCGTTCATGTCGTCGCTCCCCCGCTCCTCCCAGGCCGTGGTCGCCGAGATCGTGCGCTCCGGGTTCGTCGAGGGTCGTCACTACGGCTCTGTGGTGGCACTAGCGTCCGACGGACGCCTGGAGTGGTCGGTCGGCGACGTGGCCTCCCCGGTGCTGCCGCGTTCGTGCAACAAGCCGCTGCAGGCCGTCGCGATGCTCGAGGCCGGGCTCGACCTCCCTCCCGACTTGCTGGCGCTGGCCAGCGCCTCCCACTCCGGGGAGCAGCAGCACCTCGACGGGGTGCGACGTCTGCTGGAGCGGGCCGGTCTGACCGAGGAGGACCTGCAGTGCCCGATCGACTGGCCGATGATCGACTCCGTGCGCGACGAGGCGCTGCGTACCGGCGCCGAGCCGTCACGGCTCTTCATGAACTGCTCCGGCAAGCACGCGGCGATGCTGGCCACCTGCGTGGCCAACGGGTGGGACACCGCGACGTACCTGGACCCCGCCCATCCGCTGCAGCAGCAGGTCGTCCAGACGTTCTCGCGCCTGACCGGCGAGCCGGTCGCCACCGTCGCCGTCGACGGCTGCGGGGCCCCTCTGCTCTCCACGTCGCTGACCGGACTGGCGCGCGCGTTCCGAACGCTGGCGCTTGCCACCGAGCGGCCCGAGCAGGTGGTGGCTGAGGCGATCCGCTCGCATCCTGAGCTGGTCTCCGGCTCGACGCGGGACGAGCTGGCGCTACTGCGGGCGATCCCTGGCGCGATCGGCAAGGCCGGCGCGGAAGCGTGCTACGCCGTGGCGCTGCCTGATGGGCGGGCGTACGCGTTGAAGATCGACGACGGGGGTGCCCGGGCGCGGCCGGTCGTGATGACGGCAGCACTCGAGTGGTCCGGAGTGCTCGACCTGCCGGGCGTTGACGCGGAAGCGGTGCGGCGTACCGGCGAACATGTGTTGCTCGGTGGCGGGTTGCCGGTCGGCGAGATCAGGGCTGCCTTGTAGGTCACCGGGTTTCGAGGCTTCGTCGCTGGCGCTCCTCGCACCTCAACCAGCGGCGGGGGGACGTCGCTGGCGCCTCCTCAACCGGCGCGGCGCCGGCGGTGGTCTCGACTCACGCTCGCTGGAGCTCGCTGCTCGACAAGCAGTGGGGCTCGCTTGCGCCTCGCACGGCGGGGGCCACGTAGGCTGCGGGTGTGCTGGATGTGCGATCGCTGGACCTGAACTTCTACCTCGTCGTGGCCTTCGTGCTGCTGGTGGTGAAGATCTTTGCGTTCGTGAACTCGCTGATGCACTCCAACGAGGAGTACGAGGCCGCCGGCAAGCTGACCAAGACGGCCTGGTCGCTGATCCTCGGTCTCGGGGTCGTGGTCCAGCTGCTGCTCGGCGGCCCGCTGGGGCTGCTCAACATCGTCTTCACGATCGCGGCGTTCGTGTACCTCGCTGACGTGCGACCGGCGATCGCGGGCCTGCGGCGTCGCTGAGCTCGGGTAGGTGGTCTCGACGCCCGCTCCTCGCTGGCGCTCGTCACTGCTCGACCACCTGGTGACGGGGTCGCTGGCTGAAACATCCGTCGGTTAGGGTTTTCGGCAGACGCGCAGGCTCGGCGCGCCGATGAACGGAGTCTCTGTGGAACTGCGTGACTACCTGCGCATCCTTCGGCGGCGGTGGCTGCTGATCACGACCCTGACACTGCTGGTGGTCGGGGCCTCGGCTGCGTGGACCTTCACCTCCACCCCGCAGTACCAGTCGACGGCTCGGGTCTTCGTCTCCACGTCGGCTGGGGACTCCGGCGAGACCGCCGGCGCCGCCTATCAGGGCGGGCTGTTCTCGCAGCAGCGCGTGACGTCGTACGCGGACCTCGTCGGCAAGAGCCGCGAGCTCGCCGAGTGGGTCATCGACGACCTCGGCGTCGACCTCACCGCGTCCGAGCTGCTCGACGAGGTCGAGACCACCGTCGTGCCCGAGACGGTCATCATCGACCTCTCCGTCACCGACCCGTCTCCCTCGATGGCCCAGGCCCTGGCTCAGTCCTATGCCACTGCGCTGAGCGACCTCGTGCGCCGGCTCGAGACGCCCGTCGGCGCCAGCGACCCGCTGATCACTGCGAGCATCGTCGACTCCGCATCCCTGCCCACCACGCCTGTGGCGCCCCAGCCCGTGCGCAACCTGGGCCTCGCCGTGGTGCTGGGCCTGCTGCTGGGCTTCGGTGTGGCGGTCCTGCGCGAGCTGCTCGACACCACCATCAAGTCACCCGAGGACGTGCGGGAGACGTCCGACGCTCCGCTGCTCGGGACCATCGGCTACGACCCCTCGATCCGTACCGAACCGCTGGTCACCTCGCTGGCCTCCCATGCACCGCGGGTCGAGGCCTTCCGCGTGCTGCGGACCAACCTGCAGTTCGTCGATGTCGACTCGACCACCAAGGTCTTCGTGGTGACCTCCGCGCTCCCAGGCGAGGGCAAGACCACGACGGCGGTCAACCTCGCCATCACCCTGGCCCAGGCCGGCCAGAAGACGCTGCTCATCGAGTGCGACCTGCGTCGCCCCAAGGCCTCGCTCGCGCTCGGGCTCGACAACTCCGTTGGCGTCACCACCGTGCTGGTCGGCAAGGTCGCCTTCGAGGACGCTCTCCAGGAGCACCCGGTCTCCGGCCTCACCGTCATGGGCAGCGGCGCCGTCCCGCCGAACCCGGCGGAGCTGCTGCAGTCCAAGGCGATGGCCGACATGCTCACCAAGGCAAAGGAGCGCTTCGACACGATCATCGTCGATGCCCCGCCCCTGCTACCGGTCACGGACGCGGCGCTGCTCGCCGTCCAGGCCGATGGCGCGATCGTGGTGGCGGCCCACGGCAAGACCACGCGAGAGCAGCTCTCCCAGGCACAGGACCGGCTCGCGCAGGTCGACGGCGACCTGGTGGGCCTCATCCTCAACATGACGCCCTCGCGTCGCCGTGGTGGCTACGGGTACGGATATGGCTACGGATATGGCTACGGCTACGCACCCGAGCCCGAGACTCCTGCCCCCAAGGGCAAGCGTCGCGGCAAGGCCACGCTCGCCACGAAGGACTGATCCCGTCCTCACAGCCGGCTTTTGGGTCGCCGAATCCCCCATGGGCTGAGGGCGCACTCGCGACACCTACCGGAGTGCGCACCGGCCGACTGGCCGTCCCTCACCGGCACTGAGACGACGTGCAGGCCCTCTGATCAGCAGCCGCGCAGAATGGTCGAGTAGTCCCGAGGCTCGATGCCCGGGGTCACGCGCACGGGGATCTCGCCATCTCGCGGCACGTCAACGACCCACACGACGTCGGCCGGTTGCTCGGGCTCCAGCAGCAGGTAGGCCGTGCTGACCTGGCGGTCTTCGAGGTAGAGCGAGCGCGGGCCGTACTTCTTGCCCCTGATTGTGAAGCCCCGGATCCGACCCTCGGACGGGGTCAGCAGCCGCACCTGCACCAACTGGTCACCCGGCTTCGTGCCTGTGTTGGCGCCGCCGGTGATGTAGCGCGGCAGAGAGGCCGGGTCCGCCGGCGGTTCCGACACCAGGGTCGTGGTGACCCGCACCCGGGCAACCTCGGCCGTGCAGGAGGTCACCGCGGCACGGGTGCGGTAATCGAGGTAGTAGGACATCTTGGAGCCGGTGGCGTCCTGCAGCAGGATGTTGAGGGCCTGGGCGACCCCGTTGGCGTCCCGGGTCGAGCCCGCCACGCGCCTCGCGGCGATCCTCTCCTGCTCCGCCTCGTCGGACAGGTGGACCGCCACCCGGCCCTCGTCTCCGGCGCGGACCAGCGCCCGGAGCAGCTCGCGCGGCTTACCGACCTCGCCGGAGGCGATCTTCTCGAAGACCGTCTTGGCCACCAGCTGGAAGAAGGCGTCCTGGTCAACCGGTGCCGGGAAGTCGATGTAGACCTGGTTGAGCAGGGTGTCGACCGCGTTGTCCGCCGTCAACGTGTAGTCACCGACCTGGACCGGCCCGGTGACACCGAGGAGATAGGAGACCGTGACAGTGTCGACGGTGAGGACGCCGTCCAGCCGCTCGGGGTGCACCTCCTCCCAACGGGCCCGGATCAACGCCGCCGCCCGCGGCCAGTCTGGCGTGAAGTTGGCGTCGAGCATGTAGGTGCCGAGCTTCTCGCTGAAGACCGCCTTCTCGTCCTTGCTCAGCGGGAGCACTGGGGTAGCGCGCTCACCGAACCGGTTGGCAGAGTCCTGGCGCCCCAGCGAGATCCGACCGTCCTCGGTGGTGATGATCGACATCGCACCCGGCAGCCCGCCGGTGGACCGGATCTCGGCGTTGTTCTGGAAGACCAGGAGGTAGTTGCGCCGGTCCTCAGCCCCGAGCACCTCGGGCAGGAGGTCGACGGCCACCTGGGCTGAGTCCATGGCCTGCGCCGCCTCAGTGATGAGCGACGTGAGCTCGCGGTACTCGAGGCGGAAGCGGTCGACGTAGCGCGAGCTGTCCTGTGCCTGCAGGTCCTCGCTCGCGCGCATGAGTGACTCCGCCGCGGTGGCGACGGGCTCCTGCAACTCCTCGACCGCGCCGGTGTCGATGCGACCGTCCCGCGGCAGCAGCCGATCCAACTCGGTCGCGGTCTCGGCCAGCGGGCCGACCCCGTCGTCGGCCAGGTCCGAGACGACCCGCGAGGCTGTTCGCACGCCCGTCGCGTCGTCCCCGAGGTAAGGCACCCAGGTCGCGACGGACCAGATCGGGCCCGAGGTCAGGTCGGCGGACTCGCCAGCGCTGCTCTGGAGAGCGGACAGTGCCTCGTCAATGTCGGCCTGCTCGCCGGACTCCAGGGCCGTCTGCAGGTCCTCGGCATCGCGAACCGCCTGCTGGAGCGCGTCGTTGACCTGCAGCGCCCGCCAGCCGACCAGCAGCCCGAGCCCCACGAGAAGGATCACTAGCGTGCCGGTGCAGAGTAGGAGGACGCGGCGGCGAGACATGCGGAGACCCTATCGACTGGGGAGCGAGCGGCTGATCGGTGTCCGGACGCGCGACGACCCCCGCCCGAGGGGCGGGGGTCGTCGGGTGCGTCAGGCGCGAAGTCGTCAGACGGTGATGGACGACTTCGACTTGTCGCAGGGGTCCTTCTTGCCGCGCTGGTAGAGGAAGACGATCTTGGTGGTGCCGACGGGGACCTTGCCGTTGAAGGCCACGCGGTTGTCGACCGGCTTCGACCGCTGGCGGGCGACCTTCTTGCCGGCCTTGTAGATCACGACGATCCGACCGGTGCAGACCTGGCCAGCGTCGGCCTGGGCGCGAGGCTTGACGATGATGCGCTTCTTCTTGCCGGGCTTAGGGTCGCCCTTCTTGACCTTGGGCTTGGTGTCAGTCGGGACGGTGGGCTCGTAGGCGGCCAGGGCCGGCGCGCCGGCGAAGGACAGCATGAACCCCGCGAGGATCGCGACGATGAGCTTCTTCATGATTGAGACTCCCCATGTGGCGCCTGGGCACCTAGCGGACGTATGTATGACGGAGTAAAGACAACCACACCCGGGGGGTGGTTGGCGAGTCGATCTCGGGGATCGGGCGGCTCCGGAGGCAAAGTTCACCGGAACCACTGCAGCGTAACCCGGATGTAACGCGGTGGCGGGCTGGTCTGGACACTGGATCGCCGGTGGGTGGTGGCGATCGGCTTGCGTCTCGATGTGTCTCGACGACGACTTGTTGGCTCAACTGCTCGACCATCAACGCACGAGCCGCCCGGCCCCATGGAGGGACCGGGCGGCTCTGGGTCTCGAGGCTCGCTTCGCTCGCACCTCGACCATCGTTGTGGGCTGCTTGGTTTCGAGACGGCGCTGGCGCGCCTCCTCAACCAGCGCAGGGCGTCGGCGGCGGACACCTCCTCAACCAGCGCAGGGCATCAGCCGACGGAGATCTCGACCTCCGCGACGCTGCCGGTCTGGGCCTGGACGACCCGGTCGACCGGGTCGGCCTTGGGGGCAAGGGTGCGCAGCGTCCACTCGCCGTCGCCGGCGAAGAAGCGGAAGTGGCCGGTGGCCGAGGTGGGGACCTCGGCGGTGAACTCGCCGGTGCGGTCGAGGAGACGCACGTAGGCGTTGCCGACCGGCTCGCCGCCGCGGACGACGCGGCCCTGGACCACGGCCTCCTTGGCGACGTTCACGCCGTCGAGGGACAGCCCG
>Ga0208330_1000308_pt1 | contig 24708 bp, 21 predicted proteins | sample DeeseametaMP1896_FD_184180 | JGI IMG/M metagenome (GOLD analysis project Ga0208330, IMG submission 184180) | Marine microbial communities from the Deep Pacific Ocean - MP1896 (SPAdes) | ecosystem: Environmental > Aquatic > Marine > Oceanic | place: East of Hawaii, North Pacific Ocean | collected... | reverse complement strand
CCCCAGGACCCGCCAACACATTCACGATCATTGATATGACACTAGCGCAGGTCGCTAGGGCCGACAACAAAGAGATGGGTACGCCGCTGCCTGCTGGCGCGGCGACCATGACAGGGCTGGCGGGGCGAATGGAGGCTGACCCAAGTTTGAGCCTGGCGAACCACGGCAACTGATCCGCGGAAGATGCCGCACGCCGGACGGTAGGCGTCGGGCGCGGAGCCAGATCGGTGTCAGCGCTGAACGGTTCCGGCTTGCGATGAGCGATATGCGCGGTCGGCGTCTTGCTGCCGGGTCATCGTCTGACGTTGCTCGGCGAGCTTGTCCCGGGCCGCGCGAGCGGCCTCTTCCAACGCGCGATGGCCGACCAGCAGGCGGCGTAAGTCGCCCGGCGCGACGTCCGCCAATGGCATTCGTCGAATCTGCTCGTCATAACGTTGCCACGCAACATGGGAACGCTCGCCATCGCCCGAGCGCATCGCATCCAGGCAGGCTCGCTGTACGGCGAAGATGTCGGCGATGGACGGACTCATCCCATCGCCGTCCGTGCGGGCCGGGGAGCGATCGCCACCCAGGCACTTCGTATTTCTTCCATCAACTCGGACGCCTCGTCCAGGGCCGCGACATCCGCGTGCAGATTGGCGTCCAGCAGGCGGCGAATGACGTAGTCGTAGAGGCTATCCAAACGGTCGGCCAGCCCGCCGCCCACGTCGAAGTTCAGGCTGGCGCGCAGGGCCTCGACAATGGCAATGGTGCGGCTGATGCGCTCGCCCTTGCCGGCAGGATCACCGCGCTCGATACAACCACGAGCCAGGGCCATGCGCTCGGTGGCGCCGTCGAGCAACAACTGGATGAGCTGATGCGGATCGGCGCCGGCCACACCGGTCGTGACCTGATTCCGTTGGTAGGGGTTCGCGCGATTCTTCTGGAAGTAGCTCATCAATGTCTCCGGCATCAGAACGGCCCATGCCGCCCTAGCCCGCCTCCGTCCGGGTGAATCCCGGCAGCGAACTCAATTGCTGTGTCAGGTAGCTGCCCGTCGATTGCAGGCTGGCGACCAATTGGTCCATCGCGGTGAACTGCGCCGTCAGCCGCGCCTCGAAGCGCTCCATTCGACGGTCGAGCCGATCACCTTGTAGTTCGATCTCCTCGAGCCGTGTGTCCAGGCTGTCCTCGCGGGCATCGATGCGACCGTCGTCGGCGGTGAATCCGTCGAGATAGGTGCGAAGACCCGCCGCCAGGCCGTCGTCGCCGCTGAACAGGTCGATCACGGCGTCCAGGTCTGTATCGGCCTTGGCCTCCAACACTGAAGCATCGAATTGCATCGTGCCGTCGACCTCGAAGCTGATGCCGACCTCCGATAGCGAGCCGATATCGCCGTCGAATTGCTGGGTCATCATGGTCCGCAAGGACTGCCTGGCCCCAAGCGCCAGCGGATCGCCGACCAGCGCGCCGGAGGTGCCCCCCGGCACCGCCAGCGACACCGAAGACAAGGTGACCTGAGCGTTGTTGTAAGCGGTGACGAAGGACTGCACGGCGCTGCTCACCGAACCGCTGTCCTGCGCGACATCGATCCGCACGTCCATATCGGGGGTCTCGGCCAACAGCGTGAAGCTGAGCCCATCCACGGCGTCGGTGATGGTGTTGGTCGATGACGACCGTACGAACCCGTCAATCGACAATTTCCCGTCGCGGGCCTCGGACAGCTCCGTCAGGTTTTCCGTCACGCCCGGATCGTAGACCAGCGCATCGAGCCCCTCGCCGCCGGCCTCCGGCGCAGCCGTCACCCGGATGCTTTGATCGGCACCGGTTTGCTCGGACTCCAGTACCAGGCGCGCGCCATCATCGGCGATGATGATGGATGCACGAATGCCCACATTGTCGTCCGACCCGTTGATCGCATCGCGAATGGCCTCCAGCGAACCGTCCCCTTGCGGCACGCTCACCGAGAACGACGCTTCACCGAGTTCCAGCGTGAGCTCGCCGTAGCCGACTTCGGCCTCGGCATCGGTGTAGGCCTGCGAATGCAGCTTGTGCGCGGAGGCCAGCTGCACGACGCGAGCGTTGTAGCTGCCGACCTGCGCGCCAGACGTTGAGCTGACCAGCAGGCTGCCCTCATCGGCAGACGTGGCCGTCGTCGGCGTGAATGCACTGGGCTCTTCCAGGGTGGACGCCGCACCGGCCAAGGCATTGAGCGACGAGCGCACGCGACCCAGGGCGGACAGCTCCGCATTGGCGGCCGAACTACGGCGCGCCAGCGTGGTGTCCTGCGCGCCGCGCTCGGCGCTGACGAGCTGTGAGACCAGACTGGCGATGTCCAGGCCCGACCCGACACCCAGTGACGAAATAGACATCAACGACTCCTTTGCTGACTGCCCGGTTCAGGCAAGCCGCGTGCCGCGGGGCATGCCCGATAGGCCCTCAAGCCGAAACATCCAGGGTGTGCATCTGCCCGCTGTGCAAGCGGCGGGCCGCCTCGACCACGTCCTGCGCAGGCATTTGCTGCAGCACGTCACCGGTCACGTCATCGACCACGGACACGACGAGCAGCTCGGCTTCGCCGTCCACACGAAACCGCAGGCTGGTGCGGGCACCGATCAGCGTGGCGTTGATCTTATTCACCGCCCGGTGCGTCGCTTCGTCGGAAACGAACGCCCGGTCGTCACGGTTCGCCTCAGCCACTGCGGGCGGGTGTTCCCGAGTCGGTGGATAGGGCATCGGCAGGTCAGGCCGCTCCCGTAAAGCGTCGGTAATCGGGTTGATGCGAATGTCTTCGCTCATGATCGTGTCTCCGGTCGCGGAAACCAAAACGGGGTCAGGTGCGTTAGGCGACCTGACCCCGTTCACTCATCCACCCGTGTTGCGGGCTTAGCCGAGCAGGCTAAGCACGCTCTGCGGTGCGGAGTTGGCCTGGGACAGCATCGCCGTACCGGCCTGCTGCAGGATCTGCCCGCGGGTCAGTGCTGCGGTTTCTTTGGCGAAGTCAGCATCCTGGATGCGGCTGCGCGAGGCGCTGAGGTTCTCGGACTGCACCTGGACCGACGCGACCACCGACTCGAAGCGGCTTTGCACGGCACCCAGCGAAGCGCGGGCCGTGTTGATCGTGTCGAGCGCGCTGTCGACCAGCTGAATGCCCAGCTGGGCGCCGGCATAACTGGCGACCGACAGGGTGTCGATGCCGGTCGAGGTCGCAGGCGTTCCCACCGACCCATTGGCCCAGCCCGCCACGGTGGCGGAGTCGGTCGTGCCCGCAATGGTGATGGCAGCATCACTAACCAGCGTGATCTGCCCTGTCGCGCTGTCGTATGACGCTCCGACGTCGGTCTGCTGTGACACCTCATTGATGGCATCCACCAACTGGCCAGCCCGCTCGGCAGCACTGCTGGCACTGGCGACCGCACCGATATCGACACCGTTAACGGTCACGCCGCCGGCGGCGATCCCGGTTGCGAATCCGGTAATGCCCGACGCAGCCACCGACACGCTGGCCTGGGTGACCGAGCCCATCGCGGCCGTGTTGGCATCCACGATCGAAGAGACGGTAATGGTCTCGCCCGCGTTGGCACCAACCTGGAAGCTGGCGCCGGAGAAGGAGCCGTCCAACACGTTCACGCCGTTGAAGGTCGTGGTGTCCGCCACGCGGTTGATTTCTTCGAGCAGCTGGCCGACTTCGGTCTGCAACGCGGCACGATCCGTATTGTTGTTGGTCGCGTTGGACGACTGCACCGCCAGCTCACGGATCCGCTGCAGGTTGTTGGTGACTTCACCCAGCGCACCTTCTGCGGTCTGCGCCAGTGAAATGCCGTCGTTGGCGTTGCGTGCGGCCTGATCCAGGCCGCGAATCTGTGCGGTGAAGCGCTCGGAGATCGCCAGACCCGCCGCATCGTCCTTTGCACTGTTGATGCGCAGGCCGGTGGACAGGCGCTGCATCGACGTGGCGAGCATGTCCTGGGAATTGTTGAGATTGCGCTGAGCGTTCAGCGACATCACGTTGGTATTGATCACTTGCATGGCTAAATACTCCTGGTCCGTTTAGGTCGTGGCGCCGGCGGCGCCTGATGCTCAGCGGAGCGTTCCAACCTGGACGTCTCGCCGATACAGCCCGGTTATCGGACCCGGTGCACAGAACTTTAGATATTTTCCGTCCGCCCTGTCCGTCAGCCACGACTGCGAGGCCCCAGCCGGTTTTTTTGACCCGCGCATCGCACGCGAACCACCGGGCGCGAGAGATGCCAGATATCGGGATGACGCCTTCGCAAAACCATGAGAACGTAGGCCGGACAACACCTGACGAGGAGACTGCGCCGATGCCGCGGGGTCCGATGCGCAATCTGCTGCTGGGTCTGCTGCTACTCCTCGCCCTCGCGCTGACCACGGTCGTGCTCGGGCTGCCAAACCAGCTGGGTGACGGCATTGCCCGGGAATTGCTTGAGGTCTTCCTCATCGGCGGATTTGCCTGCTGCATGGTGTTGGGCTGGCTCGGCTGGCGCCAGGGACGCGATTTAAGCCGCGCGGAGCACGCCGGCCGACGCAGCTGGCAGATGTTGGAAACCGTGCCCGAGGCCCTGCTCGTGCTGGACCCGAAGACTGGCCGGGTGCTCAGCGCCAACAATCGGTGTCGCACCGTCTTTGGGCGAGAGCCGGAGTCGCTCAAGAGCCTGCCGCTTGACGCGCTGCTCCCGTCGCTGGAACTGCCTGCCGGTACGGACGAAACGCCCGCTCCCCACGCCGTCGAACTGCGCGAAACGGAAGCACTACAGGCCGATGGCACACATTTGCCAGTGGATATCGGCGTCAGCCAGTTCGTCGCTGCACCGACCGATGCGCTGCAGACCATCATCAGCATTCGCGACGCCCGACCGCGCCTGGCCGCTGAATCCGGTCGCCTGGACGCCGAGCGTCGCACCCGACAAATCATCCAGAGCGTGCCCGGCGTGGTGTATCGCTGCGCCATGGATGAGCAGTGGACCATGGCCTTCGTCTCCGATCAGGTCGAGGTGCTAACGGGCTACCCGGCAGACGATTTCATCGGCAATCGACGCACCTCATTCGGTGCGCTGATCCACCCCGACGACGCCGTGGACCTGCAATCCAAAGTGGAAGGCGCCGCATTAGCCGGCCTGCCCTGGTTGGTGGAGTACCGCATCCGCCACCGCGACGGCGAACTGCGTTGGGTCATGGAACACGGCAGCGCCCAGCAAGCGCCGGACGGACGCATCGTTTGGCTCTACGGCGTGATGATGGATGTGACCGACCTCAAGAACGCCGAACGCACAGCGGCGGAAACCAGCCAGCGCCTGGTCGAGATCACCGAAAACCTCCCTGGTGCGACATGGCGGGCGGAGATTCACCAGGAGACCGGCATTGCACGGTTCACCCACTTCGCCGGCAAGCTGGACATTCCATTCGGTGATCTCGATCTGCCGATGATTCGACAGGACGCCGGCCAATTTCTGACGCTGGTTCATCCGGACGACCGCGCCCGCTACCGGCGGGACATCGAACAGGCTCTCACCGACGACCGCTACAGCTCCGAGTACCGGACCCGTCGGCGCGACGGTCGCTGGGGCTGGGTCAGGGCAACCGGCTCGGTGTACGACGCAAAAGACGCCCAGTACCGCATCGCGGTCGGCCACACCGTCGACATCGATGCCGAGCGCCAACTCACCGAGAAACTGGAAACGGCGCGCACCGAAGCGGAGGCACAGGCAGAACGGCTGAGTCGCCTCACGGCCAACCTGCCGGGTGTTGTGTGGGAGCTCAGGATGACACCGCCCGACTTCGCGCTGCGCTACACCTATATCAGCGACACGCCCCACATCGTCATCGACCTCAAGCCCGAGCAGTTCTACCGCGAGTTTGATCAGGTTCTCAGCTTCGTTCACCCGGACGACCAGCCAACATTCACAGCCCAGGTAGAGCGGCTACGCCACGCAACGGATGAGCAGGATCTGACCGGGACGTTTCAGCACCGCATGCGGGCGCCCGACGACAGCTATTTCTGGCGCCGCACCGCGTTCCGCGGCGCATTCAATCCCGACGGCAGCCGCACCGTCTACGGCCTGACCATTGATATCCAACGTGAGAAGACTCTGGAACAGGCACTGCGATCCGCACGTGAGGAAGCGGATAGTGCCAACGCCGCCAAAAGCGAGTTTCTGGCGAACATGAGTCACGAGATCCGCACCCCGATGAACGCGGTGGTCGGCATGTCACAGTTGATGCGCGGCACCGACCTGACAGGCCAGCAGGGGCGGTATCTGTCGCAGATCGAGTCGTCGTCGCGGCTATTGCTGCGGCTGCTCGACGACATTCTCGATCTGTCGAAGATCGAGGCCCGGCACCTGGATATCGAAACCATCCCGTTCGAACTGCACCAGCTGATTGATGATGTCGGCAACCTCATGGGCGAGCGCAGCCGGGACAAACAACTGGAGCTGTCGATCCGGCTGGCGGACGACTGTCCGAACCGCTTGATCGGCGATCCTCTGCGGATCAGGCAGGTGCTCGGCAATCTGGCCAGCAACGCCATCAAGTTCACGCCGGATGGCGGCGACATCGACATGACCATCGACACCGTGTGGCGGAATCAGCAGCAGGCCAGGCTTCGATTCGCTGTCACCGACTCCGGCATCGGGCTCACGCCGGAGCAACAAACGCGGATCTTCGAGGCCTTTGAACAAGCCGACGCCTCCACCACCCGCCAGTTTGGCGGTACCGGACTGGGGCTGACCATTGCTCGCCGCCTGGTCACGCTGATGGGCGGCACCATGGGTGTAAGCAGTTCCCCCAACGCCGGCAGTCGATTCTGGTTTGAACTGGTCCTCGACGAAGACCATACGAGGCAACCGGATGCCGCGCTGGTTGATCTCAGCGGTCGGCGTGCGCTGGTCGTTGATGATCATCCGACGACCTGCGAAGTGATCACCGGCCTGCTTGCACGGTTGGGTGTCACCGCGGTGTCCGAACAGCGTTGCCGATCGGGTTTGGCGCGGCTGGAGGCGGCGGTCAAACAATCTCGCCCCTATGATTTCCTGATCGTCGACTGGCGCATGCCCGAACTCTCCGGCACCGAGCTGGTCCGGCGGGTGCTGAACGCACCGGAACGATACGGCCGCCCCCGCACGGTGATGATGACCGGTTACGGCGCAGAGCACAGCCTGCCCGGCATCGCGGAGTTGAAACTGGACGGATTCCTGGTCAAGCCGGTCAGCCCCAGCCGCTTACTTGCCACCCTCACGCAGGCCGTCCAGTCGCAAGACCCTGAACCACCCGAAGCGCCGCAAGGGCGCCCCCTTTCCCTGTCCGGCGTGCATGTTCTGGTGGTTGAGGACAACGCGATCAATCAGGAGATTGCCTCGACCGTGCTTCGGCAGGCGGGCGCCAACGTGTCACTGGCCGAACATGGCGCGCAGGCGCTGGAGCGCCTGGAAGCCGGCGACGGCATCGATCTGATCTTGATGGACTGCCAGATGCCGGTGATGGACGGCTTCGAGGCCAGTCGGCGCATCCGCGGACTCGATGCCTACCGCGACACTCCCATCGTGGCGATGACCGCCAATGCGATGGACGGTGACCGAGAGCGCTGCTTGAATGCCGGCATGGATGACTACATGGCCAAGCCCATCGAATCCGAGACGCTGCTGGAAACCGTGGGCAGGCATTTGGGTCGTGTCCTTGCGTCCTCACCGACCCATGGCGTCGTCCCAACGGATCTGCCTGATCTGCCGGGCTTTGCCTTGGGCGATGCACTACGCCGTCTGGACGGCAATCGTGGCGTGCTCCTGAGCCTGCTGAAGCGGTTTCGCACAGACCACTGCGATGCGACGGCGGCGATCCGCCATGCGTTGGATGCCGACAACCCGGCAGGGGCCAAGCTGCATGCGCATTCGCTCAAAGGCGCCGCAAGCAGCCTGGGCGCCTATCCACTCGCCGCGCAGGCCGCTGCCGTGGAGGCTGCCATCGACAACAATGCCACCGTGGCGGCGCCGCTGGCCGAGCTTGGCGAGCAGCTCTCGGTGGTCCGCCAAGCGCTGGGCAGCATCGAGCCCCTGCCGGCCACTGTCCCGACCAAGATGTCCGCAGACAGCTTTAAGCGGCAATGGCGGCGACTTGCGCAGTTACTGCTGGAGAACGACACTCGGGCGGTCGATCTGGCATCAACCCTGCGGCAGCTCGTTCCGGCCGGTCTCGAACAAGCCGTCTCAGCCGTCATCGATCGCGCCGAAGCCTATGACTTCGTCGGTGCAAAACAGGCCATGGATCAGGTCGACTTAGGGGAGAACGACGCGCCATGACCGCAGATCCACCCACCGTACTGATCGTCGACGACACGCCGAGCAACATCGATATGTTGCGCTCAGTGCTCGCCGGCAGTTATCGCGTGCAGGCCGCCACGTCTGGCCGCCGCGCCTTGGACATTGTGGCGGACCAGCCACCCGACCTGATTCTGCTCGATGTCGTGATGCCGGACATGGATGGCTATGCGGTCTGTCGTCGGCTCAAGTCGGATGCCCAAACCGCGCGGATTCCTGTCATTTTCGTCACGGCCAAGAACGAGGCCCGCGACGAGGAACTCGGCTTCTCCATCGGTGGCGCCGACTATGTCGCCAAGCCATTCGAACCCGCCGTCGTCCGGGCGCGCGTCGCCACGCATCTGGCCTTATATGACCAGACACGCCTGCTCCAGCAGCTGGTTGACGAACGTACGGTGCAACTCCGTTACGAGATGGATCAGCGCGAAGACGCGGTCGCTCGCGTCCGCTATCTGCACGAGTACGACAGCCTGACCGGGCTGGCGCATCGCAGCTTGCTGATGCAGCGCATCGACATGGCATTGGAAACCCACCCCGATCGCGTGGCCGTTGCCGTGCTGGATGTCGATCGATTCGCCGCCATTAACGACGCATTGGGCACCCGGCTGGGGGATTTGCTGCTGCAACAAATCGCCACAGCCCTGCGTGACGCGGCCGGGGGCACAGCCTTCATTGGTCGGCTGGGTGGCGACAGCTTCGGCGTACTGCTGACATCCAAAAGCCGTGTCGTTGACCAGCTACATCTGATCAACGAGCACATGGAGCGATTGTTCGAAGCCGTTGCCCGGCCTTACATGCTGGAGGGCGAGCGCATTCAGATCCGCATCAGCGGCGGCGTGGCCGTGCATCCGAAGGATGGCGAGACCGCCGAATTGCTGATCAAAAGCGCGGATGCGGCGATGCACGCGGCCAAGGACGCCACCCTCACCACGTACATGTTCTACAGCGCGGAGATGAATTCCGCCTCGCGCGAGTTGCTCACGCTGGAGAGCGAGCTGCGTGACGCAATTCGCGATGGCGCCATCAAACCTTGGTATCAGCCGAAGTTCGACCTGAAAACCCGCACTCTGGTCGGTGCAGAGGCGCTGGCTCGATGGGTCCGGCCAGACGGTCGCAGTATCGGGCCGTCCGTGTTCGTCCCGCTGGCCGAGAAAACCGGTTTATACAAGGCTCTCAACCAGCGAATCGTGCACGACGTGTGCGTGCAAGCGCGTTCGTGGGCCAGCAATTTCGACACCCCGATCACACTGGCCGTCAATGTCTCGGCGGCGGATTTCCAGTACCCCGGATTCGTCGCCGACATGCTCAGCATTGTCCGAGACACCGGTGTCGATCCGCGCATGATCGAAATCGAGATCACCGAGCATGCGGTCATCGCCGATCCGCTGGCCGCCGCCGACAAGATCGGCGTGCTCGCCGGACACGGGTTTACCACCGCGCTGGATGATTTCGGTGTGGGCTATTCGTCGCTGTCGTACATCCGGCAGCTGCCGATTCACACGCTGAAGATCGACCATTCGTTCATGGGCGGCGTTGGCGAGGACGAACGCGCCGACGCCGTGGCGGCGACGATTCTGACGCTCGCCAACCGGCTCGGGCTCACGAGTGTGGGCGAAGGCGTGGAACACGAGCATCAAATGCAGTTCCTCGGCGCCAACGGCTGCACCCTGGTTCAAGGGTTTCTGTTCGCCGGCGCGATGGCCTCCGACGCATTCGAAACCCAACTGCTTCGACACTGATTGGCGCCCGCTTAGCCGATAACTGCACACCAACCGTTCGGATGCCGTATCATCCGCCTGCTGCCAATGTCATCAGGCTGTTCCGGTTACCTCGGCATCGCATCTAGCGATGCTTCGCGAATCACCCGTTACCTTCCTTGATTGCTATGCAGTCGGCACGCACGCAGTGCGCGCTGAAATCATTTGTTGTTGTTGTATTTAGAGTTTAGGAAAGTTTAATGAGTGAAAAGCAGAACGGAACCGTGAAATGGTTCAACGATTCCAAGGGTTACGGATTCATCGCCCCGGCTGACGGCGGCGAAGACCTGTTTGCCCACTTCAAAGAAATCCAGGGTTCTGGTTTCAAGACCCTCGCAGAAGGCCAGAAGGTCGAGTTTGTCGCTGCCCGCGGTGCCAAGGGCATGCAGGCAACGCAGATCATGCCTCTGTAAGAACAGCGCTTTCGCCTTTCGGCGAATGAACTGATTCGAGCCGCGACGGTTTCTGACCGTCGCGGTTTTTTTATGCCCGGAACAACGCCGGTGTCACAGAGACCGGCCAACGCGCTCCTGCCGTCTCGTCCCTGTCGAAATCGGGCTCCACCGTTCGACCACAATGTGGGACTGACACTGGAGCGTAACGATGAAGTATCTATGCTTCGGCCACATGGCCGAAACGCGCTGGACCGAGATGAGCGCCGCCGAACGCCAAACGATGATGGCGGCCTGCCACGCCTACGACGAAGAGCTCAAACACGGCGGTCACTTTTTGCGTGGCGAAGCCCTGCAACCCGCTGATTCCGCCGTAACCGTCCGGTGGCACAATGGTGAGGCCGTGGTCACCGACGGACCCTACGCCGAAACCCGCGAGCAACTGGGCGGCCTGTTGCTGTTGGAGGCACGCGACATGAACCATGCGATTCAGTTGATCTCGAACCACCCGGGCGTGCGGCTGTGCGGGCCCTTCGAGATTCGTCCGCTGGACGAGGCGTTTCCCGAGGGCTTCTGTGACAGCATGGCCGACACAGCCATCACCAACCAATAAGCGCAGGGGAGAACACCATGACCAGCAAAAGAGCGTATGTCGACGGTTTCGTGCTGCCGGTTCCGCGGGCGAAGCTGGAGGAGTATCGCGCCATGGCGCAGATGTGCGGCGCTATCTGGAAAGAACACGGTGCATTGGACTATGTGGAGTGCGTCGCCGACGACGTGCAAAGCGGCGAAGTCACGTCGTTCCCGCAAAGCGTACATCTCAAGGAGGACGAGGTCGTCATCTTCGCCTGGGCATCCTACGAGTCACGCGAACATCGCGACGCCGTCAACGAAAAAGTGATGAACGATCCGCGGCTGGCCGATATGAAACCAGAGACCATGCCCTTCGACGGCAAGCGCATGTTCTGGGGCGGCTTCAAGCCCTTGATTCAACTTTAGAGAGCGCCGTGGACTGCGCTCTCACGCTGGCTCTTCGAACCGGAGACGATCGATGCGTTACATGCTGATGTGCTGCATGAACGAGGCGCACTGGAACGGCCTGGACGAGGCAACGCGCGACGACGTGATGACGCGCTATCGAAGCTGGGTCGATCAGATTGATGCTGCGGGCCAGCATGTCCTCACCCATCAGCTCATGCAGACCGCCACGGCGACAACGTTGCGCTCGCCCGCTGGCCGGGAGGTGATCACCGATGGCCCCTTCGCGGAAACGCGTGAACAATTCGGCGGCTTTCATCTGATCGACTGCGAAGACCTCGACGCAGCACTGGCCATCGCCCGCCGCATACCCACCTTGGCCGTCGGCGGCACGATCGAGGTGCGCCCCTTGGTCGACTCCGCCTGATCGGATGAACCCGCGGACAGCGGCGGGTCTGAGCGCGCGGATCGACGCGATCTATCGCACGGAATCCCGCCGCATACTCGCCACCCTGATTCGCCTGCTAGGCGATTTCGATCAGGCGGAAGAGGCCATGCACGAAGCGTTTGCCGCGGCCGTCGAGCAGTGGGCAAGCGACGGCATACCAGACAATCCACGCGCCTGGCTCGTCTCCACCGGGCGGTTCAAGTTCATCGACAAGCTGCGGCGGCGCACGCGTTTCGACACGCTGACACCTGAGCTGGTCCGCCTGCAAGACGACGCCCGCAGCAACGACCCGGCCGCCTCCGAGCTGGACGGACTGGAGGATGACCGACTCCGGCTGATCTTCACCTGCTGCCACCCGGCTCTCTCCACCGATGCCCAAGTCGCGCTGACCCTGCGCGAGATCTGCGACCTGACCACGGAAGAAATCGCCCGATCCTATCTGGCAGCGCCATCCACGCTGGCGCAGCGGATCGTCCGCGCCAAAGCGAAAATCAAGCGTGCGCGCATTCCGTACGAGGTGCCGTCGCCAGCGGAATTGCCCGACCGGCTCGAAGCCGTGCTGCGGGTGGTCTACCTCGTGTTCAATGAAGGCTATGCGGCCTCATCCGGGGATACGCTGACGCGCCAGGACCTGAGCGGCGAAGCCATCCGTCTGGGCCGACTGCTCGCCGAATTACTGCCGGACCCGGACGTGCTCGGCCTGCTCGCACTGATGCTGTTTCACGAAGCCCGCAGGGCCGCACGCACCGACGACACGGGCGAGCTCGTGCGGCTGGAAGACCAGGACCGGAAGCTATGGGACAACGCGACAATCGCCGAGGCCAATACCTTGCTGGACCGCGCATTCGCCGGCCAACGCATCGGTGCTTATACGCTGCAGGCGGCCATCATCGGCGTGCATGCGAATACCGCAACAGCGGCGGACACCGACTGGAACCAGATCATCGCCCTCTACGACCTGCTGCTCCGCCTGCAGCCCTCACCCATCGTGCAGCTCAACCGCGCCGCGGCGGTCTCGATGCGCGATGGACCACAGGCCGGGCTTGCTTTACTCGATGCATTGGCCACAGACGAGGCGCTGGCAACGTTTCATCCCTACCACGCCGCGCGGGCCGAACTGCTGCGACAGCTAGGCGACCCGGCAGCGGCTGACCACGCCTACGTGCAGGCACTGCACTATGTGTCGCAGACTGTGGAACGCCGTTTCCTGGAGAAGCGCCGGGAATCGCTGCAACTCGCCGGAACCAAACCACTACGGCCGGGTTGAAACACCGCCAAGCGCAGGGGGATTATGGTTTGTGTGCCGTCATACCCATCGTGAGCACAAGCCCCGATCAACCAGGTATCTGAATACCCATGCCTACAACGCCTACCATGCGCGCGATCGCAACTCGCCAAAGCGGGGATGCCGATGTTCTCCAAGCCACGGAGATGGCTCGGCCGACGCCCGGCGCCGGCCAGGTGCTGATCCAGGTGGCCGCCGCTGGCGTCAACCGCCCCGATGTACTCCAGCGCATGGGGCTTTACCGGCCGCCCGAAGATGCCTCCCCGCTACTGGGGCTGGAGGTGGCCGGAACGATAGTGGATGGCGACCTGTCGGGGACGGACTGGCAGCTTGGCGACACCGTGTGTGCGCTCGTTCATGGCGGTGGCTATGCGGAGTACTGCGTGGCGGAAGCCGATCAATGTCTGCCCGTGCCCAAGGGCTGGACGTTGGAACAGGCCGCTTCGCTACCGGAAACCTGCTTCACGGTCTGGAGCAATGTGTTCGAACGCGGCCGCCTCAGCGCCGGCGAATCGCTGCTGGTTCAGGGCGGCTCCAGCGGCATCGGCACCACCGCCATCCAGATCGCTACAGCACTCGGTCACCCGGTCTTCGCCACCGCTGGCACCGCCGAAAAATGCCAGGCCTGCGTGGATCTCGGCGCCCAGCGCGCCATCAACTACCGGGAAGAAGACTTCGCAGACGTGATCCGCGAGTTATCGGACGGCCGCGGTGTTGACGTGATCCTCGACATGGTCGGCGGCGACTACATGGAGCGGCAGATCAAGAGCCTTGCCGACGACGGCCGCCTGGTGCTCATCGGGCTGCTCGGCGGCAGCAAGGCCGAGGTGCCGCTCGCCCAGATCCTGATGCGGCGACTGACCGTCACCGGTTCGACCCTGCGCCCGCGCAAGAAAGCTTACAAGGCCAAGCTGGCGGCTGATCTGCTCAAGCACGTGTGGCCACTCATGGAGGACGGGCGGTTCACGCCTCAGATTCACGCCCGGTTTGCGTTATCAGACGCAGCGGACGCCCATCGGATGATGGAATCCGGTTCGCACATTGGCAAGCTGGTACTGGTCACCGAGTCTGGGCGCTGAATACGCACTGGCTAACCTGTTAGCCATTCCATGCACACCCGACGAGCAGCGCATCAAGGCGCTTGATTCAGGACGACAGCGTTAATCCCAGAATAAAGCAGCTGAGCGTGCTGCTTTACTGGGCCCATGGATGGACGCTGGCAAATCGCGGCAGCCGGCTAACCGATCAAGACGAATAAGTGCGCAAGAATCGGATAGTTGCCGCCAGCCCGAGTGCGCAGACTGCTCCCTCTCACAGCAAGGAGCTAAGCGCATGGCCACTTACGTTTTTCTTCATGGGTCCTTTCACGCCGCCTGGAACTGGCATCGCGTCGTCCCTCTCCTGGAAGCATCGGGACATCGCGGTATCGCACTGGACCTGCCTGGCCACGGGCGCGACCGTACGCCACCAAGCCGGGTTTTCTTGGACACCTGCGTTCAGCATGTTCTGGCGTGCATCGATCAGCAGTCAGAGCCCGTCGTTCTGGTGGCGCACAGCCGCAATGGCATCGTCATCTCGCAAGCCGCCGAACAGCGTCCCGAGCGCGTCAAGGGGCTGATCTATCTCGCCGCCTATCTGGTGCCGGACGGCAAGTCGATGATGGACTTTGCCCTGCAAGACGAGCATTCACTGGTCGCCCAGAATCTGGAGGCGGGGCTCGATCGAAGCCGCTTGTTGACGATGACGCGGATTTTCCGCCATCGCTGGCTACAACGCCTCGCGGCGCGACTGTTGCCGCAAGGCTTACAGGTCCATCGACTAGCGCGTCACGCCTACAGGGAAGCCCTGTACCACGACTGTGGCGACGAAATCACCGAACTGGCTAACGTCTTGCTGGAAGCGGAGCCCAACTGGGCTGGTTTCACACCTTTGAAGCTCAGTCAGGCACGCTACGGCCGGGTGCCCAAGGTCTACATGGAATGCCTGCAGGACCGCGCGGTCACGCTGCCACTACAACGTGCGATGCTCCGTGAAACCCCATGTGACCACGTGTACTCGTTGGACAGCGGACACTCACCATTCTTCTCACAGCCTGCAGAACTGTGCCGCGTGCTGGCCGACAGCCTGCACCATTTCGAAGTCGCCCCTGTGAGAAACGCGGCATGAAACCGACAGACATCATCTGCTGGGATGCCATGCAGGCCCGCGATACCGCGTTCGACGGCCGATTCCTCTATGGCGTGATGACCACCGGTGTCTACTGCCGACCGTCCTGCTCGTCACGCATGCCGAAGCGCGAAAACGTCAGGTTCTACGCTATGGCTGCCGAAGCCGAGCTAGACGGCTTGCGACCCTGCAAACGCTGCCAGCCACTGGCAAAGACCGCTGACGAACTCGCCGTACGCAAGATGCGCGAGCTCGGCCGGTATATCCAGGCGCACAGTGCCGAAACGCTGACCCTGGAGACCCTGGCGAAACGCGCCCACCTGAGCCCGTCGCATCTCCAGCGTCAGTTCAAGAAGGTGCTGGGAGTATCACCCAAGCACTTTATTGAAACCTGCCGGCTGGACACGCTCAAAACCCAACTTCGGGAAGGCACCTCTGTCGCAACGGCCACTTACGAGGCCGGTTTCGGCAGCAGCAGCCGGGTCTATGAGCGCGCGGCAAGCAGGTTGGGCATGACGCCCAAACAGTACAGCGCCGGTGGGCTGGATGTCGCGATCTCCTGGGCCACATCCGACACCGCGCTCGGCTTGCTGATGATGGCGGCCAGTGACCGGGGCTTATGTTTCGTGCAATTCGGCAGCAGCGAAGACGACCTGCTGACCGCATTGCGCAAAGAGTTTCCGGCCGCCGCGATCACGCGCATGGCCGACGGCGGCGACGATCAGTTCATGCAGTGGATGGCGTCATTGTCGCGCCATCTGGCAGGACAACAGCCCGCAGGCGATCTGCCGGTTGATTTGCGCGGCACGGCCTTCCAGATGCAAGTGTGGCGCTACCTGCTGACGATTCCCCCTGGCGAACTGCGGTCGTATACCGAAGTGGCGCAAGCCGTCGGCAAACCGAAAGCGGTTCGCGCGGTCGCCAACGCCTGCGCGGCCAATCGGGTGGCCGTGCTGGTGCCCTGCCACCGAGTCATACGCGGCGATGGTCATTTGGGCGGCTACCGTTGGGGGCTGGAGCGCAAGCGCACGCTCATTGATCAGGAGCGGGCTGACCGCGCGACCCACCCATGAGCAGCATTGACGCCGAAGCATTGCGCGGCAAGCTGGACAGCGATGGTTTCGCAATACTGCCCGCCTTGCTCGATCCGGATAACTGCGAAGCGCTGCGTTCGCTTTACGCGGATGAACGCCATTTCCGCTCGCGGGTCATCATGCAGCGACATCACTTCGGCCGCGGCGAGTACCAGTACCTGCGCTACCCGCTGCCTAGCCATGTGTCGACGCTGCGGGGGCGGCTCTACGCCGTACTGGCGCCGATCGCGAATGACTGGGCGCACGCGCTGGGTGAAGAGCGCAAATACCCGCCTCAACACCAGGACTATCTGCAGAACTGCCATGCAGCAGGCCAAGCCCGCCCGACTCCGCTTATCCTTAAATACGGTGCCGGTGACTACAACTGTCTGCATCAGGATCTCTACGGCGAGCAGGTGTTCCCGTTGCAGGCGGCCATCATGCTCAGCTCGCCCGGCGACGACTTTCAGGGCGGTGAGCTGGTGCTGGTTGAACAACGCCCACGCGCGCAATCGCGGCCCCAGGTAATCCGGATGAACCAGGGTGATGCTGTGATCTTCGCGGTGAATCAGCGACCCAAACAGGGCGTTCGCGGCACCTATCGCGTTCGGATGAAGCATGGTGTCAGCCGCGTCGAAGCCGGGGAGCGCTACACGCTCGGTATCATCTTTCACGACGCGCAGTGAGCATGGCCTGCTGATCAGGCCTGCACGAGTCAGATTGATAGCCCACTGCTTGAGAGCGTCGGTCGGAGACCACGGTACGGTTCATCGACTGGGCGGCGATGAATTCGTCATCCTCCTCAAGTCACCCTCCGCCTCATCGGAGGCCGCAGACGATGCTGCGAGTAAGGCTGCGGAAGCCATCTTGTCCGCAATCGTGGCCGTTCGCATTGCCACAGCCGTGCTCCGGAAAAACCCGACATGGCATCCGGATGTAGCTGATGGCGAAACGCCAGCCAGCTCAACAAGCAAGAATGGCCTTCAGTGGCGAGTTGCCTGCGTCTCGCCGAGCGCGTGACGGGCACGGCTCGCAAGCAACGCCTGAACTGCCTGCTTGCGCGTGCGGGCGTGGGTGACGCTCCAATCACGCGAAATGGCGCCGACTGAGTCGATCCAGGCCATCAGGTGATCACGACCGGACTGGGTTAGCGCGTAGCTCCACACATCGTTCTCCAGCGCAATATCCAGCAACTCATTGGCGATCAACATGCCAATCGCGCGGGCGAAATCGCTTTCTCGGACGACCAGCGAGGCGCGCACCTGATCCACCAGATTCTGCGGCGTGGACCCGGAGCCCGTCAGCGTGCCGAGATCATCGGCGGCCTGGAGAATCGCGATCTGCGTGACCTCGATGAATTCGGGAACGCCCATCTGCTTGCGCCGCTCGCCTTCACCACTGGGGTCGCTCGCGATTGTTCCGTCCAGCATGGGGTTACTCCACGGTTGCCGTTGCTTTCGAGTGGTCTGCAGGCTAACAATCGAAAAGTGAACATTTTGGCAACGCGCGCCGAATGGGCAGGACGGTCGTCATGGCGGCGGATACCGCTGGTCCGAACCCTCAGATGCTTGCGCGATCCGCCAGAATCTTTACAATGCGCGCCTCGCTGAACGCCAAATGTGCGTCACGAAATCGCGGGCCCGTAGCTCAGTTGGATAGAGTACCTGGCTACGAACCAGGGGGTCGGGCGTTCGAATCGCTCCGGGCCCGCCATATTTAATCAAAAAAACCAGAGACTTAGCGGTCTCTGGTTTTTTTGTGCCCGACGTTTGAGCGGTTTGTGTCCTCCTCGTGTCCTGGCGGTGGCCAACGCGCACTGGCCGGTGCTTTGGAGTGCCCCTGAAACTGCGGGAGAAGAGGAAGTGGAGCAGCGCCGCATTGTCTACAGAAGCCTCGGAACGGCACACGACACCACCAAGAGCGTCACGTATCCCCTCGTACCACCCGCTCGCGCTCAACCTCCTGACTCACGAAGACCACCCACTGCTTCGCCTGGTCCCGGTAGTCGGAGAACGCGGTCGCCTCCTTGAAAGCCTGCATGGCTTGGCCATAGCGCTTGAGGTTGTAGTAAGCCGTGCCGATCTGCATGTTGGCACTGCCCGGCCGCGCCAACCCGCCGAGATCGGTCACGTTGTTCGATCCGGATTTAGTGCAATTAGTAAGGTGTCACCGTAATTCCCGTAATTCCCCGTAATTCCCCGTAATTCCCGTAATTCCCGTCCCTATTACTCCCAGACGGCGACCTCTCGGGGGCATGGTTGTTGCTCATCGACAGGCATCCCAGTCCCTACCTGCCTTGAACATGCCAAGACGACACGGTTTAACCCTCGCCGCACTCAGCATTCGAGTCCTCGCCACTGCCATGGGCCTGCTCGCGCTCTCCACGAGTCAGGCGCAGGATGACGAGCCCGAAACGGTCGACACCATTCCAGTGGCGCCGCTGGATGAAGAGGATGCCCCCCAGTCCTCCGGAACCTTACGATTGGAAGAAGTGGTCGTGACAGCAACCAAGCGCGAGGCATCGGTGCGAGACGTGCCGTCCAGCATCGATGCGATGTCAGGCGAAGACCTGATCGAAGCGGGAGCTACTGACCTGGAGCAGATCCTGGCCCAGTCACCGGGCGTGACCTTTGGCAGCACAGGTGGGTCGGAGATCCGCCAGCAGGTCGTCATTCGCGGCGTGACCGCCAGTGGCACCGTTGGCTATGGCGGCACCACCACGGGCTATCTGTTCAATGACGTGTCGCTGGTCAACCCTTCCGTGGCCGGAGCCATCCCAGGGATCGATCCGTTCGACCTGGCCACGGTCGAGGTCCTCAAAGGCCCGCAAGGCACCCTGTTCGGCGGCGCTGCGCTCGCCGGAGCCATTCGATACGTACCCAACAAACCCGAACTGATCGATACCTTCGGAAGCCTGTCGCTGGGTCTCAGTGAAGTCGCGGACAGCGAGGGACTTGCTCGCCACTACACCGGCTTTCTGAACGCCCCCATCAGCGACACGGCAGCGATTCGAGTGGTCGGGACCAAACGCACCGATCCCGGGTCCATCGATGACCTCACGACAGGCGAGAACGACATCAACAGCGGCGGCAACACGCAGGCGCGCGTGATCGGGCTGTGGGAGCCGACGAGCCGACTCAGTGCGGAATTCATGGCATATCGCTTCGAGGCACACTCGGACGCCAGCGGCTCCACCGACAACCCCAACCGCCGGGAAACAGAGTCACGCCGCAAGGAAACACCGGGCGAGACCTGGGCCAACCTGTACCGGAGCGAGGTCGAGTATGAATTCGACAGCTTCTCGGTGACCGGAATCGGCAGCTTCCTGGAAAAGGACAGCGAAAGCATCTTCGATCTGACCGCATTCTGGGGCGTTGAAGATATCGAAGGCACCAAGGTCTGGCAGCTGTTTGAAGGCCATACCGAACAGACCACTGCAGAACTGCGTCTGGTATCGGCTGAGCCCAGCCACGTCGGATTCTGGCCTCTGGATGGATGGGATTATCTGGTGGGACTGTACTGGCTGGAGGCGGAACAGGTCTTCGATAACACCACGTTTGCCACACTGACGGCGGTCTTGGACCCTCTGACCATCGAAGTTCTGAATATCCCTTCGGACCTATCGGCGGACGCCGATGAAACCGCCGTGTTCTTTGATCTAACCCGCCCGCTTGGCAACCACTTCGAGATCAACCTCGGGGGCCGATATTTCCGACAGGAGAGCATCGGCTATATCGAAACCAGCGACACACCGGATGGCGTGACCCTGGAGGAAGGCGGCTTCAACCCCAAAGCGGCCGTGACCTGGCACGCTGCGGACCATATCCGGGTGATCGCCAACTATGCCAAAGGGTTCCGGTTCGGGGGGTTCAACAACAACCCGCTCAACGACCCGGACATCGAGTTCACCTATTTCTCTGACGAGATCCAGAACTACGAACTCGGCGCGCGAACCGACTGGTTTGAAGGCGCGCTTCGATTCGATCTGACCGCGTTCCTCATCGACTGGATCAACCCACAAATTCGTCAGTCCAGTCAGACCACATCCACGTCCTATATCAACAATGCGGGCGGAGCGCAGGTCAAGGGCGTGGAGTCGGCGCTGACGACCCTGCTGCCCTGGAATTTCACACTGAACCTGAACGGCGCCTATGTCGATGCACGTCTGACAGAAACCTTCGACACGTCGCGCGGCACGGCTCCCGAGGGCTCGCGCCTACCCGCCACACCGCATCTCACGGGCAGCGTCAATCTCATGCACGACACCTTCCTCGGATACTGGCAACTCAGTTCGGTACTCAGTTTCAGCTATCAGGGTGAGTCCAACAACGAGATTGTGAACTACGAAAAGCTCCCAGCCTACGGGCTGTTGGGAGCCTCCCTTAGCCTGACGCGCCTGGGGCTGGTCACACCCAACATTCGCTTGAGCGGGACCAACCTGCTGAACGAGACGGTCCCGGTCAACATCCTGCACGGTGTGGCGGCCACCAACGGCGACCTGAACTACGGCCTGCTGCGGCCTCGAACCGTCACCCTGTCCCTCGGGATCGAGTTCTAGGGCTGCGTCCTCTGCCTCGCTTCAGTCAGGATGCCGAATCCGGAAATCGATCACTCGAGAACGTCAAAGATACTCAGCGGGCCGAAACCCTGCCCCGCCAGGTATGCCGAAGAAAATGCGTTGGCGGCGAAGACCCCGCCGCGTGAAGTGGGTGGGGGTAGTCAGGACCGATGATCCCAGGGAGATGAGTCATTCTGCCGGCATAGCGATAAATCAGTTCAATTAGTAAGGTGTCACCGGAATTAATCAAACAGTAAATCTATATGAAATGACCCGCTTAATGGGTTCGGAGTGACATATATGCGGCTGGCAGTTTTTTCGGTTGTCGTTTATTTTGTTGTCATTTTCTCAGCCTGCGGAGGCGAGTCTTCCGAACAGTGGGTGAGAATCAATGATGAATTTTTACGAGAGTATTTTTCTGAGCGCCTTGAGGATTTTGGCATACAAAATAAATTGATTGGTGAAAAAATATATTATGAATCTGAAAAATCCAGCCAAGTTGAAGAATTGTACAAGGAGTTTTCTGCTAATGGCCCTCTTTATATAGAGGTTTCAGACATTTATGTTTCTGTGGACTTTGAAAGAGGGTTGGAAGGCTCTGGGGTGAGTTACCACTTTCGTCCTGTTGAGGGGGGCGGTGGGAAATACTATTTTTCACAGAAGAATTATGAGCGTGCACGAGGAATTTTGCACTCAGCTTTGGAAAAAAGGCGACGCTAGATTGGGTTTACGGGTTTACGGGTTTACGGGTTTACGGGTTTACGGGTTTACGGTGACACCTTACCAATTACACTAATTTAACCTACTCCGGGGAATTCGGGGCCAAGCCTTGTTTCGTGCACAATAAATCACTCTGCTGACGACTGAGCAGTACAAGTCAACGTGCTCACCCACTTCTCGCGTGAAACAAGAGTTCACCGCTGTGCTCCGCGCAAGCACAGTTCCTAGCTGGTCTACACTCCGCCGAGTGCTGTCGAAACGGAGTGGGAACCGGTGCCCGTTACGGGCAAATGGCGCGGTCTTCGCATAGGCTTTCGCCGGGCATCGCCGAGCCGAAGTTCCTATCCTGGCTTCGCCGGCGACGGTATCAGGGAGAACCGACTTGGCTGGGAACTGGACACACGCGGCCGGCATCTGGCTGCTAGGCGCAAGCGCTTTGCTCGCCAGCGGCCTTGGCGCCGCTCAGGAGACCGATACGGTCGACACGATTCCGGTGCCGCCTCTTGAGCGGGAACCACCTCGCCGCGCGAATAACGGCCTGGTTCTGGAAGAGGTCGTCGTCCTCGCTCCGAAAACGCAACAAACGCTGGATGAGGTCGCTGTTTCGGCCTCGGTGGTGGACCGCGACACGCTGGCCGAGTCCGGCGGTTTCGATCCTTCAGCGTTGGAAGATTTTGCCCCGAATGTCGAGCTGGACACCGACCCGCAGGCGCCGGTGATCGGCATCCGCGGTTTCTCCACTGAGACCGACAATGTGGGGTTCGAGCCCTCGGTGGGGCTTTCACTGGATGAGCTGGCGATCAATCGCCCCGAGTTCATCGCCGATGGCTTGTTCGATATCGACAGGATCGAGGTTTTCCGCGGCCCGCAGGGCAGCCTGTTCGGCAAGAACACCATCGCCGGCGTCATCAATATTTATTCGGCGGAGCCGGACGACGATGTCGGCACGGTGCTCGCTGCGACGGCTGGCTCGCACCAGGAACGCCGGATCGAAGCCGGCGCTGACCTGAACCTGTTCGACGGTGCGCTGGGTCTGCGCGTGGCAGGCGTGGACTGGCAACACGATGGCTTTGTCTACAACCGCTTTCTGGACGAGCGCGAAGGGACCGTCGACCAGCAGGCGTTGCGCCTCAAGGCCGTGATCGCGCCGTTGTCGAACTGGACGCTGCGCCTGTCTACGCAGTTCTCCGACACCGACTCGGTTTATCCACCCTGGCAGTTGATGGATGCCACCGACCAGGTATTGGACTACCTACGCGAGTTCGACCCGGCGATTGAAGACGACCCCACCGACGCGGAGACCAGCTTCAACACACCGGGCTATGTGGATCGGCACTCGGACGTCAGCCGGGCTGTCTTTGAATACGACGCGGCCGGCTGGTTTGGCCTGTCGGATCTGCTGCACACGGTGGTCGTCGGCCGTGCTGCTTTCGATTTCACGACCATCATCGATATCGACGTCAGCCCGTCGGATCTGATCATCACGGATTTTCGGGCCGACTACGCGCAGAACTCCATCGAGGCCCGGACATCGGGCCGCGCAGACAGCTTCTTCGGGCTCGGGCGGACGGTGGATTTTGTTATCGGCCTCTATGCACTGGATGCCGAACTCACCAGCAACCTGGACACCCTCGCCGGCCAGGACCTGGTGCCATTTGCGTTGACCACACCGGGCCTGGAGGCCCTGGGCATTCCCGCAGGAGCGCTCGGCCCCCTGCTCGACCTGCTGCCTCCTGGCCCCGGCGTACCGATCAACGACGCCTTCTTGCGCGGCTACGCTCAAGACACCCAGTCCTACGCCGCGTTCGGCCAGATGACCTGGCGCTGGACCGATCACTGGTCCGGCATCGTCGGCGCTCGCTACGGCAGCGAAACCAAGCGGGCGTCGTACCAGGTTGAGCAGGAAGGCGTCGGACTCATCGGTCTGATACTGGGCGCGGAAACTTTCGCCACCGACGCACCCATCGAGCGCAAGGAAGACGACTTCTCCCCGACGTTCGGACTGCGCTGGGATGCCTCCGAAAGCACGACCGCGTTTCTCACCTGGGCGCGCGGCTTCAAGGGCGGTGGTTTCAACGCGACGGCCAACACGCCCGAGAACCTGGAATTCGAGCCGGAAGTCGCGACCAGCGTCGAAGTCTCGACCAAAAGCCGCTTTCGCGAGATCTGTCTAAGCCTCGATCTGGCCGCCTACAATACGGACGTGGAACAGCTGCAAGTGGTCGACTTCGACGGCACCGCCTACCAGGTCCGCAATGCCGCCGAGGCCAGGCTGCGCGGTATCGAAGGTGGCTTTTCCTGGCAGACGCCCTGGCACTGGCTCCGCGTATCGGGCGGATTCGCGTTCAGCGAAGCGACCTACCTGCGGTACACCGACGCCCCGCCGGTCGAAGGCAGCGACGACAACACTCAGGATCTCTCGGGCCGCACGCTCGCCAACGCGCCCCGCTCCACCCTGTCCTTGTCGCCGGAGGTCACCTTCCCCGGCATGTTCGGCATCGTGCCTCGCGTGGCGGTGGACGTCAGCCACCGCGGGGACCAGTACTCAGCCACTGACCTCGATGAGCACAGCTTTCAGGACGCCTACACCCTATATGGCGCCCGCCTCGTGCTGGCCTCCGCCTCCGATCGCTGGGCGCTGGTGCTACGCGGTCGCAATCTCACCGATGAACGTGTCCGCGACCTGGTCTTCGACTCCTCCGTGTTCGAGAACACTTATGTCGCGCAGTCCACCGCCGAGCGCACCGCGTCGGTCACCCTGCGGGTGAGCTTCTAGCGGGACCAAGCAGACGGCGGCCGAGATCGCCGAGTACCATCCGGGGCAACCAAGACAACAGCAGGTTGAGGAGACCCCATGTACGACTACCAGACGCTTAGCGTCGCCAAGGCCGACCGGATCGCCACGCTCACGCTGAACCGACCCGATCAGATGAATGCCTTCACCGTCGAGATGTCCCAGGAACTGGTCGACTTTTTCACGCGCGTGAATGACGACACCGAGGTCGGCGCCATTATCGTG
>Ga0208330_1000307_pt1 | contig 24727 bp, 24 predicted proteins | sample DeeseametaMP1896_FD_184180 | JGI IMG/M metagenome (GOLD analysis project Ga0208330, IMG submission 184180) | Marine microbial communities from the Deep Pacific Ocean - MP1896 (SPAdes) | ecosystem: Environmental > Aquatic > Marine > Oceanic | place: East of Hawaii, North Pacific Ocean | collected... | reverse complement strand
GAGGCGTGGTCGTTCCCGGATTTCGCCACCGGCGCCGACGCGCTGCGGGCGGTCGTGCAAACCGGCACCGGCCCGACTGTGCTGCGGTTGTCCGACGAGGCCGAGACAGGGGTCAACCTCGCTACGACCGAGAGCATCGGCGAGCAGCAGGTAACCGGTGGGTGCCTGGCCATCACGGTGTTCGAGGGCACCGAGGCCCATGTCGCGAGCCGCCATCAGGAGACCCGGGATCTGCTCACGGCGATGGGCGGGACGTCGCTGGGTGACGCCGCCGCCGTGGCCTGGGAGCACGGCCGGTTCAACGCGCCCTACCTGCGCGACTCTCTGCTGGCCGCCGGGGCGCTGTGCGAGACCCTGGAGACCGCGACCACCTGGTCCAACGTGCCGCTGCTCAAGGCAGCGGTCACCGAGGCATTGACCACGGCCCTGGCCGATTCGGGCACCCCCGCCCTGGTGATGTGCCACATTTCGCATGTGTACCCGACGGGCGCCTCGCTCTACTTCACCGTCGTGGCAGCGCAGCGCGGCAACCCGATCGAGCAGTGGCGCGCCGCCAAGTCCGCGGCCTCGGAGGCGATGGTGCGCAACGGCGGCACCATCACCCATCACCACGCGGTGGGCGCCGACCACCGGCCATGGATGCGCGACGAGGTCGGCGACCTCGGGGTGGAACTGCTCAAGTCCGTGAAAGCCACCCTGGATCCGGCCGGAATCCTCAATCCGGGCAAGCTGATTCCGTGATCGGGCGCGTCACCGTCCTGACGAACCCGGCGTCGGGGCACGGTAACGCCCGGCACGCCGCCGAGCGTGCCATCACCGAGCTGCACCGCCGCGGACTCGACGTCGTCGCCATCGCCGGCACCGACGCCGCCCATGCCCAGCGCCTCGTGGAGGGCGCGCTCGAGCGTGACATGGACGCTCTGGTGGTCGTCGGCGGCGACGGCATCGTGTCGGTCGCGTTGCAGGTGCTCGCGGAGAGCGAGGTTCCGCTGGCGATCGTGCCGGCCGGCACCGGCAACGACCACGCCCGCGCGTTCGGTCTGCCGGTCAACAACCCCGAGGCGGCCGCCGACGTGGTGGTCGACGGTTGGATCGACACCGTCGACCTCGGCCGCATCGCCGGCAGCGACGGCACGGTGCGCTGGTTCGGCACCGTGATGGCCGCCGGGTTCGACTCGCTGGTCACCGACCGGACCAACCGGATGACCTGGCCGCACGGACGGATGCGCTACAACCTGGCGATGCTGGCCGAACTGTCCCAGCTTCGGCTGCTGCCGTTCCGGCTGAGCTTCGACGGCGACACGTACGTCACCGAGTTGACGCTCGCCGCGTTCGGCAACACCCGCAGCTACGGCGGGGGCATGCTGATCTGCCCCGACGCCGACCCGCGCGACGGGTTGCTCGACGCGACGATGGTGGCTTCGGCGTCGCGGACGCGGTTGATCCGGCTGTTTCCCACGGTGTTCAAGGGCACCCACGTCGACCTCGACGAGGTGCACACCCGGCGGGCAGGGACCATCACCGTCGACAGCCCCGGGATCAATGCGTACGCCGACGGCGAGTATGTCTGCCCGCTGCCCGTCGAGGTGTCCGCGGTGCCCGCCGCGCTGAAGATCCTGCGGCCGCAGGCCGGTTAGCCGACACCCCTGCTCAGCCAGCTGACCTCGGCGCCCTCGCCGCCGTCGCGGTAGGCCTCCAGCGCGTCGTCCCACGCGGTGCCGAGCACCGAGTCGAGCTCGGCAGCCAAGGTGTCCGCCCCGGCGGCCATCAGGGAGCGCAGGCGCATCTCGCCGACCATCACGTCGCCGTTGGCGCTCATCGCGCCGCTCCACAGCCCCAGTTGCGGGGTGTGGCACCAGCGGTGCCCGTCGACACCCTGACTGGGGTCCTCGGTGACCTCGAAGCGCAGCACCGACCAGGAGCGCAGCGCATTCGCCAGCTGGGCACCGGTGCCGACCGGCCCGACCCAGTTGGTGACGGCGCGCAGCTGTCCCGGCATGGCCGGCTGCGGGGTCCACTTCAGATTCGCCCTCGAATTGAGGGTCGACGACAACGCCCACTCGACATGCGGGCACACCGCCGCGGGCGACGCGTGGATGTAGACCACGCCCGTCGTCACGTCGGCGAACTGATTCGCTGCACGCATCTACTTGCTCCTTCGGCTCCACGAGGGACGTCTTCCCCAACGACCTGGTGGTTTCCGAACGGCAATGGATCGCTCAGCGAGATGAAATTGTCGGTGTTGCTTGCGAGACCATTGTGCCTCGTGATACGGGTGTTGCGCTAGTCGCGTCTGAATTCTCTCAGAACTTCATCAGACAGCGCGGGCATCACCGAGTGGGCCCACTCCCCGAAGCGCCGGTCGGTGAGCACGACCAGGGCCACCCCGGCGTCCGGATCGACCCACAAGAACGTCCCGGACTGACCGAAGTGACCGAAGGTGCGCGCCGAGTTGGCCGACCCGGTCCAGTGCGGAGATTTGCCGTCGCGGATCTCGAAGCCCAGCCCCCAATCGTTGGGGCGCTGCACGCCGAATCCGGGCAGCACCCCGTCCAAGCCGGGAAATTGAACGCTGATCGCGTCGCTGTGCATCGGCGCCGACACCGTCACCGGTTCCAGCAGATCCCCGGCGAAAGCCGCCAGGTCGGCGACGGTCGAGGTCGCCCCGTAGCCGGCCGCCTCGGCGCCGCCCTCGAACTCGGTGTCGGCCATCGCCAGCGGATCGAGCACGGCCTCCCGCAGGTACGACTCGAACGGGATGGTCGACTCTCGCTCCATCACCTCGGCGAGCACCGTGAAGCCCTGATTGGAGTAGATGCGGCGGGTCCCGGGTTCGGCGAGCACCTTGCCCGAGGTCATCTCGTAGCCGGCTGCGTGTGCCAGCAGGTGGCGCACCGTCGAGCCGGGTGGGCCCGCGGGGGTGTCGAGGCTGACGGCCCCCTCCTCGACGGCGACCTGCGCGGCTCGCGCGACCAGCGGCTTGGTCACCGACGCCAGCGCGAACCGCTGCCGGGTGTCGCCCCAGTCGGCCAGCACACCTGCGGTCGACACGACAGCGGCGGCTGCGGTCGGTACCGGCCAGTCGGCCAGGACGTCGAGGGCTCCCATCGATCCAGGAGCTTAGTTCGCGTCCCCGTTCGTCTTCCCGCCGACCAGCGCATGGATGCGTCCGTGCGGGTAGGGCAGATCGATGCCGTTCTCGTCGTAGGCGCGCAGGATCTCGCGCCGCAGCCGGCGTTGTACCGACCACTGCGCACCGGGGCGGGTCTTCAACGTCATGCGCAGCGTCAGCAGGTCCGGCGAGAGCTCCTGCACGCCGAGCATCTCGGGCTCGCCCAGCACCTTCTCCGCCAGCGGCGCCTCCGCGATGGCGGCCGCGGCCGCGTCGACGGCGACCTGCTCAGCACGCTCGACATCGGCGCTCAACGACACCGGCACCTCGATGCGGGCCACTGCGTAGTCCTGGCTCATGTTGCCGACGCGGGCGATCTCACCGTTGCGGACGTACCAGAGCGTGCCGTCGATGTCGCGCAACGTCGTCACCCGCAGGCCGACCGTCTGCACCTCACCGATGGCTTCGCCGAGGTCGACGATGTCACCGACCCCGTACTGGTCCTCCAGCAGCATGAACACCCCGGTGACGAAATCGCGCACGAGATTCTGGGCACCGAAGCCGATTGCCAGGCCGACCACCCCGGCCGAGGCGATGAAGGGCGCGATGTTGACGCCGAGGACGTTGAGGATCGCCAGGATGCCCCACACCAGCAGCACGATCGACACCGTCGACTTGAGCACCGACCCGATGGTCTGGGCGCGCTGCTGACGGCGCTCGATGGCCTGCTGGCCGGTCGCGCCAGACGGCACGCGGTCGCGCAGGCCGCGCAGCAGCGCCGGCTTGGCGGGGGCGTTCTCGTCACCGCTGACCTTCTTGGCCTTGCCGCTGCGGCCGGTCGCCCGGTCGATCATGCGGTGCAGGATGAAGCGGGCGATCAAGACGGCAATCAGGTATGCCCCGATCCGGATCGGCACCTCGACAAGCCAGTGCTGGTTGGTCTCCGTCCATTCCATAGCAAACGTCTGCAGATCCATACCTTCGACCGTACGGGCCGGACGACGGTGACCGAAAGCCGCCGAGGTCAGCACTTCCGATCGACCCGCTGGTGCGGCAGCGTCACTTCCTGGCGACGTAGTAGAAGTTGATCGGGTCAGACTCGATCTCGCGCACCTGCACGTCGGTGAAACCGGCGTCGTCGAGCATGGCGGTGGCCAGTTCCCGGCCCCAGCAGGTGCCCAGGCCGTCGCCGTCGAGGCCAAGCGACACGCTCATGCAGTGCATGGTCGACACGGTGTAGAGATAGGACGCGAACGGCACACCGACGTTGTCCTCGAGATGGCTGGAGGCCTTGATGTCGACCATCAGGAACACCCCACCCGGGCGCAGCGCGCGGTGGATGTTGGCCAGCACCGTGCCGGGGTGCGCCTGATCGTGGATGGAGTCGAACGCGGTGATGACGTCGAACGCTTCGGTGTCCTCCAGGCGCGCGACGTCGGCGGCACGGAACGTCGCGTTGGTCAACCCGAGGCGGGCCGCTTCGGCGACACCGGCAGCCAGCCCCTCCTCCGAGAAGTCGATCCCGACGAACCGGCTGGCCGGGAAGGCCTGCGCCATCACGTTGACGGCGTGGCCGCTGCCGCAGCCGACGTCGGCCACGTCCACACCCGCGCGCAGCCGGTCGGGCAGCCCGTCGGCCATCGGCAGGATCCCGTCGACCAGTGCGGCGTCGAAGACCTCGCCGCTCTCTTCGGCCATCAGCGAATGGAATCGGGGGTACTCGTGGTAGGACAGACCGCCACCGTGACGGAAGCAGCCGATGATCTTCTGCTCGACCTCGCCGAGCAGCGGGATGAACTGGGCCACGCGAGCCAGGTTGTCCGGACCGGCCGAGCGGGTCAGCACCGCGGCGCGCTGCTGCGGCAGCGAGTAGGTCCGCGATGCCGGGTCGTAGTCGACGATCCGCGCGGCCACCACGCCACCCAACCATTCCCGCACGTAGCGCTCGTCGAGGCCGGCGGCGTCGGCGATCTGGATGCTGGTGGCCGGCGGCAGTCCGGCGAGCGTGTCGAACAAGCGGGTCTGGTGTCCGATCGACAGCAGGATCGCCACGCTGGCGGCGTCGATCGCGCCGACGACGCGCCCGGCGAACTCCTCGGTCGTCTCGGTCATCGGTGTTTCCTGCACTGTGGTCATGGCGTTGACGTTAAGACGCCGACGCGGGCCCCGGCATCGAGTAGACGATGCAGATCGTGTGCGCTCCCGTGGTGCAAACCATGCAGACCGGCCCCTCGCTACAGCACGTCGTTGGCGTGCGCCCAGGCCGCCGCGGCAGTCCGCGACGAGACCCCGATCTTGGCGTAGATGTTGGCCAGATGACGGCCGACGGTCTTCTCCGACAGGTAGAGCTGCTGGGCGGCCTGCCGGTTGGTCGCGCCCTGCGCAACGCAGGCCAGGACCTCGAGCTCACGACGGGTGAGCCCGCCGGGCGAGGGGATGCCGCAGATACCGGCGGGTTCGACGCCGAGTTCGGCGTAGATCGCGTCCGCGGTGGCGGCATCGGCGGCGGCCGCGCCCGTGTCTCCGAGGCCGCGCCGCGCCAGCGCCATCCACTCGTAGACTTCGGCGGTCTCGTAGCGGGACTGCTGCACCCGGTACTCGCGCAGCGCCTCCTGCAGCGCGGCGATCGCCTCGTCGAACCGGCCCTGCCGCACCGCCACGGCGCCGCGGGCGTGAGCCGCCCAGGCCAGGAAACCCGGGGTCTTGAATGCCGCAGCGTCGGTTTCCAGTTCACTGCAGTATGTTTCGGCTTCGTCGACGGCGTCGCGCCCGAGCGCGATCTCCACTGCGGCACGCAACAATCGCATCCGTTCCAGCCGGTCTCCGCCGGCCAGTGCCAGTCGGATCGCCGTCCACGCCGCCGCGGAGTCCCCGCGCCGGCAGGCCAGCAAGGCTTCGCCGGGCTGCGGGTCCTTGCCCAGCGTTCGGGCCTGCTCGAACGCCCGGTGCCGCACCGTCCAGATCGCCCATCAGCCGGCGCACCTCGCCCAGCTGGTAGTACCCCTCGGCCGCGGCCCAGGAATTGACCTCGGCGAGGGTGCGACTGGACGTCCCGAGCCTGTCCTCGAGGAGGCGGTAGTCGTCGGAGTGGACCTGCACCTGCAGGCGGTGCACATCGCACACCCCGCCGTAGGGCACCGACCCCGACAACCCGCACCACTGTTCCATCGACTGGGTCCACGACCGCATTCGCGGCAGGTCGGCCAGCTTGTGACAGTGGTGCAGCACGATGCAGTAGATGTCGCCGGCCCATTCGATCGGCACCTCGTCGGCCAGCAGCGGGAGGATCGCCTCGTCGATCAGCGCGTAGCCGTCGGCGGTGCGGGCATGCAGGATGGCCTCGATACCGCCGATGATCAGACTCAGCGCGGTGACCGCGGGCGTGTTCAACCGCTCACCGAGGTCGCGCAACGCGCGCACATGCGTGCTGAGCGTGTCGAGGTCCAGCGTCATCGCGGCGACGTTGGCGTCGAGGTAGGCCAGGTATCCGTGTGCGGGCCCCTCCTCGGCGCCCGCGAGCAGCCGGCGGGCCCGGTTCATCCAGCCCTGCCCGATGTTGAGGTCTCCGCGCACCAGCCAGGCCAACCCGAGCTCGGTGGCCTTCATCGCCGCGGCGGTGGGATCGGTCCTGGTGAGCTCGGCGAACACCCGCTCGGCGGCGCGGCTGGCCTCCTTGACGTGACCGAGTCGCCACGCGGCGAACGAGAAGGCGTCGAGGTCGTCGATGCGCAGCGGCGCGTACACGCTGGCGCGGTCGAACGCCTCGTAACTGGCACGCCAGTCCCGTCGTTCGTGCGCGGCGCGCGCGACCGTCAGCAGATCAATCTGCGGTTCGACCAGCATCGATGTCCAGGTTATCCCCATCGGACCGGTTCCGGACAGGCCCGGGACACACGCTCTGTAGCCGCCGAGGCGAACCATTAGGTTGTAGGCATGACTCAGACGGTGCGCGGCGTGATCTCACGGAAGAAGTCAGAACCGGTCGAGGTGGTGGACATCGTCATCCCCGATCCGGGACCCGGTGAGGTCGTCGTCGACATCGCCGCGTGCGGGGTGTGCCACACCGATCTGACCTACCGCGACGGCGGCATCAACGACGAGTTCCCGTTCCTGCTGGGCCATGAGGCGGCCGGCACCGTCGAGTCGGTCGGCGCCGGGGTGACGAACGTCGAGCCGGGTGATTTCGTGGTGTTGAACTGGCGCGCGGTGTGCGGCCAGTGCCGGGCCTGCAAGCGGGGTCGCCCGCACCTGTGCTTCGACACATTCAACGCCGAGCAGCCGATGACGCTGACCGACGGCACCGCGCTGACCCCCGCGCTGGGCATCGGCGCGTTCGCCGACAAGACGCTCGTGCACGAGGGTCAGTGCACGAAGGTCGACCCCGCCGCTGATCCGGCCGCGGCCGGTCTGCTGGGTTGCGGTGTGATGGCCGGCGTCGGGGCGGCGATCAACACCGGCGCGGTCAACCGCGACGACACCGTGGCGGTCATCGGCTGCGGCGGCGTGGGCGACGCGGCGATCGCCGGGGCGCGCCTGGTCGGGGCCAAGAAGATCATCGCCGTGGACATGGACAACCGAAAGCTGGACTGGGCCCGCCAGTTCGGTGCGACGCACACGATCAACGCCAAGGAGCTGGATCCGGTGGCCACGATCCAGGATCTGACCGACGGTTTCGGCGCCGACGTCGTCATCGACGCGGTCGGGCGGCCCGAAACCTGGAAGCAGGCGTTCTACGCCCGCGACCTGGCCGGCACCGTGGTACTGGTCGGGGTGCCGACGCCGGACATGACGCTGGAGATGCCGCTGGTCGGCTTCTTCAGCCGCGGCGGATCCCTGAAGTCGTCGTGGTATGGCGACTGCCTGCCGGAGCGGGACTTCCCGACGCTGATCACCCTGTTCCTCGAGGGCCGCTTCCCGCTGGACAAGTTCGTCTCCGAACGCATCGGTCTCGACCAGATCGAAGACGCATTCCACAAGATGCACTCCGGTGAAGTGCTGCGCTCCGTGGTAGTGCTGTAGGCATGGGCAACATCGCGCGGCTGGTGACCAGCGGAACGTTCGAACTCGACGGCGGCAGCTGGGAGGTCGACAACAACATCTGGCTCGTCGGTGACGACAACGAGGTGGTGGTGTTCGACGCCGCCCACACCGCCGAACCGATCATCGAGGCGGTCGGCGGGCGCCACGTCGTCGCCGTCGTGTGCACGCACGGGCACAACGACCATGTGACCGTCGCCCCCCAGCTCGGGCAGGCCCTCGACGCGCCGGTGTTCCTGCACCCGGCCGATGACGTGCTGTGGCGGATGACCCATCCCGACAGCGACTTTCGCGCCGTGGCCGACGGTGACACGCTGCGCGTGGCGGGTACCGAGCTGCGTGCTCTGCACACGCCCGGACACTCGCCCGGATCGGTCTGCTGGCACGCGCCGGAGATGAGCGCGGTGTTCAGCGGCGACACGCTGTTCCAGGGTGGGCCGGGCGCGACCGGCCGGTCCTACTCGGATTTCCCGACCATCCTCGAATCCATCTCGGGTCGGCTGGGCAAGCTGCCCGGTGAGTCGGTCGTCTACACGGGCCACGGCGACACCACGACCGTCGGCGACGAAATCGTGCACTACGACGAATGGGTAGCGAGAGGCAGCTGAGCCCGTCCGTCAGCTCCCGAGGATCCGACGCTTCTCGGCCTCGAACTCGGCATCGGTGAGCGCACCTGACTCGCGTAACGCGGCCAGCGTCTTGAGCTGCTCGAGCCGCACGTCGGTGTCGGTCGGCTCGTAGCTGTGCACCGGCGGCGGCACCTGTCCGGGCCCGGTGGGCTCGTAGCCGTGCACTGGCGGCGGTACCGGTCCGGGCCAGGTCAGCTCGTCGAGATTGACCGGCGCCGCCATGTCCCGTACTGCGCGCGGCGACCGGAGCCGCCACAGGATCGCCAGGACCAACGACGCGACACCGGCGGCGATGAGCCCGCCGAACGCCCACACCAGCCACCACGGCGAGTCGTCGCGGCCGAAGGCCAGCTGCGGGTTGATGTAGCCGGCGACCTCGCCGCGCACCGCGACGTCATATACGCCGTCCTCGGCAATTTGCACCGTCCACAGGCGGAGGCGGACGTCGCTGTTGACCGAGGTGGTGGTGCCCACGCTCTCGGTCACGACGGGCTCGGGTGCGCCGTCGGGCGGGGTGATGCCCAGTTGCAGCGCGGGCACCGGAAATCCGCCGCTGACCCCGCCGGGGACCGCGGTGTGGAAGCTGATGGTGGCCTCCCCGGCGGGCAGGTGCAGGCGCGCGGATCCGGGGATGGGCACCTCACCGTAGGCGTCGAAGTCGTCGAAGACGAACACGTTCAGAAGCAGTGACACAACGAGACCGACCACCCCGGTGACCAGCGCGATGATTGCACCGGCCAGCGCGACGCGTGGACCGACCCGTCCCGTCATGAGCGAAGTCTGTCACGACCGCGCTTCTGCGGCGCGGTCGCGACGTGAGGACTACCGTGCGGAAGTGAGGGATACCACGCAGAGCTGTTCGGAGGTCGCGATGCCTGAATCCAGCATCGTCGTGCGGCCTCAACCGATGGACAGCGAGACCTACACCGCGTCCTCGCGATTGCAGGCCGCCGGTCTCGCCCCGGCGATCGCCGTGTTCGAACGTGCCGCCGCGCAGGTTCCACTGCCGACTGCCCCGCAACCGATTGTGCTCGCCGACTACGGCGCCGGCACCGGCCACAATTCGCTGCTGCCGCTCGGCGCCGCGATCAAGGTGCTGCGGAGCCGGACCAGCGCCGAGCATTCGGTGCTGGTGGCGCACACCGACATCCCGGACAACGATTTCACCGCGATGTTCCGCACCATCGAGGAGGACCCGGACACCTACCTGCGCAAGGATCCGGCGACGTTCGCGTCGGCGGTGGGGCGGTCGTTCTACGGCCAGATCCTGCCTTCCAACAGCGTGCATCTGGGTTGGAGTGCGTGGGCGATCCAGTGGTTGAGCCGGACACCGGCCGAGATCGACGGCCACGTGCACATCTCGGACTGCACCGACCCGCAGGTGCAGGCCGCGTTCGCGCGGCAGGCCGCCCACGACTGGCATGAGTTCATCGCGTTCCGCGGGCGCGAGCTGGGTCCGGGTGGACGCCTGGTGGTGATGACGATGGCCGTCGGCGGCGACGGCGAAGTCGGGTTCCGGCCCTTGTTGCGCGCGATCGACGACGTGCTCGAGGAGTTGGCCGGCGACGACGTGATCACCTCCGACGAACTGTCCGGCATGTGCATTCCGACGGTGTCGCGCCGGGAGGTCGACTTCACGGCCCCGTTCGCACCGTCGGGCCGGTTCGAGCGGCTGGAGATCGAGCATCTGGAGGTGTTCGACGCCGAAGACCGGTTCTGGGAGCGCTATCGGGCCGACGGCAACGCCACCGCATTCGGCGCACGGTGGGCGGCGTTCGCCCGTGCAGCGGTGTTCCCGGCACTGCTGACGGCTCTGCCGACGGAGACGGACGAGCAGCGGGTCGGCGAGTTGTTCGACCGGCTCGAGTCCGGCATCAGCGAGCGGATGGGCGCGGCCCCCGAACAGGTCCGCATCCCACTGGCGCATGTGGTGCTGGTCAAGCGGCCCCGCACCTAGCGAATCGTGCCTAGCGAATCGTGCCCTTGCCCGGGATCAGCGGCAGGTCGAGCGCGGTGACCCAGCCGGGTGACAGATCGTTGACGGCCGGCACCGCGTTGAGGGCGCGCAGCCCGGTCGCCAGGCAGCCCGCTGCCGCGGCGTCACGTCCGGAGCCGTCGGTGAACCGGAACGCGGTCTCCTGCGAAATGCTCGGGGTCCCTTCGATGTCGACTCGGTAGACGTCGTTCTGGTTGCCCGACGGCCAGTCCGGGGCGGCGTCGTTGCCGATGCGGTTGACGTGCTCGAGTTGGATGCGGGTCTCGCCGCGGTAGACGCCGTTGACGGTGAAGCGGACGGCGGCGACGTTGCCGGCCTCGATGACGCCTTTCGCGGTCGTGCGCTCTGTGGGGGTAACCCACTTCTCCCAGGTGGTGGTGATGTCGTCGAGCATAATCCCGGCAGCATGGGCGATCATGGGAACTGTTGCACCCCAAGCGAACACGAGAATATCGGGGTTCTCGAGCATCGCCCGGTACTCCGGCGGTCGCCCGATGCCCATCTCCCGGTCGTAGTCCCCGGTGTAATGGGTGTAGTCCAGCAGCTCGGAGGCGCGCACGGTGCGGACCTCGGAGCACAACCCCATCAGCGTCATCGGGAACAGGTCGTTGGCGAAGCCTGGATCGATGCCGGTGGTGAAGCACGACGCCTCGCCGAGTTCGCACGCCACCGTGATCGGTTCGATCCAGTTGGGCGGATTCAGGTGCATGGTCGGCCAGATCCACGGGGTCATCGCGGTGGAGCACACGTCGATGCCGGCCCGCAGGAACCGGGTGATCAGATCGATGTTGGCATCGGCGTGCGCGGCGGTCGGACCGAAGTGCACCAGCGCGTCGGGTTGCAGGTCGATCAGCGCGTCGACGTCGTCGGTGGCAGCGATCCCGACGTCGGAGGACAGTCCACAGATGTCACCGATGTCGCGGCCCACTTTGGCGGGGTCGCTGACACCGACGCCGACCAGTTCGAACCCGGGATGGTCGAGCACCTCGGCGATCACCATCTTGCCGACGAACCCGGTTCCCCAGATGACCACGCGTTTGGCGTCAGAATCGGTGCGCACAGCCAATACCCTAGGCCGGGCCCGCGCAGCGGGAACGATTCCGGCCGAAGTCGGCGGTTCTCACGGTGCGGCCGCCGACGCGGCGTCGTCCAGCGTCACCCTGAATTGCATTGTCCGATAGGGCCATCCATGCGCGGTGTGCCATTGCGACACCATCAGACCGATGCCGGCCTCGACGCCCACCCTCGAGCCCGGCAACACGTACCCGCCGTAGAGCTGGGCCACCCGGCTGCCGGCGTGGTCCTCGTCCTGCCACCCACAGCCGATCACCGGCTTCTGGATCGCGGTGGCGTGCATGTTCGCCAGCGGTGAGTCGACCACGCGGTAGCCCAGTGCGTACTCCGAGGCCAGGAATCCCCCTAGGATCCAGTGCCCCGAGGCCAGCCGACGCAGCGTCAGTTCACCCCATTTCTCCCCCGGCGGCGTGATCGGGGTCGCCAGGCTCCCCCACCCCCACCGCCCGTCGGTGAACCCCCAACTTCGATAGTGCCGACGTGACGCGACGTGCCGGGGCCGCACCCGCATCAGGATGATGCCCTTGTCGCGCTGAAAACCGGTGGCGGCCACATACACCCAGCCACCGTCCGGTCCCGGTTGGTGGTCCCAGCTCCAGCACTGGGCGTGACCGTGATGCAGGCCGGCCGGAAAGCGGGCCTCCCTGCCGAGGTCTCGCCACGTCACGCCGTTGTCGTCGGAGCGCCAGATCTCCGTCCACGCGACGTTGCCCAGCCCGCGGTTGACGATGGCGTGCAGATACACCGAATCCCCGACGGTCAGCAGGTCGGACGGGATGACGGTGCTGATACCGCGTCGCCGCCGGGCGGCGGTGTGGTCGTGACGGTAGTGCCACAGCTGACGCGCGTAGTCCGGGTCGGGTCCCCCCGCGCGGTGGTAGACGATCTGATGGTCGGCGTCACCGCGACCGATCAGCACGACCGGTGAGCGCCAGTCTCCCCGGCCCACTGTGTCGCCGGAGAACGTGTCGCCGAACACCGACACCAGCGACCCGTCCGGGGCAAGAACCGAGGCACCCAGGTCGGCACAAGTCACGCCCCACCGGTCGGTGATCCCCGGTCCGGTGACGTCGACGGCCTTGCCGCACCTGCGCGGCAGCGGCCGCTTTCCTAGAAGCAGCGGCGCAGCCCGCCGGGCTCGCAGTACAGCGGGTACCGGTCGACCGGGATCGGCAGCGGTTCCTTGAACGACAGCGTGAAGTTCGTGTTGATGATGCCGGGCTGCAGCCCGCACACCGCGTTGTGGGTGACGCTGCGGGTACCCGACATGGTGACGTCGTCGAACTTGAAGGTCTCGATGGTGGGCGCCCAGGTGCCGTCCGGGCATTTCATGCCCTTGGCCACCGGTGTCGTGAAGCTCCACACTCCCCCGGTCAGCCGGGCGTCACCGCCGACCAAACCGTTGGACGGCCCGACGTGCAGCCGGCAGCCGACCGGCAGATACAGCGGTTCACGCAGGTCGCCGACCACCGGCACGCAGGACGGATAGATCGTCCACGTCCCGGGCTGCCCGTCGGCCGGCATGTAGTTGTAGACGCCTTCCATGACGTTGGCGGCCTGGGCGGTCGGCGGAGCCCCCACCGCGACACCGATCGCGACACCGACACCCATGGCGGCGGCGGCCGCCGCGCGCAGGAACCTCACGTTGTCTCCCTTCGCCCCGCCGCATGGTAAGACAGGTTGACCGAAGTATTTCAGTCGCGGGTAGACAAAGTCACGGCTTTGTCGCTTGTGGCAGCTCGTGGGTTGGGCCCAGGCGAGTGTGGGTAGAGGCCCCCCAGCGGCTCGAGTCCCCGGGGTGATGCACATGACGAGAACGGCGGCGTCGACCGCGCTCGTCGTGCTCGCCTTGGTGGTGGCGCTGACCGGCTGCTCGACGGGCCAGCGGGTGGATCTCGGTGACGGTGCCGAGGGCGGGGTGATCGCGGCCATCGCCGGTGAACCCGATCAGCTCGATCCGCACAAGACGTCGGCCTACTTCTCGTTCGAGGTCCTCGAGAACATCTTCGACACCCTGGTCGAGCCCGCCGAGAACCTGCAGATGCGCCCGGCGCTGGCCGAGTCGTGGGAGGTCAGCGACGACGAGTTGACGTGGACGTTCCGCCTGCGGCCGGGGGTGACGTTCCACGACGGCAGCCCGCTCACAGCAGAGGACGTCGCGTTCTCCTACAACCGGATCATCGACGAAGAGCTCACCAACGTCGACAAGTTCAGTGCGGTGACGTCCGTCGAGGCACCCGACCCAGCCACGGTGGTGATCCGCGTCGACCGCCCGGTGCCCAACATGCTCACCAACCTCGGCGGCTTCAAGGGCATGGCCATCGTGTCGCGCCGCAACGTCGAAAGCGGCGAGATCGCCACCCATCCCATCGGTACCGGGCCGTTCGCGTTCGCCAACCAGCGCAGCGGCGACTCGATCACGTTGGTCGCCAATCCGGACTACTGGGACGGCGCGCCGGACATCTCGGGGGTGCGGTTCCGCTTCATCTCCGAACCGTCGACCGCGCTGTCGGCGTTGCAGGCCGGCGAGATCGACTGGACGGACTCGGTCCCCCCGCAACGCGTGCAGCAGTTGCGCAACGACGAGTCGATCACGCTGGCCGTCGAGCCGAGCAACGACTACTGGTATCTGGCCCTCAACGAAGCGCGCGAACCGTGGAACGACGTGCGAGTGCGCCAGGCGATCGCCTACGCGATCGACCGTGACGCCATCGTGCAGGCCACCAGCTACGGCACCGCCGCGAAGAACCAGCTCGCGATCCCCGAGGGCAACCCGTGGTACGTGCCTTACGACCGGTACGCCGAGGGCGGTCTGGACAAGGCGCGGCAATTGCTCGACGAGGCCGGCGTGAGCCCGCGCAACCTGGACATGCTGGTCACCACCGACTACCCGGAGACGGTGACGGCCGCGCAGATCGTCGCCGACAACCTGGCCCCGCTGGGCATCACGGTGAACATCCGCACCGTCGACTTCGCGACCTGGCTCGACGAGCAGAACAAGGGCAACTTCGACATGCTGATGATGGGCTGGCTGGGCAACATCGACCCCGATGACTTCTACTACGCCCAGCACCACACCGACGGCACCAGCAACGCGCAGAAGTTCTCCGATCCCGAGGTCGACCGGCTGCTGGACGCGGGCCGCGTGGAGACCGACCGACAGGCCCGCTTCGACGACTACCGCCGCGCGGCGACGATGATCGCCGACCAGGTCAGCTACATCTTCCTCTACAACCCGTCGGTGATTCAGGCGTGGAATCCGGCACTGCAGGGCTATCAGGCGCGCCGGGATGGCGCGGTGCGGTTCCGCGACGCGCACTGGGCTCAGGACGGCGACGCCTGACATGGCCGCTCCCACGGTGCTGACTCACCCCATCGCGCGGTTCGTCGTGCGCCGGCTGGCGTATTCGGCGGTGGTGCTGCTCGGGGTCGCGGTGGTGGTGTTCGCGCTGGTCCATCTGGTCCCCGGGGACCCGGTCCGCATCGCGCTGGGCACCCGTTACACCCCGGAGGCGTATGAGGCGTTGCGATCGGCCAGCGGTCTGGACCGGCCGATCGTCTCGCAGTTCTTCGGATTCGTCGGCTCGGCGGCCACGGGTGATCTCGGGGTCAGCTTCCGCAACGGCGATCCGGTCACCGTCACGTTGATGGAGCGTCTTCCTGCGACGTTGTCGCTCGGGCTGGCGGGCATGGTGATCGCGCTGCTGATCGCGGTGCCGGCCGGCATCTACTCGGCATTGCGCGAGGGGCGGGCCAGCGACGCGGTGATCCGGATCAGCAGCCAGTTCGGGGTGTCGGTGCCGGACTTCTGGATGGCCATCCTGCTGGTCGGGTTGTTCTCGACGACGCTGGGCTGGCTGCCCACCTCGGGGTACCGACCGCTGTTCGACGACCCGGTGGGCTGGCTGCGCCACATCGTTTTGCCCGCGGTGACGGTCGGTCTGGTGGCCGGGGCGATCATGACGCGCTACGTGCGTTCGGCGGTGCTGGAGGTCGCCTCGATGGGGTACGTGCGCACCGCGCGGTCGAAGGGTCTGTCACCGCGGGTGGTGACGTTCCGCCACACCGTCCGCAACGCGCTGGTCCCGATCCTGACGATCACCGGCATCCAGCTCGCCACGATCCTGAGCGGGGTGATCGTCGTGGAGGTGGTGTTCGCCTGGCCGGGGCTGGGCCGGTTGGTGTTCAACGCCGTCGCCGCCCGCGACTACCCGCTGATCCAGGGTGCGGTGCTGCTCATCGCGGCACTGTTCCTGTTGATCAACCTGATCGTCGACGTGCTCTACGCGGTCGTGGACCCGAGGATCCGGCTGGCATGACGACTCGAGACGACACCCGCATCTCGTCCTGGAAACTGTTGGCGCGCAACCCCGTCACGTTGGTCAGCGCGCTCGTGCTGGCCGCCGTCGCGGTGGTCGCCGTGTTCGCGCAGGCTCTCGCGCCGTATGGCATCAACGATGTCGACGTGCCCAACGCGCTGCAGGCGCCCAGCCTCACCCATTGGCTGGGCACCGACGAACTGGGCCGCGACGTGCTGTCCCGGGTACTGGTCGCGGTGCAGGCCTCGATGCGTATCGCGGTGACGAGTGTGGCGCTGGCGTTAGTGGTCGGGGTCGCCATCGGGGTGCTGGCCGGCTACCGCGGCGGCTGGCTGGACACGGTGCTGATGCGGGTGGTCGACGTGATGTTCGCGTTCCCGGTGCTGCTGCTGGCGCTGGCTGTGGTGGCGATCCTGGGCCCGGGGGTGACGACGACGATCCTGGCCATCGGCATCGTCTACACCCCGATCTTCGCCCGGGTCGGCCGGGCCAGCACGCTGGGGGTACGGACCGAACCCTATGTGCGGATGTCGCAGGCGATGGGCACCGGTGACGGCTACATCCTGCGGCGCCACATCCTGCCGAACATCTCCGGGCCGCTGATCGTGCAGACCTCGCTGTCGCTGGCGTTCGCGATCCTGTCCGAAGCGGCGCTGTCCTTTCTCGGCCTCGGTATCCAGCCGCCGCAGCCGTCGCTGGGCCGGATGATCTTCGACTCCCAGGGATTCGTGACGATGGCGTGGTGGATGGCGGTGTTCCCGGGGGCGGCGATCTTCGTGATCGTGTTGGCGTTCAACCTGTTCGGTGACGGATTACGGGACGTTCTCGATCCCAAGCAACGCACCACCGTCGAGGCGCGCAGGAGGGAGCGATGAGCGAACCCGCGGTGCTCGAGGTGGCCGATCTCGGGGTGCGCATCGGCGGTCGCACGATCGTCGAGCAGGTGTCCTTCACGGTGCAGCGTGAGCACACCGTCGGTATCGTCGGCGAATCCGGGTCCGGCAAGTCGATGACGGTGCTGGCCGCCACCGGGCTGCTCGACGCACCCGGGGCTCGCGTGTCGGGGTCGTCGACGCTGACCGGTGGATCGTCTCCGGTACAGCTCGTCGGCGCGAAACCGAAGGTGCTGCGCCGGGTGCACGGCGCCCGAATCGGTTTCGTGTTCCAGGACCCTGGCACGTCGCTGAACCCGCTGCTCACGCTGGAGCGACAGATCACCGAATCGCTGCAGACGCACCGTGACATGACCCGGCGCGCCGCGACCCAGCGGGCGACCGAACTGCTGGAGGCGGTCGGGTTGCCCGACCCGGCGACCCGCTTGCACGCCTATCCGCATCAACTGTCCGGCGGGCAGAAACAACGCGCGATGATCGCGATCGCGCTGGCGTGCGACCCGGAACTGCTGATCGCCGACGAACCCACGACCGCACTGGATGTCACCACGCAGGCCCAGATCATCGATCTGGTGCGCGATCTGCAACACGACTTCGGCACCGCGGTGGTGTGGATCAGTCACGACCTGGGTGTGATCGGACAGGTCGCCGACGACGTCACGGTGCTGCGGGCCGGCCGGACGGTCGAGCAGGCGCCGATCCTGACGGTGTTCGACTCCCCGCGCGACGACTACACCCGTGACCTGTTGGCAGCCAGGCCGGTGCTGGATGCGCAGGGCCCGCCTGAGGTGACGGGCACCGACGAGTTGTTGACCGTCGAGGGCCTGGATGTGCGCTTCACGGTGTCCACCCCGGTGGGCCGGTCGACGGTGCACGCGGTGCGCGACGTGTCGTTCACCGTGCGCCGCGGGGCCACGCTGGGGCTGGTCGGGGAATCTGGTTCGGGCAAGTCGACGGTCGCGGCGGCGTTGACCGGGTTGGCCCGGCCCGACGGCGGCACCGCCACACTCGACGGCACGGACGTGTTCGGCGCCAAGGGATCTGCGGCCCGGGCATTGCGCCGCCGGATCGGGCTGGTGTTCCAGGACCCGTTCTCCTCGCTGAATCCGCGTGCGCGGGTGGCCACGTCGATCGCCGAACCGCTGTCGGTGCACGATCTGGTGGACGGCAAGGCAGCCCGGACGGAGCGCGTCGCCGAGCTGTTGGAGCTGGTGGGGTTGCCCACGGAGTTCGCGCAGCGCTATCCGCACGAATTGTCGGGCGGTCAGCGCCAGCGGGTCAGCATCGCCCGGGCACTGGCCGCCGAACCCGAATTGCTGATCCTCGACGAGGCCACCGCGTCGCTCGACGTGTCGGTGCAGGCCCGGGTGCTGGAGCTGCTGGCGCGTCTGCAGCGCGAGCTGGGTCTGAGCTACCTGTTCATCGGTCACGATCTGGCGGTGATCCGCCAGGTGAGCCACGACGTGCTGGTGATGCGTGACGGCGCGGCGATCGAATACCGGCCTGCTGCCGAGTTGTTCGCCGCACCCGAGGAGCAGTACACCCGCGAGCTGTTGGCGGCGGTGCCGCCGGTGACCCCGCGCGCCGCCGTCTGATCCACCGCAGGCTCGTGAGAAGGTCGTGGGCATGGGTCAATTGAGCGGGAAGGTCGCGCTGGTCACCGGCGCGTCGGCGGGACTGGGTGCGGCGACGGCGCGGTTGTTCGCCGAGCTGGGTGCCCAGGTGTTCGGGATCGCCCGGGACGCCGAGCGGATGGCCGAGGTGTTCGCCGACGTCCCGGGCGGCACGTTCGCCTCGGTGGACATCACCTCGCCGCAGGCGTGTGCCGACGCGGTCGCCGACTGTGTTGCGCACTTCGGTCGCCTCGACGTGCTGGCCAATGTGGCGGGCTTTCACCAGATGCGACATTCGGCGACGATGACCGACGACGACTGGGAGCGTGATCTGGCGGTCAATCTCACCGGGCCGTTCTACCTGTGCCGCGCCGCCCTGCCGCATCTGCTCGACAGCGGCGGCAACATCGTCAACGTCTCGTCGATCGCCGGGGTCGAAGGTGAGGTGTATTCGGCGGGTTACTGCGCAGCCAAACACGGGCTGGTCGGGTTGACTCGCGCGCTGGCCATCGAGTTCACCAAGGACCGGCTCCGCGTCAACGCCATCTGCCCCGGCGGAATGCCGACCGCGCAGACCACGGAGTTCCAGGCGCCGGAGAACGCCGACTGGGACCTGATCATGCGCATCGCCTCGCCGCGCGGATTCATGGACACCGCCGACGTGGCCAAGACGATCGCGTTCCTGGCCAGCGACGACGCCGCGGCGATCCACGGCGCGGTCTACCGGGTCGACAACGGCAAAGGCGCCGGCTGACTCAGCCCGCAGCTGGTGCTCGGCTCTCATGCGTTGAGACTGCAGCCAGCGCGGGAAAGTGCGAGTGGAGCCCACGCTGGATGCAGTCTCAACGCTGGGGGACGGTACCGAGGAAGCGCTGGACCATGGCGCGTTCGGCACCGGGATCGTCGACAGGCCAGAACAACAACGCCAACACGATCCGCACGATCCACTGGGCCGCTTCGTCGTCGCCGTCGGTGATGCCGGTGAGCTCGGCGGCCAGCGTCGGCGGGATCGGCGAACGGCTCACCCACTGCAGCTCGGACGCGCCGCGCATCGAATGCAGCAGGGCCCGCCCCAGCGGATCGGCGCGGATGTGTCCGAGTGCGGCGACGACCGCGGTGACGGTGCGCTCGCTGCCCTCGAGTCCCCGCACCGCAGCGCGCACCGCCTCGACGATGCGTTCGGCCTCGCGCGTCAGCACCGCGTCGCGGATCTGCGCCTTACCGCCGACATGGCGGTAGAGCGTGGCACGCGAACAGTGCACCGTCGCCTGCAACTCGGCCATGTCGAAGTTCTCGAGGCCGTCGCGGGCGATCAGCGCGGTGGCCGCCGCATAGATCCGCTCCGCGGCCGCACCGTGGCGGTCCCCCACCAGCCAATCGTTTGCCATCGCCCACCTCGCTGAGAACGGTCCGGTCAAGAATCTCAGCATGAGACATAACATGCAATCAGTCTTACTGTCGGGGCTGCTCCGGCGGCTGGGCTGAGACGGCAGTACATCGGCGCAGGAACGAGCGGTTTTCGAGTTCGTCCGGGCCGTTGACGCGCGGCGCCGCGACGCCGGAGCCTGGACGCGTGACCGTGCAAGACACCGACCTCGGCCTGGCGTTGTTCGCCGACGAGCACATCCAGGACCCCTATCCGCTGTATGCCCGGATGCTGGCCACCGCGCCTGTCCACCGGGTCGGCGACTCCGGCTTCTACGCAGTCTGTGGTTGGGACGCGGTCGCCGACGCGGTGGCCCGCCCGCAGGATTTCTCGTCCAATCTGACCGGGACCATGGTGTATCAGTCCGACGGCACCGTCGGCACGTTCCCGATGGACGACCTCGGCGGTCCCTCCCAGGTACTGGCCATCGCCGACGACCCCGACCATGCGCTGCATCGCAGGAAGCTGGTTCCGCAGTTGGCGGCCAAGCGGATCCACACCCTCGAGGCCTTCGTGACCGCCGCGACCGAGCGGCTGTGGGACGACCAGGTGCGCGACGGTCACATCGAATGGATGTCGGCGATCGCCAACCGGCTACCCATGCTGGTGGTGTGCCGCCTGCTCGGGGTGCCCGACGAGGACGCCGAGCAATTGGCCGAATGGGGTTACGCCAGTACCCAACTCCTCGAGGGGCTGGTCAGCCAGGAGCAACTCGCCGGGGCGGGCACGGCGGCGATGCAGTTGGCGCAGTACGTGGCCGAGAAGTTCGACCAGCAGGCGGCAGATCCGCAGGACACCCTGATGGGCGCGCTGGCGCGCGACTGCGCCGCCGGCGAACTGGACGTGATGACAGCGCAGATGATGATGATCACGCTGTTCGGCGCGGGCGGGGAATCGACCGCATCGCTGATCGGCTCGGCCACCGCGCTCCTCGCCACCCGACCCGAGCTGCAGCACCGGCTTCGCAACGACCGCAGCCTCGTCCCGGTGTTCCTCGAGGAGACACTGCGATTCGAGCCGCCGTTTCGGGGCCATTACCGTCATGTGCTGCGTGACTGCACGTTGGCCGGCCACGAGTTGCCGGCGGGGGCCAGGTTGATCCTGTTGTGGGGTGCGGCCAATCGCGACCCGGCCCACATCGACGCGCCCGAGGAGTTCCGCCTAGACCGTCCGAACGCCAAGAGCCACCTCGCATTCGGCAAGGGCGTGCACTTCTGCGTCGGTGCGGCACTGGCCCGCACGGAAGCCAGGATCGTGCTCGAACACCTGTTGACGAACACGCGGTGGGTCGAGGCCGAGGCCACCGGGCGGTGGCTGCCCAGCCTGTTGGTGCGTCGGTTGGAGAGACTTGCTCTGCGCGTCGACTGACCCGCTGCATTCACGTTCTTCCGCGTCCTCGAAGCGAGCTCGACATGGTGGCTGTGAAAGTCAGCTGATGCCGACGTGATCACCGCCCTGGTGTCGATTTCGGCTCGAGCACCCTGGGGGCAGAAGTTCGCCGGCCTGTCAGAGCTTGAAGCGCCCGGCGAATCCCCGTAGCGGCAGGTCGGCGCTGGTGATGATGCCCGGCGGGGCGGCCACCACCGACTTGATCGCGTTCAGCGCGGGCATCCCGGTGACCGTCATGCCGATCGACGCGAAGCTCGCCGGATCAGACAGGTCGACTCCGGGCTTGGGGAAGATCATGTGCTTGTTGTAGATGTTCGGGTCACCCTTGATCTGAGTGATGTAGCAGCCCTTGATGTCCCAGCTCGGGTCGGTGTGGGGCGTCATCTGCCACTCCAGGTGGGTCTCCACCCGCGGAACCCCGTCGACCATGCCCTGGTAGCGGATGTAGTTGCCGCCCAGCGAACCCTTCGGCAGCCGGTACCAGCCCAGGTCGACGTCCTTGGTGCAGGCGCCCAATTCGTAGCTGAACTTCACCTCGTCGAGCGTGAGGCCGAAACAGTCGGCCATCATCAGCACGCTGTCGGCGAACACCCGGGTGTACTTCTCGAGCTTGCCCGGGATCTCCGGATCGTCCACGGGCTGGCCGTATCCGACCTCGATCCAGGTGTCCTTGGAGTGATGGCACGACACGTCGACCGATTCGATGGTCGTGACGTTCTCGATGTCCGCCACGTCGGCCGAGCACACCACGCCGAGAATCTGGTTCACCCCCGGGTTCATCCCGGTCCCGTAGAAGGTGGCGCCGCCCTTCTCGCAGGCCTCCTGCAGCAGTTGGGTGACGGGCTTGCCCGACGGGTGCGGATGGTTGGTGTCACGGTGCCAGCCGGTGATCCAGTCAGCGGTGGTGACGATGTCGATGCCGGCTTCGAGGATCCGCACGTACAGATCCTCGTCGGGAAACACCCCGTGAAAAGTGAGTACGTCGGGTTTGGCTGCGATGATCTCGTCGATCGTGCCGGTGGCGATGACACCGTTGGGTGCGATGCCGGCGAGTTCGCCGGCATCCCGGCCGACCTTGTCCGGCGAATAGCAGTGCACGCCGACGAGTTCGAGGTCTGGTTGGGTGGCGATGCGCTTGATCATCTCGGAGCCGACGTTGCCTGTGGCCACCTGGAACACCCTGATCGTGCCGGTCGTGCTCGTGCCCGTCATCTCGGTCATGAAAACCCTTTCCGTGCGGTCAATGCGATCTGGCGGCCAGCTCGGCGGCGCTTCCGCCCTTGCCGTCGGGGTAGAACTTCATCGCCCACTGGCGAATGGCGGTGAAGCCCTTCTGTTCTGAGCTCGCCAGCGCCGGCGGGTCGGAATAGCGCTGGTGGGCCCAGATGTGGATGTCCTGGGCGAACTGGCGAATCACCTCGTCGCCGAATTCCCGGGCCTTGACCTCGGCCCGCACCGGGTCGCGACCCGACTGCTCGGCGGGCCGACCGATGTAGACCATGAAGCGCACGTCGGAGGTCGACTCGTCGACCGGGGTGATCGCCGAGATGGTGCGGTTGTCCACCATCCCCCAGCTCTTGGTCACCGCGATGCCCAGGCCGCCGTTGATCGCTTCGACGCCGCTGTTGACGTCTTCGATCCTCTGGCCGTCGTCGCCTTCGAAGGTGATGGTGAAGTCGACATAGGACACCGGTTCGTCGAAGTCGTGGCGGGTGAACACCGGCACGATCGGGGTGTTGTGTACGTATTTGAAGTGGGCGAAGTCGACCCCGTTCTCCAGCACGTACTGCGGATGCATCTCCAAGCCCTGCCGGAACAGGCGCTGCTGCGGGTAATAGTCCGCCGCGGAGGTGCCGTCACCGAAGCTGGCGAACACATCGGGGGCGTCGAAGAACGGGTCTCGGTTCTCGATGTCGTGCCAGAGGTAGACGGACTCGTTGCGCTCGACCACCGGGTAGGTGGTGATGCGCCGGCCCCGGTTGGGGCGGTCTTCGTAGGGGATGCACACGTTGCGGCCCTGCTGGTTCCACTGCCAGCCGTGGAACGGGCATTGCAGCACTTCGCCTTTGACCGTGCCGCCGTAGCCGAGGTGCGCTCCCAGATGCTCGCAGTAGGCGTTCATGACCGTCAGCTGCCCGGATTCGGCACGCCAGGCGACCATCTCCTGGTCGAAGTACGTCATTGTGCGGACGTCACCGACGCCGATCTCGTCCGACCAGGCGACCTGAAACCATCCGGTCGGCTTCATCGACAGGGGCGGTTTCGCCATCAACTATCCCTTCGGATCGACGTCGGGAGAATGATAGAGCAGTCAATGACAAAACCATAGTGGGTTCTACGAAACGGTGTCGGAGCGGTTATCCTGCCAGCATGAGCCAGGTGGCGGCGTCGGTGCGGCGACCCAATCGTCGAGGGCTGGCGACCCGCGAGAACATGCTCGAGGCGGCGCTGCGGGCGCTGGCATCCGGCGACCCCGCGTCGGTGTCGGCCAACCGCATCGCCAAGGACATCGGCGCCACCTGGGGCGCGGTGCAGTACCAGTTCGGCGACACCGACGGGTTCTGGGCCGCGGTGCTGCACCGCACCGCCGAACGCCGCGCCGACGTGTTCACCACGGTCGACCAGGCGGCGCCGTTGCGCGACCGGGTCGCCGGCATCATCGACACCTTGTACGACGGCCTGGCCGAACCGGATTCGCGTGCGATCGAGAATCTGCGTGCGGCGCTGCCCCGCGATCATGCCGAGCTCGAGCGGCTATACCCGCGCACCGCGGCCGAACTGTTCTCGTGGGGCCAGTCCTGGTTGCAGATCTGCGTCGACGCGTTCGAGGGTCTGGACGTCGACCCGGACCGGGTGCGCGAGGTCGCGACGCTCATTCCCGGCGCGATGCGCGGCCTGGTGTCCGAGCGTCAGCTCGGTTCCTACGCCGACCTCGACGTCGCCCGGCGCGGCCTCACCAACGCGCTGGTGGCCTACCTTCAGCCCACCCCGTAGCCGTCACGCCCACAGCGACATCAACGTGACATAGCAACAGGTGCCGATGAGGATGCTGAGCAGGGCCCGGCCGCGCCACAGGTGCAGCCCGGCGGTGACCGCCACCGCGACGGCCAGCCAACTCAGCTGCCGCACCGTGTCGCCCGCCACGGTGCGCAGCGTGTAGATCGCCAGCATGACCATGACGCCGACCGGCATGTGGACGCTCAGGTACCGAACCACCCGGCTGTTGCGCAGCGGCGCCA
>Ga0208330_1000306_pt1 | contig 24825 bp, 24 predicted proteins | sample DeeseametaMP1896_FD_184180 | JGI IMG/M metagenome (GOLD analysis project Ga0208330, IMG submission 184180) | Marine microbial communities from the Deep Pacific Ocean - MP1896 (SPAdes) | ecosystem: Environmental > Aquatic > Marine > Oceanic | place: East of Hawaii, North Pacific Ocean | collected... | reverse complement strand
GGCGCAGCTTCTCCATCGCGCCCATGCCGAGCTCGTAGAGCTCGGGCAGCGCCGTCATACCCCGCCGGTTGACGGGTACCGCCTCGTACGGCGATCCGACCGCGGGATCGACCACGACATGCGCTCCGCAGCGGCTGGCCAGGGCGCGACGTCCGGGGGAGAAGTCACTGGCGACGATCGTCTGCACGCCGCGGGCCTTGAGGTGGCAGATCACGGCCAGCCCGACCGGGCCGCACCCGATGACGACCGCGACATCCTTGCGGGTGATCTCGCTGCGGTTGACCGCGTGCAGCGCCACCGCCATCGGCTCGGTGAGCGCGGCGGTGGCCGGGTCGAGGCCGTTGGGCACCGCGAACGCCATCGCGGCCTCGGCCACCACCTGCTCGGCGAAAGCGCCCGGAGCCTTCGGCGACAGACCGGTCAGATGCACACCGCCGTGTGCGCGCAGCAGCGGGAACGCCACCACCGGTGTGCCGGGTTTGAACTCCTTGCCCACTTTGCGGCCCCGTTCGGCGACCACACCGCAGAACTCATGGCCCATCACCACCGGGGTGTCACTGCGCACGAAGTCGTGATAGCCGCCTTCGGCCATCACCTCGGTCAGCTCGTCGGCATGATCCTTGGCGTGCAGGTCCGAACCGCAGATCCCGCAGCGCAGCACGTGCAGGACGAGCTGCCGGTCCGCCGGCCGCGGATCGGGCAGGTCGACGACGTCCAGCGTGCCGTGCACGCAACTGACCGCTTTCATTCCGCCATCGTCGCACGGTAGAACGTCGGTATGAACACAGTGCGGATGATGTCCGCAGCGGTCCTGGCCGTGCTGGCCGGTGTCCTCGTCGCGCCGGCTGCGCAGGGTGAGCCGGTCGCCACGACTCAGCCCGAGGTGCTGGCCGAGATCCCGCACGACCCCGACGCGTTCACCCAGGGTCTGGAGCTGGCCGATTCGGTGCTCTACGAGGGCACCGGACTGGCCGGGCAGTCGCAGCTGCGCACGCTCGACCCGGTGACCGGGCAGGTGGACCGCGCTGAGCCGATACCCGGGGACTACTTCGGTGAAGGCATCACGGTGGTCGGCGACCGCATCTGGCAGCTCACCTATCAGGACGGCGTGGCCGTGCAGTGGGATCGCGCCACCATGACGCCGGTGCGCGAAGTCCCGCTGGCAGGCGAGGGCTGGGGCCTGTGCTACGACGGGCAGCGCCTCGTCCGCAGCGACGGCACCGACCGGCTGCGGTTCCACGACCCCGGCGACATGGGTGAGCTCGGTGGCGTCGATGTGACCCGGGACGGCGCGCCGGTCACCGGCCTCAACGAGCTGGAATGCGTCGAGGGCAGGGTGTGGGCCAACGTGTGGCCCACCGACACGATCGTGCGAATCGACCCCGGCGACGGGGCCGTCGACCTCGTCGTCGACGCCGCCGCACTGCGGGAACGGGGCATTCCGCCCAGTGCGCAGGTGCTCAACGGCATCGCCCACGTCGGCGGCGACGAGTTCCTGGTCACCGGCAAGGACTGGCCGACGATGTTCCGGGTCCGGCTCGGATGACCCGCCCCAAGGGCCGCTCCCTGGCCATCGTCACCGTCGCCTATCTGATCGCCGTCGCGGTCGGCTACGCGTGGCTGCTGTGGGGCCCGGCCACCGGCCGGCTGTGGCTGGACACGCTGATCGCCGACATCCTCGCCACGCTTGTGGTGTTCGCGTTCAGCCGCGTCTACCGCAACTCGAGTTTCTACGACGCCTACTGGAGCGTCATCCCGCCGCTGCTGCTGTTCTACTGGTGGAGCCAGGGCGACGGGGACCCGGTCCGGACCTGGCTGATCACCGTGCTGGTGGTGGTGTGGGCGGTGCGGCTGACCGCCAACTGGGTCTACGCGTTCCCGGGGCTGCACCACGAGGACTGGCGCTACCCGATGTTCCGCGAGCGGGCCGGACGGTTCGAGTTGGTCGCCGACCTGGTGGCCATCCACCTGATCCCCACCCTGCAGGTGTTCCTCGGGATGGTGCCGGTGTACGTCGCGGTGACGACGCCGGGTGGCGGGCTGGCATGGCTGACCGTCATCGCGTTCGTCGTCGGGATGGCGGCGGTGACGCTCGAGGGCGTCGCCGATGTGCAGATGCACCGCTTCGTCGCGTCGGCGCGGCCCGGGGAGGTGATGGACCGCGGATTGTGGAGCTGGTCGAGGCACCCGAACTACTTCGGCGAGTTCGGCTTCTGGCTTGCGCTGGCGCTGTTCGGGTTGGCGGCCGCACCGCAGGCGTGGTGGCTGTTCGCTGGCGCCGCCGCGATGCTCGCGATGTTCCTGGGGGCCAGCATCCCGATGATGGAAACCCGCAGCCTGCAACGCCGCCCGGGCTATCAGGCCGTCATCGACCGGGTGTCGCGGTTCGTGCCCAGGCCGCCGGCGACGGTACGGGCATGACGCGGCGGGTGGTGATCGCCGGCCTCGGCGACACCGGTGTGCTGAGCGCGGTGAAGCTGGCGAAACACGCCGACGTGGTCGGCATCTCGGCCAAGCCGGGGCTGGTCAGCGGACAGGAACTGGGCTGGCGGCTGGCCGATCCCGACCACTGGGCCCGGCACAACTGGATCCCGTTCCACCGATTCCGCGGCCTGGACCGGATCCGCACCGTGCACGGCACCCTGACCGACGTGGACCTCACCGCCCGCACGGTCACCGTCACTCGCGCCGACGGATCGACGACGCCGGTGGCCTACGACGCACTGGTCATCGCGACCGGCGTCACCAACGGGTTCTGGCGCCGCCCGACGCTGCAGGCCACCACCGAGATCGACGCCGAACTCCGGGCGCCCCACGACCAGCTCGCGGCGGCCCGATCGGTGATCGTGGTCGGCGGTGGTGCGGCCGCGGTCAGCAGCGCCGCCCACATCGCGGCGAGGTGGCCGCAGATTCGGGTGGACCTGTTCTTCCCCGGTGAGCGGGCACTGGCCGGCCATCACCCGCGGACCTGGGAGCGGGTGCGCAGCCGCCTCGTCGAGGCCGGCGTCGGGCTGCATCCCGGCCACCGGGCCGACCTGCCGGAGGGGTTCACCGGGGACACGCTGACCGCCGGGACGGTGCAGTGGAGTACCGGTCAGCCGGACGCGTCGGCGGACCTGGTGCTGTGGGCGATCGGCCGGGTGCGTCCCAACACCGGGTGGCTGCCGGCCGAAGTGCTCGACGAGCACGGTTTCGTGCGGGTCACCCCGCAGCTGCAGGTGCCCGGCCACCCGGAGGTGTTCGCGATCGGCGATGTCGCCGCCACCGACCCGTTGCGGAGTTCGGCGCGCAACCGGGCCGACGGCCTGCTGGCCCACAACGTGCGCGCGTGGTTCGCCGGCAAGCCGCTGCGCAGCTACCGGCCGCCGGCGCGGCGGTGGGGTTCGGTGCTGGGCATCCAGCCGGACGGGCTGGAGGTGTTCGCCCCCAACGGGCGTGCGTTCCGGTTCCCGGCGTGGACGTTCGAGCGGGTGCTGATGCCGTGGATCGTGCGGTGGGGGATCTACCGCGGCATCCGCGACGCTAGACCCGCGGAATCTCGGCGTTGATGCGGTCCAGCAGCTGCGGGTAGCGCTTGGCTTCGGGGTGCCGACCCGGCTTGCCGCTGCTGACGACCGCCACCGACAGCGCTCGCTGCGGATCGGCCCACACCGCGATGTCGGTCAACCCGGTGTGACCGAACGCGCCGGAGGCGTCGCGGCCGAACGGCCCGAACCGGGTGGATCCCAGCATGTAACCGGTGCCCCACCGCATCGGTGCCAATCCGGTGGCGATGTCGGGGCGCAAGCGGCGGGCCGGGGCGGTCGCCGACCGCAGAGTCTGCGGTGACATGACTCGCACTCCGTCCAGTTCACCACCGCGACACAGTATTTCAGCGAACCGGGACAGCTCGTGGGCGTTGGATACGGTGTTCGACGACGGGATGACCCCGGTCAGGAACTGGGGCGTGTTGGAGAACGGGATGATCTGCTGCGGGGTGCCACCGACCGCGGCCTTGAAGGCCTTCGCGATCGGTGCGGGCAGCGGAGTACCCGTCACGTGGCTGGGCGCAACCAACGGAACATCCTGCGGCGCAACGCCGTAGTTCGTCCATCGGAAGCCCAGCGGCGCCAGGATCTCGTCGTGCAGGATGTCGCGGATGTTGCGTCCCGTTGCCGCCGAGATGATCTCGCGCATCAGCGGACCCCAGGTCACGCCGTGGTACATGTGCACCAGTCCCGGCGGATAGACCGGCTTCATCCTGCCCAACATGTCGCGGGCGTACTCGCTGTCGTCCATCCGCTTGAGGTCGGGTCGCGGACCGGTGGCGAAGGGCACCCCGGCACTGTGGGTCATGACGTGCCGGATGGTGGTGCGGTCCTTGCCGTGGCTGGTGTAGGTGGGCAGATACTCGCAGACCCGGTCGTCCAGGCCGAACGCGCCGCGCTCGATGAGCATGTGCGCGACGGTGGTGGTGATCGCCTTGGCCGCGGAGTAGACACAGAACGGGGTCTCGGGATCCACCTGGGTCTTCGCCGCGCCGGCGGGGTCGTCGGGCCCGTTCCCCCAGGCGTGGCCGATCGCGCGGTCGAGCACCACGCGTCCGTCGCGGCGCAGGCAGACCTGGATGGCAGGGTGCATGCCCGCGGCGTACCAGTGCTCGGCCGCCGCCCAGATCCGCTCGACGGCGGCCGGGTCCACGCCCGTGTGGTCCTCGGCGCCGACGGAGGTGACGGCGTCGAGGTCGTCGGGAACTGCGATGCGGCCGTCCGTCAGCGCGGGCCCCCGGAGAACATGCCGTTGGCGATCAGCGCCGTCAACTGGCCCATCAAGTCGCCGGGGGCGGGTTCCGGTGGGGGCGGCAGGTTGGTCAACTGCCAGGACTGGCAGTCACTGGTGGTGAACGAGGTGTCGGTCGCCTCGATGTGCACGACCGCGGGCTTCTTGGTCAGCGCATTGTCGACCAGTTCGTCGCCGGCGGTGCGTTTCCAGTAGCAGGCGCCGCCGTCGACCGGTCCCGCGGACTGGTAGACGCCGGGGGCGATGTCCGCGCCGACCGCGTAGGTGCCGTCCTCGTCGATCGCGGTGACCTGCGACGGGCCCGGCGGGGGACCGGGTGGCGGATCGGGTTGCGCGGCCGCGGCCGGCGCCGTCAGCACGGCACACAGGCCCGTCAGCGCTGCCGCAGCTGTCAAAGTGAGCCTCATAGGAAGTCAGTCTAAGTGCCGCGGCGGCGGGACAGAACCCGCCGCCGCGGCAATCATGCGTCGGTTCAGCCGGCCATGAACGTGTTGTAGGCCGTCGCCAACTCGCCGGGCAGCACGGTCACACCGCAGGTGCGCTGCGTGTCACCGATCGACGACAGGATGCCCCGCAGGTCGTAGTACTCGGCCGGGTTGGCGGTGAAATAGCCCCGCAGGTTGGCCTCGGCCTCGGCATAGGGCTGGTTCATCGCCGCGGTCACCACCTGGTTGGCGCCGGGGTGCCCGTCCAGGTAGGAGCGGGCCTGACCCGTCACCGAACTGACTGTGTCGGCGATGCCGCTGGCGCTGCACTGCTCGGCCGGCGCGGCGCCCGCCGTGGGCGCGGCCACGGTGGCTGCGGCGAGACCGCCGAACAGCGCGCCCGCCCCGATGCCGGCGACGACACGGCGCATTGCGGTTCCACTGGTTTTCATGATCGATTCGTCCTTCGTGTCTTGGGTTCACTGCATCCCCGCCCGGATCCAAAGTAGCCGAGATCTGAAGTGCCCAAACCGGTCTCGTGATCAGCTACCGGTGAACGCGGAAACGTTACAGTTCCGGGGCGTGATTCTCGCCGCACTATCGGGCATTTGCACTGGCCGACGGCTTCGTGACGGTCACATCGGCATGAGATTTCTCAGAATTCGCGACGGTTGCTTAGATGATCGTGATCTCTGAAGCTACTCAGCGTCACAATGTCGTCATATTTTTCCGGCCGGGTAGGGTGACGCCCCATGCCAGCTGACGAATCGGGCCTGCAGAGCCACCTCAGCCTGGGCGTCCTTGCCCGCTCCGGCAAAGCCGACGAGCGCAGGCTGGCGATCCACCCGGAGCACTTCGGCCGCATCGACGAGGGCCTGCGGCCGCGGATCCTCCTGGAGACCGGCTACGGCGCCGATTTCGGCGCCACCGACGAGACGCTGGCTCCGTATGTCGGGGGCATCACGACCCGTGAGGAGATCGTCGCCACCTGCGACGTCGTGCTACTGCCCAAGGTGCAGGCCGCCGATCTCACCGAATTCCGCCAGGGTCAGACCATCTGTGGTTGGCCGCACTGTGTGCAGGACCACGCACTCACCCAGGCCGCCATCGACCGGAGGCAGACCTTGATCGCCTTCGAGGCGATGAACCACTGGCACTCCGACGGCGGCTTCAGCCTGCATGTCTTCCACAAGAACAACGAGATGGCCGGCTACTGCTCGGTGCTGCATGCGATGGCGCTGGCCGGCATCACCGGGACCTACGGGCGCCGGCTTCGGGCGACCGTACTGGGTTTCGGAGCCACCGCCCGCGGCGCCGTCACCGGTTTGAACGCGCACGGCGTCGATGACGTGCGGGTGCTGACCAACCGGGATGTCGCCGCCGTGGCCGCGCCGATCCCGTCCGTGCAGATGCTGCAGATGGGCGCCGACCCCGACAGCCCCGACCGCATCTGGGTGGACACCGACGACGGGCGGCTCCCGGTGGCCGAACTGCTGGCGGACAACGACATCATCGTGAACTGTGTGCTGCAGGATCCCACCGCGCCGCAGGTCTTCGTGACCGAGGACGACCTGGCCTCGTTCACCGCCGGAAGCCTCGTCATCGACGTCTCCTGCGACGCCGGCATGGGCTTCGAGTGGGCCCGCCCCACCTCGTTCGCCGAGCCGATGATCCAGTTGGCGAACGACGTGCTCTACTACGCCGTCGACCACAGCCCGTCCTATCTGTGGAACTCGGCGACCTGGGAGATCAGCGAGGCGCTGCTGCCCCACCTGGAAACGGTCCTGGCCGGACCGGCGGCCTGGGACGAGACGCCGACGATCGCCCGAGCCATCGAGATCCGGGACGGAACCGTGCGCAATCCCGCAATCCTGGCCTTCCAGCACCGCGAGCAGGGTTACCCGCACCGCAGGTCGTCCGACCGCTAGCGTGGGGGACGTGAAGCTGGATCTGCTCTCCCCGGGTATCGAGGTCGGCCTGGTCACCACGAACCTGGAGCCGATGGTCGCGTTCTACGAGGGCTTTCTGGAGCTCGAGCCGCAGGGCGACATCGACTTCGAGGGCGGCACGCAGCGCCGCTACTCGCTCGGCGCGAACGTGCTGAAACTGGTCACCTACACGACCCCGCCCCCCGCGCCCGCAGCGCCCGGCGGCGGGCGGGCGCAGGCGGGTCTGCGGTACTTCACCATCGGGGTCAACGGGCTGCGCGCGGTGTCGGAGGCCTTCGAGGCCTCGGAGTACGAGGTCGTCGAGCCGCTGACGGAGTTCGCGCCGGTGCCGGGCATGGGCTGGATGTTCGTGGCAGACCCGGACGGCAACTGGATCGAACTGTTCGGAGTGCTGTGAGCATTCCCAGCGAGGCGCCGCAGATCCCCACCTGCTACCGCCACCGGGACCGGCAGACCTATGTCCGTTGCACCCGCTGCAACCGGTTCATCTGCGGCGAGTGCATGCGCTCGGCCGCGGTCGGCCACCAGTGCCCGGACTGTGTCGGAGAAGGTGCCCGCACCGTCCGCCCGGCGCGTACCGCGTTCGGCGCCCGGCCCGGCCGCTCGGCGACCCCGGTCGTGACGTACACGCTCATCGGGGTCAACGTGCTGATGTTCCTGCTGCAGAGCACGTCGGCGGGCCTGGAACGCGAGCTGGTGCTGTGGCCGCCGGCAGTCGCCGACGGCGAGCTGTACCGGCTGCTGACCTCGGCGTTCCTGCATTACGGGCTGACCCACATCCTGTTCAACATGTGGGCGCTCTACATCGTGGGCCCGCCCCTGGAGATGGCGCTGGGAAGGCTGCGGTTCGGGGCGCTGTACTTCCTCAGTGCGCTGGGCGGATCGGTGCTGGTGTACCTGGCATCGGCGCTGAACGCGGCCACCGCCGGCGCGTCGGGTGCCGTGTTCGGGCTGTTCGGGGCGATGTTCGTGGTGGGCCGCAAACTGAACATGGACGTGCGGTTCGTCGTCGTGATCATCGCGCTGAACCTGGCCTTCACCTTCGTGATCCCGCTGATCAGCTCGCAGAACATCAGTTGGCAGGGTCACATCGGCGGATTGGTGACCGGTGCGGCCGTCGCCGCGGCGTTCGCCTACGCCCCCCGGGCCAGGCGCGACCTCGTGCAGGCCGGCGCCGCGGTGACGGTGCTGCTGCTCTTCGCCGGGCTCATCTGGTGGCGCACGACTGAACTGCGGGCGCTTTTCGGGTTAGCGTGAACAGGATGCTGGGGCTACCCGATCACGTCCGTGCCTGCCTGTTCGACCTCGACGGTGTCCTGACCGACACCGCGAGCGTGCACCGGCAGGCCTGGAAAGCGATGTTCGACGACTACCTGCGCGCGCGCAGCGACGACACCGGCGAGGAGTTCGTGCCGTTCGACGCCGGCGCCGATTACGAGCAGTACGTCGACGGCAAGCCGCGGCTGGACGGTGTGCGGTCCTTCCTCGAGAGCCGGGGCATCACACTCGACGACTCGACGGTCGAGGAACTGGGGCAACGCAAGAACGACAGCTTCACCGACGTGCTGCACCGCGACGGGGTGGAGGTGTTCGAGGGGTCCCGCCGTTATCTCCAGGCCGCCGCCGACGCGGGCCTGCGCCGCGCGGTGGTCTCGTCGAGTGCGAACACCCGTGAAGTGCTCGAGCTGACCGGTCTCGACGCCTTCGTCGAAGCCCGCGTCGACGGGGTGACGCTGCGCGAGGAACACCTCGCCGGGAAGCCCGCCCCCGACTCGTTCCTGAGGGCCGCCGAACTGCTCGACGTGGCGCCCGCGCACGCCGCGGTGTTCGAGGACGCCCTGTCCGGGGTGGCCGCCGGCCGGGCCGGGGACTTCGGGGTGGTCGTCGGCGTGGATCGGGTCGGACAAGCGGATGCGTTGCGGGACAACGGCGCCGACGTCGTCGTGGGTGATCTGGGGGAGCTGCTGCCATGATGATCGCCGACGAGGCCTTCCCCGTCGAACCATGGCACATCCGGGAAACCAAGCTGTGCCTGGATCTGCTCCCGCAGAGCGAATCGCTGTTCGCCCTGTCCAACGGCCACATCGGAATGCGGGGAAACCTCGATGAGGGAGAGCCTTTCGGCCTGCCCGGAACGTACCTCAACGGCTTCTACGAGAACCGCCCGCTGCCCTACGCCGAAGCGGGTTTCGGCTACCCGGAGGAAGGTCAGTCGGTCGTCGACGTCACCAACGGCAAGCTGATCCGGTTGCTCGTCGAGGACGAGCCGTTCGACGTCCGCTACGGCGACCTGATCGCCCACGAACGGGTCCTCGACCTGCGGGCCGGCACGCTGCGCCGGACCGCGGAATGGTGCTCGCCGGCCGGCAAGCACGTGCGCATCGAGTCGACCCGGCTGGTGTCGCTGGCGCAGCGGGGCCTGGCCGCCATCGAGTACGTCGTCGAAGCCCTCGACGAGGACGTGCGCGTCACCGTGCAATCCGAACTCGTCGCCAACGAAGACCAGCCCGCCCCGTCGGACGATCCGCGGGTGGCGGCGCTGCTGGTCAAGCCGCTCGAGCCGGTGGACCACGAAGTGAGCGAACGCGGGGCGTCGCTGATGCACCGCACGCGTGCCAGCGGGCTGATGATGGCGGCCGCGATGGACCACCTCGTCGAGGCGCCCGGCCGGGTTCAGCTCAGCGGCGACGCGGGGGACGACTGGGCCCGCACCACCGTGGTGTGCGCACTGAAACCCGGTGAGAAGCTGCGCATCGTCAAATACATCACCTACGGCTGGTCCAGCCTGCGGTCCCGGCCCGCGCTGCACGATCAGGCCGCCGCCGCCATCGCCGCCGCGCGGTTCACGGGGTGGGACGGCCTGCTGGACTCGCAACGCGCCTACCTCGACGAGTTCTGGGATTGCGCCGACGTCGAGGTCGACGGTGACCCGGACTGTCAGCAGGCGGTACGTTTCGGGCTCTTCCACGTCCTGCAGGCCAGCGCCCGCGCCGAACGGCGCGCGATCCCCGGCAAGGGCCTGACCGGAACCGGGTACGACGGTCACGCATTCTGGGACACCGAGGGATTCGTGCTGCCCGTCCTGACCTACACCGCTCCCGGATCCGCCGCCGACGCGCTGCGCTGGCGCGCCTCCACCCTCGACATGGCACGCGACCGGGCCCGCGAACTCGGCCTGAAGGGCGCGTGCTTCCCCTGGCGGACCATCCACGGCGAGGAGTGTTCGGGGTACTGGCCCGCGGGCACCGCCGCGTTTCACGTCAACGCCGACATCGCGCTGGCCTTCGAGCGCTACCGGGTGGTGACCGGTGACCAGTCGCTCGAACAGGAATGCGGGCTGAAGGTGCTCGTCGAGACCGCCCGGATGTGGATGTCGTTGGGCCACCACGACCGGCACGGCCGCTGGCGGATCGACGGCGTCACCGGTCCCGACGAGTACACCGCAGTCGTGCGGGACAACGTGTTCACCAACCTGATGGCCGCCGAGAACCTGCGGATCGCCGCCGAGGCGTGCGGGCGGAATCCCGATGACGCAGCCGATCTCGGCGCCGGCAACGAGGAGATCGCGGCCTGGCGGGACGCGGCGGACGCCGTGCACATTCCGTACGACGAGGAACTCGGTGTGCACCCGCAGTGCGAGGGCTTCACCACGCTGCGGGAATGGGATTTCACCGTGAGCAACGACTACCCGCTGTTGATGCACGAGCCCTACTTCAGGCTCTACTCCTCCCAGGTCGTCAAGCAGACGGATCTGGTGCTGGCGATGCACTGGCAGAGCCACGCGTTCACCGACGAGCAGAAGGCCCGCAACGTCGACTATTACGAGCGGCGCACCACCCGGGACTCGTCGCTGTCGGCGTGTACCCAAGCGGTGATGTGCGCCGAGGTCGGCCACCTCGAGCTGGCCCACGACTACGCCTACGAGGCCGCGTTGATCGACCTTCGCGACCTGCACCGCAACACCAGCGACGGGGTGCACGTGGCGTCGCTGGCCGGCAGCTGGACCGCGCTGGTCCAGGGTTTCGGCGGGTTGCGCGACGACGAGAAGATGCTCTCCCTGGACCCGCACCTGCCGCCGGGCATCACGCGGATGCGATTTCGGTTGCGGTGGCGCAACTTCGGCGTCGTCGTCGACGTCGATCACGACACGGTCACCTACACTCTGCGCGACGGCCCCGAAGGGGAGCTGACCATCCGGCACGCCGGACAGGACCTGCACCTCGACACCCAGAAGCCCACCGAGGTGGCGGTGCGCCCGCGCCACCCGCTGCTACCGCCGCCCCAGCAGCCGCCCGGCCGCGCACCGTTCCGGCGCAGCCGCGTGTAGCGCGGTTCGACAGCCCCGCCGCCGGGCGCGATATGTTGCCTTCGGGCCGGTGGCGCACCCCCTTGGATAAGCGAAATGCTCAGCGCCACGCTTAGATTCAGGAGGGCGCGGTGCAAAGCGACATTCGCAGAGCGGTGACCGGGGCATCGATCGGCAACGCCGTCGAGTGGTTCGACTTCGCGATCTACGGTTTCCTCGCGACGTTCATCGCGGGCCAGTTCTTCCCGGCGGGCGATGAGACCGCCGCACTGCTGAACACATTCGCGATCTTCGCGGCCGCCTTCTTCATGCGCCCCCTGGGCGGATTCGTGTTCGGGCCACTGGGCGACCGCATCGGCCGCCAACGGGTCCTGGCGCTGGTGATCCTGCTGATGTCGGCGGCCACGCTGGGCATCGGACTGCTGCCGACCTACGACACCATCGGCGTGCTCGCACCGCTGCTGCTGCTGGCGTTGCGCTGCCTGCAGGGCTTCTCGGCCGGCGGCGAGTACGGCGGCGGCGCGGTATACCTGGCGGAGTTCGCGACCGACGAACGCCGCGGCGTCACCGTCACGTTCATGGTGTGGTCCGGGGTGCTCGGCTTCCTGCTCGGGTCGATCACCGTCACGCTGCTTCAAGCCGCGCTCTCGACTGCGGCGATGGAGAACTACGGCTGGCGGATCCCCTTCCTGATCGCCGGGCCACTCGGTCTGGTCGGGCTCTACATCCGACTCCGGCTGTCGGACACCCCGCAGTTCGCCGAACTCAGCAGATCCGAGCAGACGGCCGAATCGCCGCTGCGGGAGGCGGTCTCGACTGCGTGGCGGTCGATCCTGCAGGTCATCGGTCTCATGATCGTGTTCAACATCGGCTACTACGTGGTGTTTGCTTTCCTGCCTTTGTATTTCATCAACACGCTGCAGTTCTCGGCCACCGATGCGTTCTTGTCCATCACGCTGGCCTGTCTGGTCGCGCTGGTGCTGATCCTGCCGCTGGCGATGCTGTCCGACCGCATCGGCCGGCGGCCGCTGCTCATCGGCGGGGCGGTGGCCTTCGCGGTGCTCGGGTATCCGCTCTTTCTGCTGTTGAACACCGGTTCGCTGGTCGCGGCCATCGCCGCGCACTGTGTGCTCGCCGCGATCGAGTCGGTCTACGTGTCGACCGCGGTGTCCGCGGCCGTCGAACTGTTCGCGACCCGGGTCCGCTTCAGCGGGTTCTCGATCGGATACAACGTCTGCGTGGCGGTGTTCGGCGGTACCACGCCCTATATCGTCACGTGGCTGACCGCGGCCACCGGCGATGCGATCGCGCCGGCCTACTACCTGGTGATCGCCGCGCTCGTATCCCTCGGCGTGGTTCTCACGCTGCGCGAGTCCGCGGGACGTTCCCTGACCCAGGTGCGGTGAAGCCCGGTTACCCTGGTCCCAGCAGTCCCCGAGCGAAAGACGCGCAGATGAAGCTCCAGGTGTTGCCCTACGTCACCGTCGAGATCGACGACCGGGTCCGGCGACGTCTGCGGCTGCGCGGTGAACGCCTGCGCGTCACCCTGCGTGGCTACCTGCGCAGCGCGGCCGACGACGTGGACACCGCCGGAGACCGCGTGCGCGGCATGTGTGACCGCGCCGTCGACCGGGTCGACGCGGTGGTGGCCACCGTCAACGACAAGATCGCCCCCGAACCCGCGGACCGGCCCACCCTCCGCGTGGTGGACGGCCGGGAGGCCTCCTGACCGAGGGCCTGGTCGCGTCCGCCGCGCCGACACCCGACCGGAGTGGGCGACGCTCAGGTAAGTGTGCTGTCCTAGTCGGGTGATCGGCCAAGGACTGACAGTGCTTCTGGCGCTCCTGGCCGCGGTGTTCCTCGCGGTCGGCATCGTGGTGCGCCAACGCGCCACCATCGACGTGCCGGCCGAGTACGGCGTGAGCGCCGTGATGTTCAAGACCCTCATCCGGCGCCCGTTGTGGTGGGCGGGCACCGGGGCCGCGGTCGCCGGATATGTGTTCCAGGCGCTGGCACTGGCGACCGGATCCCTGCTGCTGGTGCAACCGATCCTGGTCTCGGCTCTGCTGTTCGCGTTGCCACTGAGCGCGCGGCTGGCACGCCGGCGGGTCACCCGTGGCGAGTGGGCCTGGGCGGTGGTGCTGACCGTGGCGCTGGCCGTGTTCGTCGTGCTGGCCAAGGCCAGCCCCGGCGACTATGCCGCCTCGCTGTCCACGTCGGCGATCGTCGCGGTGGTGTGCACCGTCGCGGTCCTGGCATGTGTCGTCGTGGCGGTGCGTACCGCCGGCTGGCGGCGGGCGGTGTTGCTGGCCGTGGCGGTCGGTGTGCTGTTCGGTGTCGTTGCGGTGCTGACCAAGCTGGTCATGCACCTGCTGACCCATCAGGGTGTGCTGGCGGTGGTGACAACCCCGGTGCTGTACCTGCTGGCCGTGCTCGGGGTGATCGCGACACTGTTGCAGCAGTCGGCGTTCCACGCCGGGTCCCTGCAGACCTCGGTGCCCACCATGCTGGTGCTGGAGCCGATGATCGCGGTGCTTCTCGGGGCGGTGGTGCTGGGCGAACACCTCGACGTGGGGCGCTGGGACGCCGTGGCGATCGCGGTGGCCACCGCGGCGATGGTGGCTGGCACGATCGCGCTGGGCCGCGACGAAGGCGCCTACGAAGAGGAACTCGAGGCCGCGATCACCAAGTCGTAGGGGTATCAGGCCGCCGCGGGCTCGGCGAGCGCCCGGCGCAGCCGGATGCGGCCTCGATGCACGCGCGACATGACGGTGCCGATCGGCACGTCGGTCAGCGCAGCGATCTCCTTGAACTTGCGGCCCTCGACGTCGGCGTAATACACCGCGGTTCGATACGTCGCGGGCAGTCCCCGCATCGCGGCGGCGACCCGCTGGTCTCCCGCCCGTGCGAGCACCTCGTCCTCCGCTGAGCCGAGGCCGGCGGTGCGGCGCGCGTGGCTGAGGAGCTGAGGGTCGCTGAACTCGGCGGTGAACGACAAGGTCGGGCGGTGCTGTTGCCGGCGGCGATTGTTGAGGTGCGCGTTGACCATGATCCGGTAGAGCCAGCCGGACAGGTTGGTGCCCGGCTGGAACGAACCGAAGCCGGCGTAGGCCCGGGCTGCAGTGTCCTGCAACAGGTCCTCGGCGTCGTTGCGGTCGCGTGTCAGCGTGAACGCGTGACGGTACAGCCCGTCTATCGCCGGCACCGCGTCGCGGGCGAAACGCGCGGCGAGGTCGTCGTCATGGGCAAGGTGGGTGGTGGTCATCGGGGGCTCCTCGGCGGCGGAATCGGATGAACCAACCCTGTCGCGTCCGAGCGCGGGCGTCTGCCCCGTTGACCTCCGTTCGCGTTCCGGACTGCCCCCGCCTGAACTTCTGGCTAACCCCCCTGCCAGGACGACCAGCGCCGGACCGCGACGGTGACGACGGGGCCGTCCAGTTCGACGCGCTGGTACTGGGAGTACTTGGCGCGCAGGGCGGCGTATCCGGCGGCCACCTCCTCACCGCGGAGGTGGATCGTGGCGGTGCCGTCCACACGCACCCACCAGAGCCGGTTCCAGTCGTCGTCGTAGTGGTCGACGAGCAGGCTCACGGTGGGGTTGGCCTCGATGTTGGCCAGTCGGCGCAGCCGCCTGGTCGACTTCGGCTTGGCGTCCACAGCGGTGTACAGCACGTCGGTGCGGCCTTCGGGCATCGCGAACACCACCGGCACCAGGTGCGGTGCGCCATCGGCACCGACCGTGGCCAGCGCCGCGACCGGTGAGCTCGAGAACCGCGCTGCCGCATCGAACACCGTTGCTGCATCGGGCTCGGACATGACACCAGGGTAGGGTCACCAGCGGCGCACCGGGAGGTCGAATTCATTCACCGGGACGTCGAGCCCCGGTAACCCGGCCGATACCCCACGGCCGTCCGACCATCGGAAGGTTCGGCAGTGATTCTCTCGACGATCTCGCGCAGAGCCCGGCTGGTGTCCCGGCTGGTGGGTGTCGCGGCAACCGGTGCACTGCTCGTCGGCGCAGTGGCCTGCGCACCTCCGGAACGGGACAGCTCCGGAACCGAGACACAGTCCGGGGTCAAGGCCGGGGAAGCGACGTCGGCCGCCGACTTCGGCGGCATGGCCGAGCTCGTCGCAGCGGCGCAGGCCGAAGGCGAGCTGAATGTCATTGCGTTGCCGCCGGACTGGGCCAACTACGGAGCCATCATCTCGGCGTTCTCCGACAAGTACGGCATCAAGGTCAACTCGGCGCAGCCGGATGCGTCCAGCCAGGACGAGATCAACGCCGCCAACCAGCAGAAGGGGCGCTCCAGCGCACCCGATGTGTTCGACCTGGGTCAGGCCGTGGCGCTGGCCAACACGTCGCTGTTCGCCCCCTATCGGGTCGAGACGTTCGACGACATCCCGGCCGCGTTCAAGAATCCCGACGGCACCTGGGTCAACGACTACGGCGGCTACATGTCGATCGGATTCGACTCGGCCGCAGTGCCGCCGGTCACGGGTGTCGACGACCTTCTCAAACCCGAATACCGGGGCAGCGTGGCGCTCAACGGTGACCCGACGCAGGCCGGAGCCGCGTTCTCCGGGGTCATGATGGTCGCGTTGTCACAGGGCGGGTCACCCGACGACATCGCACCCGGAGTCGAGTTCTTCGCCCAACTCAACGAGGCAGGAAACTTCCTTCCGGTCGACCCGACGCCGGCGACCATCGAGTCCGGGCAGACGCCGGTCGTCATCGACTGGAACTACACGAACTCCGCGCAGACGAAGAAGCTGCCGTCCTGGACCGTCGTTGTCCCACCGGACAACCCGGTCGCCGGCTACTACTACCAGGCCATCAACAAAGATGCCCCGCACCCGGCGGCGGCGCGGCTGTGGCAGGAGTTCCTGTACAGCGACGAGGGGCAGAACCTGTTCGCCGAGGGCGGGGTCCGTCCGGTCCGCGCCGACAACATGCTCGCCGACGGGACTCTCGACCCGGCGGTGGCCGCGGCGCTGCCCGTCGTGGACGGCCCGGTGACGGTCCCGACACCGCAGCAGACCGAGGCCGCGTCGAAGTACCTCGCGGACAACTGGGCCGCGGCTGTGGGCTGAGGGTGGTCATCTCCGGTCGCCGCGCAGCGCGGACGCTCCGGGAAGCGTTGCCGCTGTTGCCGTTCGGCGTCGCCGTGGTGGTGTTCCTGATCATCCCGACCGTCACGGTGCTGATCGGCGCCGTCTACGTCGACGGGGCGTTCACGCTGGACCGGATCGCGGCACTGTTCACCGGAACGGCGCTCTCGGCGCTGGCGAACAGCCTGCTGCTCTCCGCGATCAGCGCGCTGGTGGGTGCCGCGGCGGGAGCGGTGCTGGCCTGGTTGATCGTCAGCGCCGCGTCCACGTCGACGTTGCGACGGGCGGTGCTGGCCCTGTGCAGTGTGCTGGCCCAGTTCGGCGGCGTGGCACTGGCGTTCGCGTTCCTGGCCACCGTCGGCCTCAACGGCGTGCTGACACTGTGGGTGCAGCAGCTCACCGGGTGGAACCTGGCCGGATCGGGATGGCTGTACAGCCTCGGCGGACTGACGCTGGTGTACACGTACTTTCAGATTCCGCTGATGGTCATCGTGTTCCTGCCGGCGCTCGAGGGTTTGCGCAGCCAGTGGCGCGAGGCGGCGGTCAGCCTGGGCGCCTCCACGTGGGCCTACTGGCGCGACGTCGCCGTCCCGCTGCTGACCCCGGCATTCCTCGGTTCGGTACTGCTGTTGTTCGCCAACGCGTTCGCCGCCTACGCCACCGCGGCGGCACTGGTCAGTCAGGGCAGCCCGATCGTGCCGCTGCTCATCCGCACCGCTCTGACCAGTGATGTGGTGCTCGGACAGGCTGGATTCGCGTACGCGCTGGCGTTGGAGATGATCGTCGTCGTGGCGGTCGTCATGGCCGCCTACCGTCTGGTGGTGCGCCGCAGCGACCGGTGGCTGTCGTGACCGTCGGTGCGCGGTGGACGCGGCGGGTGTTGTGGGTCGGCTTCGGGCTGTTCTTCCTGTTCCCGCTGTACGCGATGGCCGACTTCTCCACCCGGAGCCGGGACGGACGCACGGTGCAGGCGTGGGCGAACCTGGTGCACGACGAGGCGCTGTACGACGCGATCGCGGCATCGGTGCTGCTGGCGGTTCTGACGGTGGCCGGGATGCTGACCCTGCTGGTGCCGACCATGATCTGGGTGCGGTTGCGTGCCCGGTGGGCCAGGCGCCTGGTCGAGTTCTTCTGTCTGCTGCCGCTGACGATCCCGGCGCTGGTGATCGTGGTCGGGTTGCGCAACGTGTATCTGTGGGTGACCTACCTGCTGGGTGAGTCGGCGTTGACGCTGGCGTTCGTCTATGTGGTCGTCGTGCTGCCGTTCGCGTACCGGGCACTGGACGCCTCGCTGTCCGCTGTGGATCTGCGCACCCTCACCGAGGCGGCCCGCTCGCTGGGGGCCGGGTGGTTCACCGCCACGCTGCAGGTGGTGGTACCCAACATCTGGCCGGGCATGGTGTCGGCGGCGTTCATCTCCACCGCCGTGGTGCTGGGTGAGTACACCATCGCCTCGCTGAGCGGATACCAGACCCTGCCGGTTCAGATCGTGCTGCTCGGCAAGAGCGACGGCCCCACCTCGGTGGCCGCGTCGCTGGCGACGCTGGTGTTCGGCTTCGTCCTGTTGTCGGCGCTGTCGCTGCTCACCCGGCGACGCCGCAGCACCGCATCGGTGGCCCGATGAGCCGCGGCGAAGCCGGCGGTCACGCCCTGGACATCGACGAACTCACCCGCGTCTACGGCGACTCACGCGCGCTCGACGGCCTGACCCTGCACATCCGGCCCGGTGAACTGGTGGCGCTGCTGGGCCCGTCCGGGTGCGGGAAGACCACCGCGCTGCGGATCGTGGCGGGGTTGGACGAGGCGACGTCGGGGACGGTGTCGGTCGCCGGGGTGGATCTGCACCGGACGCCGGCGAACCGGCGGGACATGGGCATGGTGTTCCAGGCGTACAGCCTGTTCCCGCATCTGACAGTGCTCGACAACGTCGCATTCGGGCTCAAGATGCGCGGCAGGGGCAAGCGGGAGCGACGGGATCGCGCGGCCCAGATGCTCGAACTGGTCGGTCTGGCCGCCTACGCCGACCGGTATGCCACCGAGTTGTCGGGAGGCCAGCAGCAGCGGGTGGCGCTGGCCCGGGCGCTGGCGATCGAACCCCGGGTGCTGCTGCTCGACGAGCCACTGTCGGCGCTGGACGCCAAGGTGCGCATCCAGTTGCGCGACGAGATCCGGCGGGTCCAGTCGGAGGTGGGGACCACCACCCTGCTCGTCACCCACGACCAGGAGGAGGCGCTGGCGGTCGCCGACCGGGTGGCGGTGATGAGCAGGGGTCGACTGGAACAGGTGGCCGCGCCCGCGCAGCTGTACGCCAACCCCGCAACGCCGTTCGTCGCCGACTTCGTCGGCCTGAACAACAAGGTGCCCGCACACGTGTCCGGCGGCCGCGCGACGTTGCTCGGCGTCGGCGTCCCGACCCTGCCGGGGTCGGTGGCCCACGGCGTTGGGACGGCTCGGGTCCGGCCCGAATCCCTCACCGTGACCGGTGATCCCGCGGGCTCGGCCACCGTTGCCTCGGTGGCGTTCCTGGGGGCCATCTCCCGGGTCGCGATCACGCTGGCGGACGGGCTGACGCTCACCGCGCAGATGCCGAGTTCGGCTGCCCGGCGGCTGGCGCCCGGCGACCGCGTCACCGTCGGAGTGCAACCCGACGGTGTCCTCGTCGTGCGTGATTGAGAGGGTGCGTGATTGAGGTATCAGACGTCGCGAACGGGCTCGATGCCTAGGTCGCGGTAGCTGACCAATGCGACGAACGGAACCCCGCGGGCGGCGAAGCGGCCCGCGGCGATGTCACCGCGGTCGACCATCGGGATGACGCCGGCCACCACGGCGCCCAGCGCGGTCACCCGCTCGAGGGCGATCTCGGTGGAGCCGCCGGTGCTGATGACGTCGTCGACCAGCAGGACCCGGTCACCCGCCTGCAGGCGTGTGCCCTCGATCCACTGCTCCCGGCCGCGCTGCTTCTGTTCCTTGCGCACGGAGAACCACGCCTTGCCCGTCACCATTGCCACGCCGTGTGCCAGCGAGTCGGCGCCCATGGTCAGACCCCCGACGGCGTCGTACTCGATGCCGTGGGCCGATGCGAGATCGGCGACCGCGCGGCTGACCACCGCCAGCCGCTCTCCGGTGTCGACGGCGTACTTGCCGTCGATGTAGTCGTGGCTGAGTTGGCCGCTGGCCAGCCGGAACGGTTCGGCGCGGTGCTCGTGGCCGCGGTCGCGGATCAACTCGAACGCCGCCTGCCAGGTCTGCGGGCGCGGAGGGTTGTGCTCAGCCATGACGGGGATCGTAGTTCAGCCGCGGCGCGCCCGTTGCGCCAACTCGACCGTGGCCGAACGTAATTCGTCGATCGAATCGATGGGGCTGGCGTATCCGATTCGGGTGTAGGCCATCCCGCGTTCGGTGTCCAGCCGCAGGTCCAAGCCGTATCGGTCGGCACTGGTGCAGGTCGCGGCGACGGTGTCGGGATAGCCGCCCAGCGTGCGGGCCATCGCCACCAGGCTGTCGGCATGGTCGGCATTGAGGTGCGCCACCGCACCCGCCGCCCGCGGGGTCACCGGATCGGGCTCGGCGGCGGCGTACTCCGGACCCGTCGTCGAATCCATCCGGCCGTAACCGCCCACCCAGCGCACCCGGGACACCCGCAGCACCCACAGCGTGAAGTCGCTGTAGTCGATGTAGTACTTCGCGGCGGCGACCGCGCCCAGGTGCGCGGCCCGGGCGGCATCGCGCTCGTCACCGACGGGCTGCTCGACGTGCCCGGCGAGCGTGACCCTGCCACTGGCCAGCGGGTCGGCCTGGCTGCTGGGAGCGACGATCGCCAGGCTGGCACGCGGGTCGTGGGCGAGGTTGCGGCCGTGCTCGGCCAGGTTCGACACGCACAGCACCGGGGCCCCGCCCAGCAAGCCGTAGGTGACGAACGACGCCCACGGGTCCCCGTCGGCGGTCAGCGAGGCCAGGGTGCCGGTGTTGGTGGCTGCCGCGATGGTTCGCGCCTCCTCGGCCGCCGACGGGCGCCGGGTGTCGGCGGGTTCGGTCAGCGCAGGGGGGACGGTGGGTGCGTCGCCGGGATCACCGTGGTCGCGTGTCGGGCCTGCGGAGCTCACCCCCGGCACGATAGCGGGTGGCCGGATCGGGTCGGCGTGGCGCCGAAACAAATGACGCGGACGTCGATTGGTCGTCTCTGGTCAGCAACTGCACTCGGCGGATTCGGCGGTGTGGATGTGCGAGAATCGCGTGGAGAACACCGACCTGCCGAGCAACCGATCCGGGCAAGAATTGGGGCACCATGGGCGAGCCTTCGTTGCGCGCCGCCGCGCTCGCCGGTCTGGTCTCGGCAGGTCTGTTGATCGCCGGCCCGGGCGTGGCGCCGGCCTTCGCGCAGCCCTCCGACTCCGGGACCAGCAGCCAGGGGTCGGACAGTGCCGGTGACGGGTCGGGCGAGGTGGGCAGTCAGCCCAGCAAAGCCGACGCGGACGATTCCGCAGGGGACGACGTCGGGGATGCCGGGGAGACCAGCGACTCCGATCCGCCGACGATCCGCTCCGATGGGCTCGACGACGCCGAGGACTCGGGGGAGTTCGAGGTCGACAACCTCGTACCGGCCGACGACGAGGACACCGGAAGTGAGCGTGGCGGCTCCGGCCGCGGACCACTCCCGCCGTCGAAGACCCCGCGGTTGTTCGACTACAGCAATTCCTCGATCACGATGAGGATCCCGGTGCCTCGCCTGCCCGCGGCCGACGAGATCCCCGCCGGGACGTGGCCGACGGTCTCGTCGTTCTACACGACCGTCGAGGTTTCCGTACCGACCCTGCAGGGGTTCCTGCAGTCACTGGTCGTCAACCCCACGCCGGCCCCGCCGGGTCCGTCCATCCGCACCCAGGAGGAAGAGCCCGTCGTCGACGCGGCGACGGGAACGACCACCGCGGGCGGCGGAGGCGGCGGCGTGATGTCCGAAGCCCCGGTGATGCGCGCACCGCTCGTGGTGGCGGTGCCCCGCGTCGCCACGGTGGGCGGACAGGGCGCCCGGCCGGTCGACGCGGTCGCCGCCCCCGCGCCCGGTGTGACTCAGCCCGGCACCGCCGGTGTACGCACCCCCGTGATCCGCGGCTCGCTGCCGCCGAGCGCCGAGTCGGCACCGCAGTCGGTGTCGACCCCGCTGTCGGGCCCACCCGCTCGGTTGGGATATCCCCGCGCTCTGACCAACCCGACGCTGGCCGAGCTGGCCGCGGTGGCACTGCCCGGTGTGGCGGGACTGCTGCTGCTGACGTTCGGTGGCGGGGTCATCGGATACCGGCAGGCCAACAGTCTGCGCTACGTGCGCACGCCCGGCGCCGAACGCTTCCTGCCCTGACCCGCATCGGCGCGGGCCGAGTGCTCGGGTGATTCATTTCCGTCAGACCTGGGTAGGTTGGAAACACCTATGGACGACAGCATTCGCACCCGCTCAGCAGGCCCGGCGGAAGGCAGCCACGTCGAAGACGGGGTAGTCGAACATCCGACCGCGGAAGACTTCACCCACGCGCGCGCCCTCCCCGAGGACCGCGTGTGGTTCAAAAAGGCGGTCTTCTACGAGGTTCTGGTCCGCGCCTTCTACGACTCCAACTCCGACGGCATCGGCGACCTACGCGGCCTGACCGAGCGAATGGACTACATGAAGTGGCTGGGCGTGGACTGCCTGTGGTTGCCGCCCTTCTACGACTCCCCGTTGCGCGACGGCGGCTACGACATCCGGGACTTCTACAAGGTGCTGCCCGAATTCGGCACCGTCGAGGATTTCGTCGAGCTGCTGGACGCGGCACACCGTCGCGGCATCCGCGTCATCACCGACCTCGTCATGAACCACACCTCCGATCAGCATCCGTGGTTCCAGGAATCTCGCCGTGACCCAGACGGCCCCTACGGCGACTTCTTCGTCTGGAGTGACACCAGCGAGCCCTACCCCGACGCGCGGATCATCTTCGTCGACACCGAGGAGTCCAACTGGACGTTCGACCCGGTGCGGCGGCAGTTCTACTGGCACCGGTTCTTCTCGCACCAGCCCGATCTGAACTACGACAACCCTGCGGTGCAGGAAGCGATGATCGACGTACTGCGGTTCTGGCTGGACCTGGGCATCGACGGGTTCCGCCTCGACGCGGTGCCCTACCTGTTCGAGCGGGAGGGCACCAACTGCGAGAACCTGCCCGAGACCCACGCCTTCCTGAAGCACTGCCGCAAGGTGATCGACGACGAGTTCCCGGGCCGGGTGCTGCTCGCCGAGGCCAACCAGTGGCCCGCCGACGTCGTCGAGTACTTCGGGGACCCCGAGACCGGTGGCGACGAATGCCACATGGCCTTCCACTTCCCGCTGATGCCCCGCATCTTCATGGCGGTGCGCCGCGAGTCGCGTTTCCCGATCTCGGAGATCCTCGCCCAGACCCCGGACATCCCGGAGATGGCGCAGTGGGGGATCTTCCTGCGCAATCACGACGAGCTCACGTTGGAGATGGTCACCGACGAAGAGCGCGACTACATGTACGCGGAGTACGCCAAGGATCCGCGCATGAAGGCCAACGTCGGCATCCGCCGGCGCCTGGCGCCGCTGCTGGACAACGACCGCAACCAGATGGAGCTGTTCACCGCGCTGCTGCTGTCGCTGCCCGGTTCGCCGGTGCTGTACTACGGCGACGAGATCGGGATGGGCGACATCATCTGGCTGGGCGACCGCGACGCGGTGCGTACCCCGATGCAGTGGACCCCCGACCGCAACGCCGGCTTCTCCACCGCCACCCCGGGGCGGCTCTACCTGCCGCCCAACCAGGATGCGATCTACGGCTACCAGTCGGTCAACATCGAAGCCCAACGCGACACCTCGACCTCGCTGCTGAACTGGACCCGCACGATGCTGTCCATCCGCCGCCGGCACGACGCATTCGCGGTCGGGTCGTTCCGCGAGTTGGGCGGCACCAACCCGTCGGTGCTGGCGTATGTGCGTGAACTCGAGCAGGACGGACGCACCGACGTCGTGTTGTGTGTGAACAACCTGTCGCGTTTCCCGCAGCCCATCGAACTCAACCTGCAGGCCTGGAACGGGCACATCCCGGTGGAGATGACCGGTCACGTCGAGTTCCCCCGCATCGGCAATCTGCCCTACCTGCTCACCCTCCCCGGCCACGGCTTCTACTGGTTCATGCTGCGACCCGACCCCACCGAGGGAGGTGAGCAGTGATGACCGTCGACAATCTGCCCTTCGCCGACTGGATCGTCAGCCAGCGCTGGTATGCCGGGCGCAGCCGAGAACTGGCCTCCGCGCGACCGTCCGCCGTCACCGCGTTGTCCGACGGCGTCGAACTGGTGCTGCTCGAGGTGGCCTACACCGACGACGGGACAGAGCGCTACCAGGTGCTGCTGCGCTGGGGTGCCGAGCCGATCGACGAGTACAGCGACGTCGCCACCATCGGCACCGTCGACGGACCCGACGGCGAACGGGTGGCCTGCGATGCGCTCTATGATCCCGATGCGGCGCAACAACTGCTGTCCCTGATCGATTCGTCGGCCTCCATCGGCGCTCTGCGTTTCGAGAAGGAGCCGGGCGCCGACCTGCCGACGACCGCTGTTCCGCGCATGGCGGGGGTCGAGCAGAGCAACACCAGCGTCATCTTCGAGGACCGGGCGGTGCTCAAGGTGTTCCGTCGCCTCACCCCGGGCATCAACCCCGACATCGAGCTGAACCGGGTGCTGGCCCGGGCCGGTAACCCGCACATCGCGCCGCTGCTCGGCTCGTACGAGACCGCCTGGGATGGAGCAGGTTCCCAGCCCTGTGCGTTGGGCATGGTGACCGAGTTCGCCGCGAACAGCGCCGAGGGTTGGGACATGGCCACGGCCAGCACGCGCGACCTGTTCGCCGAGGGTGACCTCTACGCCGACGAGGTCGGCGGCGACTTCGCCGGCGAGTCCTACCGGCTGGGCGAGGCGGTGGCCTCCGTGCATGCCACGCTGGCCGCCGAACTCGGCACGTCCACGATGGATTTTCCCGTCGACACCGTGCTCGAGCGGCTGCAGTCCGCCGCCGCATCCGTGCCCGACCTCGGCGGGCACGCCGCGCTGATCGAGGAGCGGTACCGCAAGCTCGCGGGCGAGCAGATCACGGTGCAGCGGGTCCACGGCGATCTGCACCTGGGGCAGGTGCTCCGCACGCCGGAGAACTGGCTGCTCATCGACTTCGAAGGCGAGCCGGGACAGCCGCTGGAGGAGCGGCGTCGGCCCGATTCCCCGC
>Ga0208330_1000305_pt1 | contig 24841 bp, 17 predicted proteins | sample DeeseametaMP1896_FD_184180 | JGI IMG/M metagenome (GOLD analysis project Ga0208330, IMG submission 184180) | Marine microbial communities from the Deep Pacific Ocean - MP1896 (SPAdes) | ecosystem: Environmental > Aquatic > Marine > Oceanic | place: East of Hawaii, North Pacific Ocean | collected... | reverse complement strand
CATTCCAAATGAGCGAACGACCACGCAGGCTTGCGGGAAAACCGGCCCGTTCCATTCGGATTGCGCCTGAAAACAGGCCATGCGGCGTTACTCGTCGCTCATTTGGAATGACCAAACTTCACTTCTCGCGCCTTGCCTGGCCTGTTTTCAGGCGGCAACTTGGCGGCGGGAATAGATCAGTGTTGCCTTAATATGGAACTGACCCAAGTCTTCACAGACTTCATAAGTCTCTACCGCGATCGTGGATGGATCGGCCAGGTGGCCGGCATCGTCACCATTGTCGTGCTGGTGAATCTGCTCACGCGTCTGGTGTTGGCTCGCGCCCGCGCAGCTGCATCCAAATCTCGAACGGTTTGGGATAACGCCGTGTTGGACGCCATCGGTCGCCCACTGCGGTGGATGGTCTGGGTGGTGGGCATTGGCATGGCTGTGGAACTGGTGCCGGTCGAGGGCGCGCCGGGCCTGATTGAATGGCTGCCGGTGATGCGCAAGGTGCTCATCGTGGCCCTACTCACCTGGTTCCTGCTGCGCTTGGTGCGGGCGGTAGAAGACGGGCTGGATGAATTGCAGCCCTCGGTCGACCACACCACAGCCGACGCCATCGCCAAGCTGGTTCGCATTGTTGTCATGGTCACAGCGGGTCTGGTCATTCTGCAAACGGTCGGTATCTCCATCTCCGGAGTACTGGCCTTCGGCGGAGTGGGGGGCATCGCGGTCGGCTTTGCCGCGCGTGACTTGCTGGCCAACCTGTTCGGAGGGCTGACGATTTACCTGGATCGTCCGTTCTCCGTCGGTGACTGGATTCGTTCGCCCGACCGCAACATCGAAGGTGTCGTCGAGCGGATCGGCTGGCGCTCGACGGTGGTCCGTCGTTTCGACAAGCGCCCGCTCTACGTGCCCAACAATGTGTTCTCGACGGTTGTTGTCGAGAACCCCTCGCGGATGACGAACCGGCGGATCTACGAAACCATTGGGCTGCGCTATGACGATGCGCGGATGATCGGAACAATCACTGACACCGTGCGCGATTACCTGAATACACATCCGGCGATCGACCAGGAGCAGATTGTTCTGGTCAACTTCAATGCCTTTGGCGCCAGTTCGCTGGACTTCTTCATCTATTGTCTGACACGAACCACCGATTGGGCGGAGTACCACGCCATCAAGCATGAAATCTTGCTGCACATTGAGTCCATCATCGCCCGGCACGGTGCCGAGATCGCATTTCCGACGCAGACCCTGCATTGGGCATCCGAGCCCGGCATGCCTGCGGAGCAGCTCCCGCCGGCCAACGAGCCTGCCGGCCCGAGATCGACCGCATGAGCAATGATCGCGACCAAGCGATCGCCGCCCGTAAGACGGCCGATTGCGTGGTGGGCGCCGTTGCGATCGATCAGGCCTATCGACAGCTGGCGGCAAAGATCGAGGCAGCCGTGGGCGAGGCCGACCCGGTGATGCTGGTGGTCATGAACGGCGGCTTCGTGCCTGCGGCGCAAATTCTGATGCACCTGACAACAGCGTTCACGGTCGACTACCTGCACGCGACGCGATATCGCAATACGACCCAGGGCGGCGGGATCGAGTGGCGTGTCCGGCCCACCGCTGGGCTTTGCGGGCGTGAGGTGGTGATCATCGACGACATTCTCGACGAGGGCTACACGCTGGCGGCGATCCAGGACGCGCTCAGGGATAGCGGGGCCGCACGGGTGCGCACCGCCGTGCTGGCAGAAAAGCTGCACGATCGTCGTTGTCCGGATGTCGAGGTCGACTGGATCGGCGTGAGCGTGCCGGATCGCTACGTATTCGGCTGTGGCATGGACCTCTATGGCTACTACCGTCAGTTGCCGGCGATTTACGCGGTGGCCGAGGCATGAGGACCGTAGGCATCATCGGCGGCACCGGTCTCAATGAGATTGATGGTGTGGACGTGGTCGAGAGACGTGAGCTGTCCACGCCTTGGGGCAGGCCATCGGCGCCGGCGCAGCGCCTGGCCTGGCCGGATGGCTCCGATTGTTGGTTTCTGCCGCGCCATGGCGACGGGCACACGATCGCACCGCATCGAATCAACTACCGCGCCAACATCGACGCCCTGCGTCTGCTGGGTGTTACGCATGTCGTGTCGGTGGCCGCGGTCGGGGGTATCGCGCCGGGCAATCGCCCCGGTGACCTGGCCCTCGTGGATGATCTGATCGACTACACCTGGGGGCGGGCGCATACCTTTGCCGATGGGGTGGCCGCTCCGCTGCGACACATCGAATTCGCGCCGCCGTTTGATCCGCAATGGCGGCAGGTGATCCTGAACGTCGCCGGCGAAGTCGGGGTGGCCATTGATCACCATGCCGTGCTCGGTGTCACCCAGGGACCCAGGCTGGAAACGGCAGCCGAAATCCGCCGGCTCGCGCACGATGGCTGCAGTCTTGTGGGGATGACCACCATGCCGGAGGCCGCGCTGGCGATGGAGGCCGGGTTGGCATACGCGACACTCGCGGTCGTGGTGAATCCGGCAGCGGGGACCGTCGATGGGTCGATCCACGCAGCCATCGAGGCGTCACTGGATATGGGCATGGCTCAGGTGCGAAGAATCCTGACGCATCTGGTCGCCGCCGACTGACTGTTCTTACGTCGCAACACGGCCCACGTATACTCGTTTTGTGCCTCTATCCGGGGGGCAATCGATGTTAGGGTTTTACTGCAAATCTGATATCCAGTCAGGTGCTTGCAGCGATCAGGGTTCGCCGGAATGACAAAGAAAAATAGTGGCGCAAGCCGCCGCTCATCGACGGCCAAGGCCGCACCGGGCGCGGCTGAAGAACTCAATGCAGGGCCGATAGAAACCAAGCCCAAAGCCGACGAAGTCGCTGATCGTGAGGGTGCCCCGACGGTTGCGCGAGAGGAGCCGCCGATGATTCTCGTCGGCATCGGCGCATCCGCCGGCGGACTGGAGGCGCTCAAGGAACTGCTCGCCGAGTTGCCGCAGAGCCGCAGTCTCAGCTATGTGATCGCCCAGCACCTCTCGCCCACCCATACCAGCTTGCTGCGCGAGTTGTTACGGCCCGGCACCGACTTGGCGGTTTGTGACCTGATCGACGGGCAGGCACCGGCGCCGAACACGATTTATGTAACCCCGCCAAACCACGATGTCCTGATGCGTGATGGCGTACTCCGACTGTCGACGCCGAAAGCCAGTGTCGGCCCGAAGCCCTCGGTGGATGCGTTCTTTCGCTCGCTCGCCGATTCGCTAGGTGAGAACACGGTCGGCATCATCCTGTCTGGTAGCGGCTCGGACGGTTCCGCAGGCATCCGTGCGATCAAGGCAGTGGGCGGCGTGACGATTGTTCAGGATCCCAGCACCGCGAAGTTCGACGGCATGCCACGTGCAGCGATCCAAACCGGCGCCGTGGACATGGTGATGGTGTCGCACAAGATGGGCGAGGCGCTGGAAGGGCTGGCCTCCACCCCTGCCGCATTGCGGCGAGCGTTGCCCGAAGATAACGACAACAATGCCTACGCGCGGATCTCGTCATCGGTTCGACGCGCGACCGGTTTTGACCTGAGCCACTACAAGCCGTCAACGATTAACCGCCGGATTCATCGGCGTATGGGCTTGCGCAAGAAAAACAGCATGGAGGACTACGCCGAACTCGTCCGCACCGAGTCGGAAGAAGCGGGACTGCTCGCTCGCGACGTGCTGATCTCGGTCACCTCGTTCTTCCGTGATCCGGATGCCTTCCAGGCGCTCTCGGAGTCGCTGAAGTCAGTGTGGGAAACCAAGCAGGCGGACGATGTGTTCCGTGTCTGGGTGCCCGGCTGTGCGACCGGTGAAGAGGCTTACACCATCGCGATTCTGTTGTCCGAGCTTTCGCGCCATCAGTCCGACACGCCGGAATACCTGATTTTTGCCACCGATCTTGATGAGGATGCGGTGACCTTTGCCCGTAACGGCGTCTTCCCTGAAACATCGGTTGAGGGCGTGCCGGACCAGTTGCGGAGCCGGTATTTCGAGCGGCAGGGGCGGACCTACCAGGTCAAGAAATTCCTGCGGCAAAGCATGGTATTCGCGTCGCAGAACGTGGTCGAAGACCCTCCGTTCTCTCGGGTTGACCTGATCAGCTGTCGCAACCTGCTGATCTATTTCAATCGGGATATCCAGAAACGTGTGCTGCTGACCTTCCACTATGCAATGCGGGCGGGTGGCTTGTTGTTGCTGGGTAGTTCGGAATCCATCGAGCTGCATCGCGACCTGTTCACGACGCTCAACAAAAAGGCGCGGGTCTTTCAGCGCAAGGATGCTTCAACGCCCAACTATGTGCCGGTGATTCCCAGGCGGTTTGGCGACGAGAGCGTGGGTAGTGGTAGCGGCGATACCGAAGCTCCCGGGCGCCAGCGTCGTGGGCGGGATCTCAGTTCGCTGAGTCTGCGGTTCACGAACCTGCTGATCAACGAGTATTGTCCGCCAACCGTTGTCATCGACAATCAGGACAACACGGTGCATTTTTCCGGTGATCTGCACCCGTTCCTGAAGTTCCCACAAGGGCCGGCTGATCTGCGCATTTTCGATCTCGTCGCCGATCAGTTTCGTCCGGAACTCCGTGCGTTGCTGCATCGGTGCCGGCGAGAACGCACGGTCGCCAAGGGCACTGTTTTTCACATTGGCGAAGGGGCGGACAAGCGTCGGATCGTGCCGGTGGTCAGACCGATGATGGTCGACCAGCCGGATTACGTGGCCTTGTCGTTCGAAATCGCGGCCGTGCCGGCCACCGAAGTGCTGACGTTCGATGATAAGGATCAGCGGGACAACCTGATCATCGCGGAGCTGGAGCGGGAGTTGGCGAGTACCCGTCAGCACCTGCAGACCGTCGTCGAAGAGTTGGAAACATCCAACGAGGAATTGCAGTCGCAGAGTGAGGAATTGCAGTCCGCCAACGAGGAACTGCAATCGACCAACGAAGAGTTGCAGACCTCGAACGAAGAACTGCAATCGACGAACGAAGAGCTCATGACCGTCAATGATGAGCTTCAGAACAAGTCGGGCGAGCTGGAGGCGATGGCATCCGATCTCGCCAACGTGAAGAACAGCCTCGACTACCCCTTGCTCGTGCTCGATCGCCGCCTGCACGTCACGCATTACAACTCCGCCACTGAGCGCCAACTGGCTCAGGACCACCTCGAGCCGGGTGCGTCGGTGATCAGTGTGGACTGGAGCATCGACATGGAAGGCATGTTGCCGAAGTTCCGCCAGGTCATGAAAACCAGTGAGCCATTCGAGCGGCTGATCACGGCCGCCGGCCAGCGCTCCTACCAGATGCGGGCCGTCGCCTACATTCGATCCAACGGTGATATCGACGGTGTTGTGTTGACCTGGATCGACGTGACCGGGCAACGGGAAGCCGATCAGCGCGTGCTGCTTAGCGAGGCCAGACATCGTGCGTCATTTACGAGCAGCCCGATCGGGCAAGCGATTGTGGATCACGAATTCACCATGGGCGATGTCAACCAGGCGCTACGCGACATGGTGGACTCTCCCGCCCTCGTGGAAGAGGGTTCACCGCTGTCGAAACTGCTAGATGCCGATAGCTACGCCGCCGTTCAGCGCGAGGCCGCGGATATTCGCGAGGCTCGACAGCCCAGCGCACAGTTTGACGTGCAGTACCGCGGCCGGGCCGGCACCTGGCGCTGGGCGGAACTTGCGCTCGGCAGTATTCGCGAAACAGGCGACGAGGCGCGGTATGTCCTGCATCTGCGTGATGTGGACGAACGCAAACGGGACGAGATCCGTGTCGCCGACGAAAACCATCGGCTGGGATTGCTGCACGGGCTGTCAGCCCGTATCGCCAACCGTCAGCATACCCGCGACATTGTCGACGGGTTGCTGGAACTGCTTTCGTCGTCTTACTCGGACGTCAAGGTGTCCTTCGCCATGCTCGAGGGCCATAAGCTGGTGACCATCGCGCAGCTTCCCGAGTCCCAGAGTAAGTCCCCGAGAACGCTGGATGTGGATTCCGCTCCCGAGCTTCGTGACGCATTGCTATCCGGCGGCAAGGTGGTCGTGGCGCGCGCGCTGGATAGCGACACGGGCCCTTATGGCGGACTCGGGAAACGGCTGACTCGCGACAAGGTGGTCGCCCGGGCCGATGTCACGATCCGCATCGACGCTGCTCAGGCTGGCGCGTTGACGCTGGAAGGACGTGGAGTGGGCGATCTCAGCACCCTTGATCTGGAGACGCTGAAAGCGGTCGGCGAACTCGCCACGGTGTCGCTACGAAGCGCCCATTCGCGCGAAGTCATGGAGACCGCGCTGAATGACCTGGCAGAGGAGAAGGAGCGCGCGGACGTTACCCTGGGCGCGATCGCTGATGCCGTGGTCCGCACCGACGCCGACGGGCTGATCACTTACGTGAACCCGATGGTGGAACGTCTGGTAGGCAAGCCCGACCAGGACTTGCTGAACAAGCCGGCGGAGAAGTTGTTCGACTTACGTCGTATCGAAGGGGAAAAGGGTGTCATCAGCCCGATACGGCAGGCGATGAAGACCGGTGCGCCCGTCGAGTACTTCGGCAATGAGTACTTTATTCAGCACCCGGATCGACGTCGCGTGTTCGCAGACATTTCCTGCAAACCGCTGGTGGGCGGGGAGTCCGAGGTGATTGGCGCGGTGGTTGTCATGCGGGATGTCACCGAGCAGCGCCTGCTAGCCGAGGAGTTGTCGTTCCGTGCCCAACATGACGCCCTCACGGGGCTGACCAATCGGGATGAGTTCGAACGGCGGCTCAAGACCGCCTTTATCGAAAGCAAATCGGATGCTGCAGAGCATACGGTTGCCTTCATCGATCTGGATCAATTCAAGGTGATCAACGACACCTGCGGTCATGCTGCGGGGGATGAAGTGCTCCGGCAACTGGCTGTGCTGATTCGATGCAAGCTACGTCGTTCCGACACGCTGGCTCGGCTCGGCGGCGATGAATTCGGGATCATTCTGGATCATTGCGAGCTTGAAGCCGGCAAGCCGATCGTGGAAGAGGCGTTGAACGCCATCCGGGATTTCCGCTTCGAGTGGGACAAGCAGACATACCAGATCACGACCAGCGTCGGCTTGGCCCCGATGGCCCAGGGCAGTGAATCGGTTGCGGCGGTCATGAGCCAGGCGGATGCGGCGTGTTTCATGGCCAAGGAGGCCGGCAGGAACCGCCTCTATGTGTCCGGCGACAACGACGTCGAACTCAGCCGTCGTAACGGCGAAATGCGGCAGGTATCTCGCATTACCAGCGCCATCGAGAACAACCGCTGCGAACTGGTGTTCGAGGACCTGGCCCGCGTGGATGATCGCGAGACCGTGGCGTACCGCGAGTTGCTGGTGCGCATGCGCGACGAAGGCGGCCAGCTGTTATCGCCTGATCAATTCATACCGGCAGCAGAGCGGTATTTTCTGGCGTCGGCCTTGGATCGCTGGGTGGTTGAGCATGCGCTTGCCTACCTGGCCGAGCATCTGGAGCAGTCGCCACCAGTGACAGCGGTGAACGTGTCTGGGCAGACGATTGGCGACCGCTCGTTCATTGAATTCGTGCGCGAACGATTGACGCACTACAAGGTTCCGGGTGCTCGTTTTTGCATCGAGATCACCGAAACCTCGGCGATCTCGCATTTGCCCGAGACGGCGCGGCTGGTGGCATCACTGGGTGAGCTCGGGGTGCAGTTTGCGCTGGATGATTTCGGAGCGGGGATGTCATCGTTCGCGTATCTGAAGAACCTGCCGGTTCAATTCATCAAGATCGACGGCAGTTTCGTGCGCAGCATGGCCACGAATCACGTGGACCGGACCATGGTCGAGGTGATCAACCGTGTCGGCCACGAGTTCAAGCTGACGACGATCGCGGAGCATGTGGAAACCGCGGAACTGATTCCGATACTCCGAGAGATCGGCGTGGATTTGATGCAGGGTTACGAGATCAATCGACCCAAGCCGCTGGAGCAATAGGCCGGGCGCCGCGGCGGCATCGACACGGGGCGTTCATCCGCCGGCGCGTGTCACCATCGCCAGCACCCCAAAGCGCGGGTGATCGAAGTAGTGCAGCTCGTTGAGGCGCACGCGGCGTTGCTCTTCGATGTGAAACACGCGGGCGCCTTCTTCAGGGAGCGACTCGCCGTTTACAACCGATGATCCGTCGTTGTGCTGCAACCACCACAAATCAATGGCCAGATGCAGGTAGCGCTGCGCGAACACGGTGATGTTGCCATCCAGCTGATGGAGCTGGACCGGGTCGGGGGAGATCAGCGCCCAGTCTCCCGGTTGAGCCGTTTGCTCATCGGATGCCTGTGCTTGCGGCGCCGCGTTCGCCGCAGCCGCTTCGGTATTTGCCTGGAGTTCGTCGCCGCCGCGACCAGCGGATTCGTTGTACAGCTCGGCGAGGAACCGCCGCTCTGGCGTTGGCTCCACCCAGATCTGTACGCCGTCATTGAGTCTGACGGCCGGGGCCGACGAGCGGCGTTGGCTTGGTTGGACCCAGCTCGCACGCAGGTATGGGATGAACGCTGTGGCGTTGCGCAAGCGGTTCCATGCCTGTTCCAGCATGAAATTCTCGTCGCCGAGCGGCTGCACCCCGGCCGCGCGCAGGCTGTCGGCGGCGCCAAAGGCAATGCCCTTGGCTTCAAACTGACTGATCGCGACGGACGCCTCATCGGGTGATCCGTTGGGCGTTGCCTGGTTCAGAAAGACGATGACGTCAACGCGGTAATCGTTCGCCAGTACCGAGCTGGTGCCCACGCATAACGCGGCGGTGAGTAGCAGTTTGAGCTTCATGGTCGGTAGTTTATCCAGACTGGCGCTAGACCGACTGGATGGCTTGGCCATCCGCAGTCGCCGGGTGCAGCTGATCGAGCAGTTGCGTGGTCGCCTCCAGGCGCTCGGGGGCGGACTCCTGGTCCCATTGCGCGACGATGGTTGTCGCGCCATCGAATCGATGCTTGCGCGGATTGCGCTGGATGAACTGGATTAGCGCAGCTGGATCGACATCGGCCTTGGGTTTGAACTCGATGCGAATACTGCCTGCGCCGGCCTTGATGGAATCAATCCCGATGGTTTCGCAGCGCAGTCGCAATGCCGCCAGGGCGAATAGCTGCTCGGCGCGTTCGGGCAGCAGCCCGAAGCGGTCGATCATTTCGACTTTCAGTTCGCGCAGCGCGGACGGCGACTGCGCGCTGCTGACCCGCTTGTAGAGTGTCAGCCGCAGCGTGACATCCGGCACGTACTCGTCCGGGATGAGCGCAGCCACGCCTAGATCGATGTCGGCTCCGGCGGCCCAGGGGTCTTCCATGTCCAGCTCTCCGCCGGCCTTTAGCGCGCGAACCGCCCGCTCCAGCAGCTGGGAGTAGAGCGCGAATCCGATCTCCTCGATCTGACCGCTTTGTTCGTCACCCAGCAGTTCGCCAGCGCCACGGATCTCCAGATCGTGGGTGGCAAGCGTAAAGCCGGCGCCGAGTTCGCCCAGGGACTCAATCGCTTCCAGGCGTTTGAGCGCGTCCTGCGTCAGCGCCCGCATCGAGGGCACCAGCAAATAGGCGTACGCCCGGTGGTGGGAGCGCCCCACGCGACCGCGTAGCTGATGCAACTGCGCCAGCCCGAGCTTGTCGGCGCGGTTCATGACGATCGTGTTGGCGGTGGGTACGTCGATGCCGGATTCGATGATGGTGCTGCAGACCAGCACATTGAATCGTTGGTGGTAGAAATCGAGCATGACGGCTTCGAGTTCGCGCTCCCGCATCTGACCATGCGCGATGCGTACATCGGCTTCCGGCAGCAGTTCCCGTAGATCCGAGGCCGCGCGCTCAATGCTGCTGACCTCGTTGTGTAGGTAGTACACCTGCCCGCCACGCCGGATCTCGCGCAGGCAGGCTTCGCGTACCAGGGCTTTGTCCCAGTCGGCGACAAAGGTCTTGATCGGGTTGCGGGCGGTTGGCGGCGTGGCAATGATCGACAGGTCGCGCAGCCCGGCCAGGCTCATGTTCAAGGTGCGGGGGATGGGCGTGGCGGTCAGGGTCAGCAGGTCCACCTCTGCACGCAGGCGTTTGAGCTGCTCCTTGTGGCGCACGCCGAACCGGTGTTCCTCGTCGACAATGACCAGGCCCAGCTCCTTGAACACCACGTCCTTCTGCAACAGGCGATGCGTGCCCACCACGATGTCGACCTTGCCTTCGCGCATCTCTGCGAGCAGTTCGGTCTGAGCCTTGCCGGTGCGCAGTCGCGACATGGAGGCCACGCGGACTGGCCAGTCCGCAAAGCGGTCCATGAAGTTCTGTGCATGCTGGCTGGCGAGCAGGGTGGTCGGCACGAGCAGACAGACCTGTCGACCATTGGTGACCGCGACGAATGCCGCGCGCATCGCGACCTCGGTCTTGCCGAACCCGACATCGCCACAGACCACCCGGTCCATGGGGTGCGGGGCGGCCATGTCGTCGATGACCGCCTGGATGGCGCTGAGCTGGTCGGGGGTTTCGGTGAAGGGAAAGCCGTCGGCAAAGCGCGCGTAGTCGGCGGCGTCCAGCGCAAAGCTATGACCGGGGCGGGCGGCGCGTCGCGCCTGGATGCTCAGCAGTTCTGCAGCCGAGTCGCGGGCTTTCTCCGCGGCTTTTTTCCGGACCTTGTTCCAGCGATCATTGCCCAGCGAATGCAGCGGGGCGGATTCGGGTTCGGCGCCGGTGTAGCGATGAATCAGATGCAGCGAGCCTACCGGGACATAGAGCTTGTCGCCACGAGCGTATTCCAGCCGCAGAAACTCCATCTCCTGGTCGCCGACGGTGAGCCGCTCCAGCCCCATGTAGCGGCCGACGCCGTGTTCCTGATGCACGACCGCCGCGCCAGCCTCGAGATCCGCCAGGTTGCGCAAGACGGTTTCAGGGTCGCGAACCGCGCGCCGGCGGCGCGTCGCGGGTGGCTTGGAGCCAACAAGCTCGGCTTCCGTGATTACCCGGATCGCAGGGTCCGCAAGCGTGAACCCCTTCGCCAGCGGAGCGATGCAAAGTCCGAAGGGTTTGGAATCGCCGACGAAGCGTGACCAGCTGGCGTAGCTGCGCGGCGCTTGGCCCAGCGGCCGTAGCAGCTCCAGCAGCTCCTCCCGACGGCCCTGGGATTCGGTCAGCAGCAGCAAGCGCCGGGCATCGCCATTGGCCAGCAGATCGGCAATGACCTGCCGTGCCTGCTGTCGGTCGGTTTCCGGCTGCGTGATTGGGCTCGGGGCAATATCGAAACGCGTCGCGTCGTCGGCCGGTTCATCCAGGATCTCGATGCGCGCGTGGTCTGTAAAAGCGGCCAGCGCGAGGTCAGGCGGGACAAAGGCTGCATCGGGCGGTAGCAGGGGGCGGTCAGGGTCCACGCCCAGGTTGGTGTGGCGGGCATTGATGCTGTCCCAGGTCTTGTGCACCGATTTGGACAATCCGCCGGCGAGGATCACGCTGGCATTGGCCGGCAGGTAATCGGACAAGTGCGCGGTGTCGTCAAAGAACAGCGGCGTATAGGCCTCGATGCCCGCCGGCATCTGTCCCTTGGAGACACTTTGATACACGCGGTGGGAGGTCAGATCGCCGGTGAATGCATTGCGGTACTGTCGCCGAAAGCGCTCAATCCCGCCGGTATCGGTCGGGAATGCCTTGGCGGGCAGTGGCTCGATCCGCTCGACAACGTCCTGGGAGCGCTGCGTCTCGGGGTCGAACAGGCGGATGGAATCGATGTCGTCATCCAGCCAGTCGATACGGTAAGGCGATGGGCTGCCCATGGGGAACAAATCCATCAATGCGCCGCGCAGCGCGTATTCTCCGTGCGACTGGACCTCCGCCACGGCTTGATAGCCTGCGCGGTCCAGGGTTTCGCGCAGCGACAGCGGCGACAGGGTTTGCCCTTGTGTCACCGAGAGGCTTCTAGCCTCCACAAACGAGGGTGGTGGCAGGCGCTGCAGCAGATTGTCCGCGCCGACGATCACCACGCCTGTGCGTAGCGTCGGGATGCGAGCGAGTGCAGCTAGACGTTCGGAGACGACCTCCGGCAACGGCGACAACGCGTCATATGGGAGAATCTCCATGTCCGGAAAATGCAACACAGGGCAGTCATCATCGGCGAAGAACCGGCAAGTGGCCTCGAGTTGGTATGCATGTTGCTCGTCACGGGCACAGAGTAGTACCAGCGCGCCCGTCTGGCGGGAAAGCTGAATCGACGCTAGCGCAAGTCCCGCATCCGGCAGTGGATTCCATGGGATGGAACGACCATGCGTCGGTTCGGGTGGCTGATTGAGGGTTGCGTTGGGTACCATAATCGGCGGCGAAGCATGGACCAGACCTGCTTCGATGACAATCACAGCGTCGTTTTCGCGGCGCGGCAAGATGAAATATCAGGGCACCACCTTGACCGCGGTCACCACCGCGCTTGGCAAGGTCGCTCGACTTTAGGGGAAATACCGAGCATGAAAAGGATAATGGCACCGCTGCTGGCGGCGACAGCAGCGTGGTCGGGGTTGGCTGTTGCTGAAGACAGCCTTTCCAGCCAATACGTCTATATCGAGATGCCCTGGCTGCAGCCAGCGGGAACCATCAGCACCACAGATGACATGGTGGGCCTGGATCGCGCCCTGGGGATGGATCAGGATGCGGGCCTGGGCCTTGGTTTCAGCATCTCCCCATCGTGGATGCACGGCTTTGACCTGCGTGCCAGCTACACGCGGTTCAGCTTCGATCGTCGCATCGATTCCTTCAACGACTACACACTGTTGGGCGTTGACGTCAGCTCCAGCGGTTCCTCTGTCACCTCATCCTGGGGCGTCGAGCAACTCGAAATCTTTGCGGTAGCGCCGTTTGAAGGTCTGCACTTCAATACACGCTTTGAGGTGGGCGCGGGCGCGCAGATGGTGGATTCCAAGTTCACCATTCGCGAAGACGGATCGCAGGCGATGTCCCAGAGCGGCGCAAGCCGTGTGCTGGACTACCGGCCCTACCTGCATTTCGGCGTTGACAAGCCGTTGGTCGAGGGCGTGGCGATCAAGTTCAAGGCGGGCGGATTTCCGGTTCGTGGTGACTCGACATTTGATGCGTCGTTATGGCTGGAGTTGGATGATCCGGACAGCGAGTTCTACCTACGGGCGGGCTATCGTTACCTCAACTACGAGTACGACAACGAATCCAACGTCGCTTACGACGTGCAAGCATCGGGCTTCACGGTTGGCGTCGGTTACGACCTTGGAGGCGTTGCCTGGCCATCGCGTGCTGATCAGGACGCTGACGGCGTGCTGGACCATTCCGACCGTTGCCCGGATTCCACAACTGGTGCGGTGGTTGATGCCTTCGGCTGTGAAGCGGATCAAGATCGCGACGGCGTAGCCAACGAAGTCGATACCTGCCCGAACACGCCGGAAGGTGTCTCCGTGGACGACATGGGTTGTGTGCTCGATGCCGATGCCGATGGCGTGCCGGACGGCCAGGACCAGTGTCCTGAAACCCCGGCGGGCGAGCCGGTCGAATCGAATGGTTGTTCCTTCGACGAGGACGGCGATGGCGTGACCGACGCGCTGGACGAATGCCCGGCGACGCCGCCGGGTGTCGTGGTCGATGCAGATGGCTGTGGCGGCGACGCGGATGGCGATGGCGTGGCTGACGGGGTCGATCAGTGCCCGGACACCGTCGGCGGAGTGCCGGTGAACGCAGAAGGTTGCGCCATCCAGGCCGCGCCGATTGCGGACTGTGGTGTCGGTGGGTTGGAGTGCGCCGGTGCTGGTGAGGCCATCGTGCTGCCCAGTGTGAAGTTCGCGACCGCCAAGGCTGTGCTGACCGCCAACGCGAAGTCTTCGCTGGACGATGTGGCGACCGCGATGCAGCGCCAGCCTGATCTGGTGATCGAGGTGCAGGGGCACACCGACTCGGTGGGCGATGCAGACGACAATCAGCTGTTGTCGGAGTTTCGTGCCCAGGCCGTGGTCGACTACCTGATCTCGGTAGGGGTTTCGGCCGGCCGTCTGTCCGCCAAGGGCTTCGGTGATGCGCAGCCGGTTGCCAGCAACGACAATCCGACTGGGCGTGCGCTCAACCGGCGTGTTGTATTGGTCGTGACCGACGCCTGATTGGGTCGTATCGAGTCGGCGCTCGCGTGGCGAGCGCCGATGAAGAAACGGCGAGAGACCTTGTTAAGGCTCTCGCCGTTTTTTTGCCGTGAGGCCCCGTGGTGGTGCTCGTTAGAACTCCGGCCTATCGTTTGTCGCGGTAGCGCAGCGAGAGATCGGCGTAGGCATCAATACGGCGGTCGCGCAGGTAGGGCCAGATCCGGCGTACCTTATCGGTGCGATCACGGTCGATGGTCGTGATCAGCACTTCGCGTTCGTGTCCCGCTCGAGCGAGCAATTCGCCCTGCGGTCCGCAAACGAAGCTGCTGCCCCAGAACTCTGCTCCGGCCGTCGCTTCTGACGGATCGGCTTCGAAGCCAACCCGGTTGACCGCGATGACCGGTATGCCGTTCGCCACGGCATGGCTGCGCTGGATCGTGATCCAGGCATCCTGCTGCCGATGCATTTCGTCGCTGTCGTCATCCGGGTCCCAGCCGATCGCCGTGGGGTAGATCAGCAGCTCGGAGCCGGCCAGCGCCATCAGGCGAGCGGCCTCCGGAAACCATTGGTCCCAGCACACGAGGACGCCCAGGCGGCCAACTGACGTATCGATGGGTTCGAACCCCAGGTCGCCGGGCGTGAAATAGAATTTTTCGTAGTAACCGGGGTCATCCGGAATATGCATCTTCCGGTAGACGCCAGCCAGCGACCCGTCATCGTCCAACACCACGGCGGTGTTGTGGAACAGGCCGGCGGCACGGCGCTCGAACAGCGACCCCACGATGACGACGCCGAGTTCTTCGGCCAGTCGCCCGAGCCGCTCGGTGCCAGGCCCCGGGATCGGCTCGGCCAGATCGCAGAGGCTGGTGTCCTCGGTCTGGCAGAAATACACGCTGGCGTGCAGCTCGGGGAGGATGACCAGCTCGGCGCCTTGGGCAGCGGCATCTCGAATACCTTGTTCTGACTCTCGCCAGTTGGCGACCACATCGTCGGAACAGGCGTGCTGGATCAGCCCGATGGTCAGCGGATTGCTCATGTCGGTGCTCCGAAGTCGGGGTAGTTCATGGTCACGCAGTGCAGGCTGCCGTTTTGCGTGATCAGCGCGCGGCAGTCCACCGGCTCGATGCGATGCCGTGGAAACGCATCATCCAGGCGTCGCAGCGCTATGTCGTCGGCCCGCGTCTGATAGACAGGGGCCAGGACCAAGTCGTTCACGATGAGGAAATTGGCGTAGCCAGCGGGCAGGCGGCGACCGTCGTCGCCCACTTGCGGGGCCGGCAAGGGCAGCGGAACCAGTTCGTATGCATGCCCGCCTGGGGTTCTGAACTGCTCGAGTTGCTTGCGCATGGCCCGCAGCGCGTCGTGATGGCTGTCCAGTGGATCATCGCAGGCCTGGTAGGTGATCAGTTCCGGACTGGCGAAGCGGGCGAGGGTGTCGATGTGGCTGTCCGTGTCATCGCCATCCAGATGGCCGTGGTCGAGCCAGAGTACGCGGGTGACGCCTAGCCATTCGTGCAATAAGCCTTCCAGCGCCCGGCGATCGACACGTGGGTTGCGTCGGGTGTCGAGCAGGCAGGCAGTCGTGGTCAGCAGCGTGCCGGCCCCGTCTGTTTCGATGCCGCCGCCTTCCAGCGTCCAGTCGATGCAATGAAGATCGCGATCACCGAAAGCACCAGCGTCACGCAGGCGCCGGCTGATGACGTTATCCAGCGATGCATCGAACTTGCCGCCCCATCCATCGAAGCGAAAGTCCAGTAACACCGGGCGGTCCTGGTCTAGCACGGAGATCGGCGCATGGTCGCGTGCCCACACGTCGTCGGATGGGCATTCGAAAATACGGGCGCGGTTCATGTCGGCGCCGCTAGCCTCAAGCTGGGATTCGACCCGTTCCGGGTCGCTCGCCGCCACGATCAGGTCAGCCTGCTGGATGATCAGACGCGCCAGTGTTCGGAACACCGGTTCGACGTCGAAGTAACGATCACCCCAATCGGTGCGCGCGTGCGGCCAGGTCAGCTGGACGCTGGATTGCGGTGAAAATTCAGCCGGCCAATACATCGCGGAAACTCACGCCACGAAACGGCGCGTAGAAGAGGGATTAGTGCGCGGTGCGCAATTCGTTGGCGTGATAGATCGGCGCCGGTGCTTCCGGTACGACCGAGTGCAGCACGAACTGGTGTTCGAACACGACCACAAAGTCGTCATAAACCCAGCGTGAGATGGGTGGGTCCCCAATGGCGGCGACGCGGCGGCTGGGTTCGCCGAACTGTCGGCGCACGGTAGCCTTGCTCATTCCCCGGGTGGGTGACGCAGGTCTGCTGAGCTGCTCGCCCATGACGCTGGAACTCTCCGGGAAATCGAGTACATCGGCAGAACCCGTCAGGCTTGCCAGCGCCATTGCCAGCCCGCTGATCCAAACCCATTTGCGCATGCTACCCGCCACGTCCAAAGATTGATTGGACTATAGCATCGGCCCGTGGGGGCGAAAACAAGTAGAATTCGCGGATGTTCCAGCCTTTTGAACTGGCGATCGGCCTGCGCTACACGCGCGCCAAACGCCGGAATCACTTCATCTCTTTTATTTCCCTGATCTCCATGCTGGGCATCGCGCTGGGCGTCACGGCGTTGATTACCGTGCTGTCCGTGATGAACGGGTTTGAGCGGGAGCTACGCGAAAGCATCTTGGGGATGGCCTCGCACGCGACGATCTCGGCCTTCGAGGGCGGTCTCGAGTCGCCCGAGTCGGTCGCGCAGCTCGCGGCGCGCCACCCGGAGGTGGTCGGTGTCGCGCCCTATATCGAGGGTGAGGGCATGGCCCGCCGTGGCGGTACGCTGTCCGGCGTCTTGCTCAGGGGTGTTGATCCGGCGCAGGAACAATCGGTGTCGATCGTGGGTAGCAACATGGTCGCGGGTTCGCTGGACGATCTGTCTGGCGGGCAGTTTCAATTGGTCATCGGCGTCGAACTTGCCCGTGCTTTGGGCCTGGCGCCCGGTGACAAGGTGGACCTGATGATCCCGCAGGCCAGCGTCACTCCGGCTGGCATCACGCCACGTTTCCGCCGGTTTACGGTGTCCGGCGTGTTCGAGATCGGCATGTACGAGTACGACCGGTCGATGGTTTACATGCACATCGATGACGCCGCTGCGCTTTATCGGCTGGGTGATCGTGTCACCGGCCTGCGACTCAAGCTCAGCGACATGTTCGATGCGCCGCGGATCAGTCGCGAGATCGCGGACCAGCTGCCGGGCTTCGTCTATGTGCGCGACTGGACGCAGCAGCACGCGAACTTCTTCAAGGCCGTGCGGACCGAAAAGCTGGTGATGTTCGTGATTCTCAGCCTTATCGTGGCGGTGGCTGCATTCAACGTCGTCTCGACCTTGGTGATGGTCGTGACCGACAAGCAGGCGGACATCGCGATCCTGCGCACGCTTGGGGTGTCACCCCGTTCGGTCACGCTCATATTCATCGTGCAGGGGGCGGTGATCGGACTGGTAGGCACGCTATTGGGTCTGTTGGGCGGCGTGACGCTGGCGCTCAATGTCGAGAGTCTGGTGCCCGCTCTGGAGCGGCTGTTCAATCAGGATTTCATTGCCGGCGATGTCTACTACATCAGCCATCTGCCGTCAGACTTGCACTGGATCGACGTTTTCCAGATCACGCTGCTGTCGCTGGCCCTCGGGTTGGTATCCACGATCTACCCGGCATTCCGAGCGTCCCGCGTCCAGCCGGCTGAGGCCTTGCGCTATGAGTGAGCATCCCCGCATCGAGGCGCGAGGAATCCGGAAACTGTTTCGTGAGGGGCGGGCGGCTGTCGATGTGCTGGAGGATGTGAGTCTGTCCGTGGCACCCGGCGAGAGCATCGCGATTCTGGGAGCGTCCGGGTCAGGCAAGAGCACGCTGCTGCATCTGCTTGGCGGATTGGATACGCCCAGCGCCGGCGACATTCTGGTTGACGGCGAGAACATGGCATCCCTTTCGGACAGCGGGCGGGGTCGGCTGCGCAACGCCAAGCTCGGCTTTGTCTACCAGTTCCACCATCTGCTGCCGGAATTCACCGCATTGGACAACGTTGCCATGCCGTTGGTGATTCGTCGTGGGGCCGCCGCCCGTAAGGCGCGTGACGAAGCCCAGGCCTTGCTCGAACGTGTCGGGTTGGGCCACCGCCTTGATCACAAGCCGGGCGAATTGTCCGGTGGCGAGCGCCAACGCGCTGCCGTAGCACGTGCCCTGGTCACCCGCCCTGCCTGCATGTTGGCCGATGAACCGACCGGTAACCTCGACAGCGACAGCGCCGACGGTGTGTTCGAGCTCATGCAGTCGCTCAATCGTGAGTTCGGCACCAGTCTGGTCGTAGTCACGCACGATCATGCATTGGCCGCTCGTCTGGACCGTCGCTGCCTGTTGACGGACGGGCGGCTGGAAGCGCTCTGATCCATCCGTGACGGCCCCAATGCCCGATGTGCGTTGGTTGGCCGTTAGCGCGCTATTGGGTGCCACTGCGGCGGTGGTGGGGTGGATCACGCCGATCGCCGCAAGCATTGCGATCATCGCCGGGTTCGCCTTGGCTGGGCTTTACTGGCGATCCCAGCGGCACGCCGATACGCCGCTCACCCGTTCTCCGCAGGCCATCACCATGGCCTTCGGGCCGCTGGTGTTCGGGCTCTGGGCGGCTGTGAGTCTGATCGCGATCCACCACACGCTGGCGCAGCGCTGGCCGGCCGCAACGGATCTTGTGGATGTGCAGGGCCATGTCGTGGATCTGCCCGACCGTTCGCCGGCACGGCTGCGCTTTCGTTTCAAGGCCGGGCCGCAGAACGATCTCCTGTGGTTGAGCTGGTACCAGCCGCCGTTTGATGTGAAGGCTGGCGACTGTCTGGAGCTCCGTGTCCGGCAGCGGGATTTGCGTGGTCTGGCCAACGTCGGCGGCTTCGACTACGAGGCCTGGTTGTTTCGGCAACGGTTCGCGGCCCGAGCGAGCGTGGTCGAGGGCGAACGCTGCGCGCCGCAGAACTGGACGGTTGATCGGTGGCGCGACCGCATGGGCCAGCGCCTCGCCGACGGTCTGGGCCAGCGTTCTGGCGTTGCGGTTGTCCGGGCTTTGCTGGTCGGTGACCGGCGTGGATTCGATGACGCGATGTGGAACACATTGCGCCGGACCGGGGTTGGGCATCTGGTCGCCATCTCCGGCCTGCACATCGGCCTGGTCGCTGGCCTCGGATTCTGGCTCGGTAGTTGGGCATGGCGGCGGTCCGCCCGCTTGTGCCTGCTGTGGCCGGCTCCGCTCGCCGGGGGCGTGGCGGCTGTCGTGATAGCCGGGCTGTATGCCACCGCCGCCGGGTGGTCGGTGTCCACCCAGCGTGCTTGGCTGATGGTGGCGATGCTTGTCTGGGCGCTGACCAGTCCGATGCGGCCCCCGCTTGGTCGTGTGCTCGCCGTCGCGGTGCTGGTCCTTTTGCTACTCGATCCGCTGGCCCCGATGGATCCGGGCTTCTGGCTCTCGGTCGGCGCCGTGGCGCTGATCGCCTGGATGCTGCAAGGCCGGTCGCGAGCGGGCTCCCTGTCGCTGCTGCTCCGGCTGCAAGTCGGACTGTCTCTGGGCCTGGCACCCATCGCCTTGTTCTGGTTCGGCGAAACATCGATCAGCGGTGTATTGCTGAATCTCGTGCTGGTACCACTGTCGACCCTGATCGTGCCCGCGACATTGCTGCTCGGATTGGCAGCCTCGGTCCTCCCCGGCGTTTTTGGTCCACTGCTGGCGGTGCTGGCCGAAGCGCTCACGACGGGCATGGACTGGCTCACCTGGGTGGGTGATCAATCCTGGAGTCGCGCCATCGCATCACCGAATGCGGTACTTGCCTTGGCGGCGGTGTTGGGCAGCCTTTGCTTGCTCGCCCCCTGGAAACAACATTGGCGCGCAATGGGCGTGTTGCTGTGGTTGCCGTTGATCCTGACATCCCCGAAGTACCCCGACGCGGGCGCCTGGGTGGATGTGCTGGATGTCGGACAAGGCACGTCGGTATTGGTCAGAACGCGAAATCACAGCCTGCTCTACGATGCCGGTCCGGCCTACCGCAGCGGCTTCGATACCGGAGAGGCGGTGATCATCCCAACCCTGCGTGCCGAAGGCTTGCGGCGTCTTGATCGCCTGGTGATCTCGCATGGCGATACGGATCACTCTGGCGGCGCGGAGGCCATCGGCCGCGCGTTTCCCGCCGCCGAACGTTGGGGCTACGGGGGGCGGCCCTGTCTTGCCGGGGACAGCTGGATGTGGGACGGCGTGCGCTTCGAGTGGATGCACCCGGCATCCACGTCGGTGGATGGCAACAATGCGTCCTGTGTGCTGCGTATTGAGACGGGCGGCGGCGCGTCGATGCTGTTGACGGGCGACATCGAGGCCATCGCGGAGCGGGCGTTGATCGAGCGCGTGGGACGGCGGTTGCGCAGTGATGTCCTGCTGGTTTCCCATCACGGTAGTGCCGGGGCATCGACGACGGAATTCCTGGACCACGTGCAACCGACGGTGGCCCTGGCCCCCGCGGGTTGGCGCAATCGGTGGCAGTTTCCGCGCGAGGCTGTCCGTGATCGACTGGCGCATCGCGGCGTGGCGCTGGCGGTAACGGGCGAATCCGGCCAGATCCGCATCGCGTTACCAGAGCACGGAGATGCCGCCTTGATCTGGCGGTATCGCCAGCGGTACCAGCGACCCTGGCGCGCGGCTGATGGGACTGCACAGGCGTCGTGATAGACGTCTGTGGTTGGATGGCCGTCGACAGCCCACTATCATCGCGCGATGACAGATGATCCGACCGGGAATTCCGAACTCTCCCCCAAGCAGGTTTACCGCCGACTACTCGGCTACGCCACACCACACTGGCGCATGTTCGGCTTGGCGATCTTCAGCATGGCGGTGTTGTCAGCCTCTGACGTGGTCTTGACCTGGCTGATGCAGCCTTTGCTTGATGGCAGCTTTGTCGAACGTGATCCGACCATCATCCGGTGGATGCCGATCGCGATTCTTGTGCTGTTTCTGGTGCGTGGCCTGTCGCAGCTAACGTCCGGTTATTGCATGGCCTGGGTTGGTCGCTATGTCATCAAGACCATCAGAACCGATCTGTTCGCCCAATACCTGCAGTTGCCCGTGAGCTTCTTCGATCGCGAAGCCGGCGGGCAGTTGATCGCACGGCTGACGTACCACGTGGATCAGGTGGCCGAGTCCACCACCTCGGCGATTGGTACGGTCATCAAGGACGGCCTGACGGTGATCGGTCTGTTATGTCTGATCGTCTATCTGAACTGGAAGCTGGCCTGTTTTGTCCTCGTGGTCGGCCCGATCATTGCCGTGCTGGTCAGCGTGGTGAGCCGCCGTTTTCGCAAGCTGTCGCGGCGCATACAGCAATCCATGGGCAATACCGTTCAGGTCGCGGACGAGGTGATATCCGGGCATCGCGTCGTCAAAGTGTTTGGCGGGCAGAACCTGGAAGCTGAACGCTTCGAAAAGGTCAACGAATACAACCTGCGCCAGCATCTCAAGATGGTGCTGGCACGGGGGGGCAGCACGGCGCTAATCCAGTGGATCGCGGCGTTCGCGATCTCGGCAATCGTGTTCATCGCGACCACGGAACCGACCATGACACCCGGCGCATTCGCGGCGTTCATGGGCGGATTGATCGGCTTGCTGCGACCGTTACGTAATCTCACAACCGTCAACGAACGGATCCAGCGCGGCATTTCAGCCGCCGCTGACATATTCGATTTGCTGGATCAGCCACCCGAGCGGGATGCGGGGCAGCGCGAGGCCACGCGGGCGAACGGGGAACTGCATTTCGAGCAGGTCACGCTGCGGTATTCGGAGAGCGCCAGGGCGGCAGTGCAGGATGTGAGTCTCAAGGTGCCGGCCGGACAGGTTGTGGCCTTCGTGGGACGATCCGGCAGCGGAAAAACCAGTCTGCTGTCGTTGATTCCCCGCTTCTATGATCCGGCGGCAGGGCGAATTTCGCTGGATGGCCATCCGCTTGACGACTACACACTGCCGAGCCTGCGCCAGCAGATTTCCCTGGTCGACCAGAGCGTGACGCTGTTCAACGCCAGCGTTGGGGAAAACATCGCCTATGGCGTGGGCCGCTCGGTGTCGCAGGAGGACATTCGTGCGGCCGCGCAAAGTGCCCACGCGCTGGAGTTCATTGAAAAGCTCGACCAGGGCTTTGACACCCAGATCGGCCAGAACGGGGTCTTGCTCTCCGGGGGGCAACGTCAGCGGATCGCTATCGCGCGGGCGATTCTCAAAGACGCGCCCATTCTGATACTCGATGAGGCGACCTCGGCGCTGGACACCGAGTCCGAACGCAAGATCCAGGCGGCGCTGGAGGGGCTGATGCGTGGACGCACGACGCTGGTGATCGCGCATCGTCTGTCCACGATACAGAACGCTAATCTGATTGTTGTGATGGACGATGGGCGCGTGGTGGAGCAGGGCACGCATGCCGAGTTGCTGGAAGATAACGGCGCCTACGCCGCACTGCATCGACTGCAGTTTGAAGACGACTGATCCGCGATGTCCGTCGTTGAAAACGCCTGGCAAACCCGGTGGCACCCACTGTCGTTGTTCATGCTGCCCTGGTCTTGGTTGTTTGCGTTGATTGCAGCTGTCCGGCGGCTGGCCTATCGGCGGGGCTGGCTGACGATTCATAGCTCGTGCGTGCCGGTGCTGGTTGTCGGCAACGTCACGGTGGGTGGGGTTGGCAAGACTCCGTTGGTGCTTTGGCTGGCGAACCGCATTCGCGCGCGGGGGCTGACTGTTGGCGTCGTGTCCCGCGGGTACGGACGAGCCACGCAAGGATTGCGGATCGCGCATGCCTGCAGCACGGCCGATGAGATCGGAGACGAACCATTGTTGTTTGCGCAGGCCGGATTCCCCGTGGCCGTCGCCGAGCGTCGTGCCGACGCCGTCGCAGCACTGGCTGGCGACGTGAATCTTGTGATCGCGGATGATGGTTTGCAGCACTATGCAATGCAGCGTGCGGCGGAGATTGTCGTCGTTGACGGAGACCGTGGTTTCGGCAATGGGCGCCGTCTGCCCGCTGGTCCGCTGCGCGAACCGCTCAGCAGACTGAATGCCGCGGCATTGGTGCTGGTGCGCAATGGAGTTCCCCAGCAGGTGCTGGCGTGCAGCGGCGTGAGCGGCCATCGCTTCGATGTCGACGCTGCCACACTGCAATCGCTGGACGGGTTGCGATCGGAACCGCTTGCACGATGGTCAGACCGCCGGGTTCACGCTGTGGCGGGCATTGGCTATCCGGAGCGGTTCTTTGCCGCGTTGCGTGACAAGGGGCTGGACGTGATTGCGCATCCGTTTGCAGATCACCATCGATACCGGCCCGAGGAACTGCAATTCGGTGATGGCTTGCCGGTGCTGATGACCGGCAAGGACGCCGTAAAATGTCGCGATTTCGCGCAGCCGGACTGGTGGTCGGTGGAGATCGCGATTCGCATGCAGCCCGAGCTGGAAGCGGCACTGGACGCGTTGGTCCAGGAGCTCGCCGGCCAGCCGGCGCAATCACCCGTTTTCGATTCGGAGAATGCACGTGGATAACAAGCTGTTGGACCTGCTGGTCTGCCCGGTTTCAAAGGCACCTCTGCGATTGAGCGAGGATCGCAAGGAACTGATTTGCGACGCCAGCCGGCTGGCGTATCCGGTACGCGACGGCATCCCGGTAATGCTGGAGTCTGAGGCGCGCGAGCTCGACCCCGAAGAATGAACGAACCCTTCGCAGTGGTCGTCCCGGCCCGCTATGGCTCGGAGCGCTTTCCCGCCAAGGTACTGGCCGACCTGAATGGCTTACCTCTGGTCGCGCATACCGCCAAAGCGGCGGAGGAGAGCGGGGCGGCCAGCGTGATCGTCGCCACCGACGATCAGCGTGTTATCGACCGACTCACACCGCTCGGCTTGCGGTGCGAACTCACCGCCGTGGGGCACCTGTCCGGGACCGATCGCGTGAACGAGGTGGCGCAGCGACTGGGCTGGGCGGATGACCAAATTATCGTGAATCTGCAGGGCGATGAGCCGTTGATGCCGCCGGAGGTGATCCGCGCCTGTGTGAATGCGCTGGCGGCCGACCCCGCATTGGACATTGCCACGCCGGTGCATGCGATCAACTCCGCCGACGATTTCCAGTCACCGCACGTGGTGAAGGTGGTGATTGATGGAAACGGGCGGGCGCGCTATTTCAGCCGCGCACCGATTCCGGCTCCCCGCGCCGCGCTGTTGCGCGGGCAGATCACCCTGCCGGACTGCGGCGCGTGGCGGCATATCGGGCTCTATGCATACCGCTGTGCGGGCTTGCGCCGATTGGCAGAGCTACCGGCGGCTCCCACCGAGCAAGCGGAGTCGCTGGAGCAGTTGCGCGCGTTGTGGAACGGGCTTCAGATTCAGGCGGTGCCGGTCGACCAAGCGCCGGCCACCGGCGTTGACACGCCAGCGGACTTGCAGCGCATTCAGTCCTTGTTCAGCGACTGATTCGAGCCGATCCATGCGTGCAACTTGGGGTCGGTCTCAGCGGTGATGAGCCGTGTTTCCGGGACCCTGCGCCGAGCATCGCCGTACTGATCCGGTTGAATCATTGATTCGCCGGACTCCACCTGGATAACCCAGGTGTCGCGATCCTGCAGGTATTCGATGACCCGCCATGCGCGGCCCCGGTACGTAATGACCTGACCGAGCATGGCGTGGGCCGCGCTTACTCCGTGCCTGGCGGAGTTTGCTTCGGCTTGGTGGTCT
>Ga0208330_1000302_pt1 | contig 24927 bp, 25 predicted proteins | sample DeeseametaMP1896_FD_184180 | JGI IMG/M metagenome (GOLD analysis project Ga0208330, IMG submission 184180) | Marine microbial communities from the Deep Pacific Ocean - MP1896 (SPAdes) | ecosystem: Environmental > Aquatic > Marine > Oceanic | place: East of Hawaii, North Pacific Ocean | collected... | reverse complement strand
CCGGGTCGAACGCCGAGATCAGCCAGCGGCCGTCGACCTTGTCCAGGGTCACCCGCACGCTGGACGCCGTGTCGGTCGGCGGCTGTTGACCCACGGTGACGGTCTGGTTGACGAACAGCAGCACCACTGCGTGCTCGGGGTCCGCCGACACCGGCGCCGCAGCCGGAACCGATGCCAGGGCGGCGATCTGTTGCTCCTTGGCGCCGGGGATGACGACATCGGTCGTCAGATCCGTGTAGGACTGCTGGAACTCGCCGGTCAGCAGATTGCGCGCCGCGCCGAGTTGCTGCTCGACGGTGTCCGGCGAGTACGACAGCAGCGCGATGGTGCTCTCGGTCGCGGCCTGTGTGGCGGCGTCGGCGGCGTCTTCGGCGATGCGTGCGGAGTTGGCCTGCCACTTCAGGAAGCCGGCGGTCAGCGCCAGCAGCAGGGCCAGCGCGGGCAGCAGTCCGAACGCGACGACCTTCGACCAGGGCACCGATCGCTTGGGCGCCGGGGTCGCGACCGGCTCGGCGGGCGTAGCGGCGTCGCTCGACTCGTCACCGGACTTGCCGGCCTCCTCGGCGGCGTCGGCCTCCTCGGTGGCTTCGGCCTCCTCGGTGGCATCGGCCTTTTCGGTGGCTTCGGCCTGCTCAGTCGCAGCCGTCGGCTCGGTGGCGTCGGCCTGGCCGGCGTCAGTCGCAGCTGTCTGCTCGGCGCCGGTCGCGGTGCCGCCGTCCTCGGTCGTGTCGTCCTTCTTGTCCTTGCTGTCCCCGCTCACGGCACAAACTCCACGTTCGACACCTTGGCCTCGTCACCGACCTTCTCCACTGAAATCCGCATGCGCCAGGCCCGCGGCGCCTGGTCGGGCGCGCCTGCGTTGGACGTGCGCACCGTGACCGCCACGAGCACCTGGGCCTCGTTGTCGGAGAACGACTCCAGACCGGCCTCGGCGATGGTGCCCTCCGAGGTGGATTGCGCCTGCTTGACGACCTCGACGAACGGCTCGGCGCGCCGCTGGAAGTCGTCGTAGAACGTGCCGGTCGCCGAATCGAGGATGCGCTGAACGTCGGCCTCGGCGTTCTCGTAGCCGATGGTCGTGAGGTTGAGGGCACCCTGACGTCCGACCTGCAGATAGAGGCTGCGCAGGTCCTGGGTCTGCTGGGCCTGGTAGGCCTGGAAGCCGAGCCAGCCGGTCAGGCCCGCCAGGGCCACCACCGCGACGAGACCCGCGATGAGCGCGATCTTGACGTGCGACATCGGCGTGCGGGCCGGTGCGGACTCCTCGGCTTCGTCGGCGTTGGCAGCCTCGGCGGGCGCGCCAGCCTCGGCGTCGTCAGCTTTGGCGTCGTCCGCCTCGGTGGCCGCGTCAGCTTTGGTGGCAGTGGCGGCCTCGGTGGCGGCTGCCGGCTCCGGCTTCCCCGTTTCGGGCACGTCGGCAGCGGTCGACTCGGGCTCGACCGCGCCGGACGCCTCCTTGTCGGTGGTCTTTGCCGAATCCGCCCTCGACGTCGTCAATTCCCCGTCGGGGGCAGCAGCATCGTCTGCCATGTTCGCTCCTCTGCGGCACTGTCGGCCAGATTGGACTGTGTGTACACCCGTCCGTCCGGTCCAACGTACGTGCCGCTCGCCGGGTCGTACTCCGCGGCCGCTATGGGTGGCGGCGCCGGAGCCGGTGGCGGAGCTGCGTCTGCAGGTGGCGAACCCGGCGGCAACTGGGGGACGTCCTGACCGGACAGTGTCGCGTTCGGGTCACCCTTCCAGTTCCAGCCGTCGTTGAGCGGCACGTAGTTCTCGTCGCTTTCACACATCTTGACAGTCGGGGCCCGCTTGCCGGGCACCGTCTGGCACGGCAGGTTACGTGCGCCGCGCACGTTGAAGGGGCCGTCCTGCGGGACGCGGCAGTACACGTCGCCGGCGGGTCGGTCCGGGTAGTCCTCGAATGTCGGTGCCCGCTGCTGCTGGGCCGGCAGGAACCCGGTGGTGCACGGCGGGGGAACGTTGAGGTTCAAGTTGAACACCAGCGAATCGCCCATGTAGTCCTGCTTGGTGCCGTTCTTGGGCACGCCGATCGCCTGGGTCACCGCGGTGCCCTGCGGCAGTAGCACCAGCAACTGCTCGAGACCCGCCTGGTAGGCCACTGCGACCTCGCCGGTGCTGACCAGGTTCGCCAACACGATCGGCAGCGTGGGCTGCAGTTGGTCGAACAGCGCCCGCACCTCTTCGGCCGCGCCCGGGCCCCGGTCGAGGATGCCCGCCACCGAGGCGTCCTCCTGCTGCAGCTGGCCGGTGATGCCGGCCAGATTCCGGGCCCAGGCCTGGATCGAGTCGGAGGTGTCGGTCTGGGAGTTCAGCACGGGCTGAACATCATCGACCAGCGTCGTCAACGAGTCGAGGTTGTCCCGAGCGTCGATGGCCAGCGTCGTCGATCCGTTGACCAGCCGGCGCAGGTCGGGCCCGAGCCCACCGACCGCGATGTACGCCTCGTCGATGACGGTGCGCAGGTTGTCCTTCGGGATCGCGGCAAGACCTTCGTTGGTGAGGTCGAGCACCGTATTGACGTCGGGCGGCATCCGGACCCGGTCGACCGGGATCTCGTCGCCGTTGCGCAGTTCGGGACCGTCCCCACTTTGTGGCAGCAGCTGCACGAACTGCTCGCCCACCGCCGATTGGCTACGCACCTCGGCGATCAGATCCGCCGGAATCGACACGCCCGAATCGAGCGACAACACCGCCGCCACACCGGTATCGGTCAGCGCCACGCTGTCGACGATGCCGACCTGCGAACCGCGGTAGGTGACGTTGGCCCGGTCGTAGAGGCCGCCGGTCTCGGGCAACTCGAGGGTGACGCGGTACTGGCCGACACCGAGCAACTGGGGCAACCGCATGTAACCGAACACCATGATCGCCACCGCCGTGAGGGCCACCACGGAGAAGATCACCAGCTGGATCAGCATCTGTCGGGTCACTCGCATGTCAACGCCCCTGATCGAAACGGTACGGCGCGACCAGCGGGTTGCCCCCCGGCGGCGGAACGTTCTGGTTGCACGGGCTGGGCATCTGTCCGATCGTGCGGCCCCACTGCAACTCCAGCCAGGTCAGGTTGCACTCGAATCGGGTGCCGGTGAAGAAACCCTGGTCGATGCGCGACAGGGTCAGATCCACCACCAGTGTCAGGTTGGCGTAGTCGCCACGCATCCAGTTGGTCAACGTCTCCTTCGGGAACGGGAACGTCGGCAGGAAGCTCAGCGCACGCGTCAGGGCGGGTCCGGCATCGGCGAGCGACTGCAGCACCGGGCCGATGTCCTCCAGCTCGGCGACCAGGGATTCCCTGGTCTGGTTCACCGAGTCGGCGGCCAGCGCGCTGAACCGTCCCAGCTGAACCAACGCCTCGGCGAGCGTGTCGCGTTGATCGCGCAGGACCGCCAATGCGTCTGGAATGGTCTGTAATGCCCTGTCCACCACGGGTTTCTGCTCGGCGATCTGTCCGACCAGATCGTTGAGGTTCTCCGCGGTGGCGATGATGTCGTCGGTCTGGTCGTCGAGATGTCCGATCGCGATGTCGAGTTGTTCGATCAGGCTGCGCAGATCGTTCTCCCGCCCGGTGAACGCGGTCGACAGCGCCTCGGTGATGTCCTGGATGTCGCCCAGCCCGCCGCCGTTGAGCAGCAGAGCCACCGCGGCCAGCGCCTGTTCGGTGGTCGGGTACGCCCCCGAGGACGCCAGCGGGATCAACGCGCCCTCGGTCAGGCGGCCCTGCGGAGCTTCGTCGGTGGGCGCGGACAACTCGATGTGCTGAGAACCCAGCAGGCTGGTCTGGCCGACCCGGGCGGTCGCGTTGGCAGGTAACACGACGTTGCCGTTCAGCGTCATCGTGACCAGCGCATGCCAGCCCTGCCGTTCGATCTCGGAGACCGTGCCGACGTTGACGTCACCGACGCGGACCCGCGAGTTGCGTTCGACGTTGTCGACGTCCGGCATCTGGGCCTGCACGGTGAACGATCCCGGCCCGCCACCCTGGGTGCCCGGCAGCGGAATCGAATTCAGCCCCTGCCAGCCACATCCGGACAGCGCCAGCGCCATGGCCAGCGTGGCGACGCCGCCCGCGCGCCGTGTCCTCGCCGCGGTCATGAGCCACCTCCCGGCGGAACCATCATGCCCATCAATCCGTCGGTCGGGTTGGTCGGCACCGCCTCGGGAACATTGGTCGGCCCCGCCTCGGGAACATTGGTCGGCACCGCCTCCGCCGGAAGCAGGGGCCCGCTCACAGTCTCCGGCGTCGGCCCGCTCGGCGGGGGTACCGCAGCCGGCCCCGCCTCCGCTGGCAGCGGGGCGCTACCCATCGGCGCCGGCTGACCGGCCGGTGCCGGACCAGCCGACTGCGCCCCGCCGGGCGGGATGTAGTCCGGTCGCAGCCAATCTTCGCTGTAGGTCAGCTCGTTGGGCCGCGTCGAGGCGCCGACGAGCTGATTGATGCCCAGCGGCAGGAAGTTGTACTGCCGGTTCTTGATGATCGGCGCCAGGTACTGCACGCAGAGCTTGGCCGACTGCTCGGCGCCCAACCGGGACGCGGCCTGCACTGCGCCGCACAGGAACTGGATTGGGTTGGCGAAGTTGTTGATCTGGGGCACGCTGCTGACCGAGCCCTGGGCGGGCTGCCAGATGTTCACGTAGTTCTGGAACGTGTTGGGCGCCAGGTGCAGGAACTGCTTGACGTCGTCGAGGCTGTCGTTGAGTGCCTGGGTGACCCCGGCCAGTTTCTCCGACGTGGTGCCCAGCGCGTCGCGGTTGTCGGCGACGAAACTCTGCACTTCTCCGACTGCGACGTTGAGGTCGCGCACCGTGGTCGCGACCTCGTCGGGATCGTCGGCGAGCAGCCCGGTTACCGAAGCCAGGTTCTGGTTGAGCTGACGCATCAGGTCGGTGCTGTCCTGCAGCGCCGACACCAGGGTCGCGAGGTTCTTGATCGTCGAGAAGATGTCGGTGCTCTTGTCGCCCAGTGCCGAGAACGCCTGCGACAGTTTGACGACCGTGTCACGGATGTTGGCGCCCTGTCCGCGCAGGTTGTCGGCGGTGGTGTTGATCACCGACCCCAGCGGGCTGACCCCGCCCGGCTCGGTCGGCTGCAGCGTCTCGCTGAGCACCTGCAGCTGCCGGCGCACCTGGTCCCACTCGACCGGCACGGCGGTGCGTTCGATCGGGATCACGGTGTCGTCTTCCATCACCGGTCCGCCCGTGTAGGCCGGAGTCAGCTGGATGGCGCGCGAGGTGACCAGCGCGGGCGACAGGATCGCTGCGTTGGCGTCCGCGGGGACGTCGTAGCGGTCGTCGTACCAGAACGAGATCTTCACCCGCTCGGGCTGCGGCTCGATCGAGACGATGCTGCCGACCGGCACCCCCAGGATGCGCACGTCGTCGCCCTCGTAGATGCCGTTGCTGTTCTCGAAGTAGGCCACCACGTTCACGCGGTTGACCTTGTCGGTGGTGCGCACCAGCACCGCGACACCGGCTACCAGCAGCGCGGCGAGCACGACGGCCACCCAGGTTCTCGGGTTTCTCATGGCGTGTCCTCCACCGGGACGAGCGGCGGCGCCTCACCCGGGGCCGGAACATAGATCGGGTTCGGTGTCGGCGACGGCGTGGACGCCAGGCCCGGCGGCGCCTCGGCCGGCGGGCCGGGCGGGGGTCCGCCCGGCGGTGGTGCCGGCTCGGGCTCACGGTAGGGGTAGCAGCCTGTCGGACCGGGCAGCGGCAGACCGGGCGGGCCGCAACCCTGATCGCCCGGATTGCCGGTGATGGCGTCCGGCAACGTCAGATGCGGGTCGCCGCCCTGGCCGGTGCGCGGGTACGGCACCGGCATCGCCGGTGTTCCCGGCTGGCCCACCTGCGGGTCGCTGCGCTCCGAGGGCGCCAGCACGTTGGGGTCCAGACCCAGGTCGGAGAAGGCCACGTCGATGAACGGCTGCAGGAACTGCCCCGGCAGCAGGTTGGCGACGTAGGTCTTGAAGAAGGGCCCCGCAGACACCGACTCACCCAGCGACAGCGAGTACGAGTTCAGCAGACTCAGCGACTTCTGCAGCCGCTCTTTGCGATTGTCCAGGATCGTCAGCACGCCGTTGAGCTTGTCCAGCGCGGGCCGTAGGGTCGCGCGGTTCTCGCCGATGAAGCCTTGCAGTTGGGCGCTCAGCGCCGAGATGTTGGCCGAGATCTCATCCACGGCCGCGCTCTGGGTCTGCAGCTCGGCCAGCAAGGCGTTGGTGTTGGCGACCAGGCTGACGACCTGATCGCTGCGTTCGGCCAGCACCGTGGTGGCCTCGTCGGCGTTGTCCAGCAGGCTGCGCAACTGCTCGTCGCGCTTGTTGAGCGTGTCGGAGAACCGCGCGACGCCTTCCACCGCGATCCGCAGCTGGGGCGGGGTGTCGGCAAAGGTCGCCGACAGCACCCGCAGCGACTCGGAGAGCTGGTCGGTGTTCAAACCGCTGATGGTGGTGGCCAATTCGCCGAGCGCGTCGGGCAGCTGGTAGGGCGACCGTGTGCGGTCCAGTGGGATCGTGCCGTCCTGTTGCCCGTCACCGCGCGCGACCACCTCGAGGATCTTGGTGCCCAGCAGGCCTTTGGTCTTGATCGCGGCCTCGGTGCGTTCACCGAGTCGGATGTCGCTGTCGACGGTGAAGGTGACCAGCACGCGCGGGCCGTCGAGTTCGATGGATCTGACCTGGCCCACCCGGAAACCCGAGACCTGGACCGCTGCATCGGTGTTTAGTCCGCCGGCTTCGGCGAAGTACGCGGTGTACTCCCGGCCGGTGTCGACGAAGGGCAGCCGCTCGTAGTTGAGGGAGCCCAGCACGATCGCGGCGGTCAGACCGAGGCCGATGCCGCCGATGAGCAGCTGGTTGCGTTCAGCGAAGGGCTTCATCGTGGCGCGCACCTCCCCGAGGATTGCCCGGCGACCTTCACGTACACCGGCTGGCCGCCCTTGCCGTTGAGCTTGAGCACGAGATCGCAGAGGTAGAAGCTGAAGAAGTCACCGTAGATGCCTTGGCGCGCCAGCACCTGGTAGGCGTCGGGCAGCGTATTCAGCAGGTTGTCGAAGTACTCGTTGTCGGCGACGACGATCCCGGCGGTCCGGTCGGTCTCGTCGATCGTCTTCTTCAGCGGCGGGCGGGCTTCGGCGAGCAGGTCGGCGATGGTGCTGGCCGCGGCGTTGGTGTAGGCCAGGCCGTTGGCGATATCCGTCCCGCGGGCCTCGAGGCCTTCGACCAACTCCGACAGGGCCGTCACCGCCTTGCCGAACTGCTCGCTCTGGTCGCCGAGCGAACCGAGCACCGTGTTCAGGTTGACGATGACGTCGCCGATCAGCTGGTCGCGGTCGGCCAGCGTGCTGGTCAACGCCGCGGTCTGGGCCAGGAACGAGTTGATCGTGCCGCCCTGCCCCTGCAGCGCCGAGATCAGCTGCCCGGACAGCGCATTGACCTGGTCGGGGTCCAACGCCTGGAACAGCGGCCGGAATCCGCCGATCAGCGCGTCGAGGTCCAGCGCCGGCGAGGTGCGGGCCAGCGGGATCGTCTCGCCCCCGGCCAACCGCTCGGTGCCGCCGACACCCTCTTCCAGCGCCAGGTACCGACCACCGATCAGATCGTCATAGCGGATGACCGCCCGGCTGCCCTCGGTGAGCACCACCGAGCGGTCGGCGTCGAACTCCACCAGCGCCGTCGTGTCGGGCTGGATCTCGACGTTCTTGATCTTGCCCACCTCGACGCCGGCGATACGCACGAAATCGTTGGTCTCCAAACCGGTCACGTTGACGAACTCGGCGCGATAGCTCGTGCGCTCCTCACCGAAGCGCAGCTGGCCGAAAACCGCGTAGAGCCCGAACACACCGAGCAGGCACACAGCCAGGAACACGCCGAGACGCACTGCGTCGCGTCGGATGTTGGCTGTCATCGGTTACCTCTCTCGGTCGGTGGGACGGTTCAGGGCGGGCCGGGTGCCGCCGGCACCGGCGGCGGCACATATGGATACGGCACCGCGGTGGGCTGCAACTGCATCGGATGTTCGACGATGAACGGCTCCGTGCCGGGTCGCGGTCCCGGGTCGCGCGGCGCGCCCGGCGGCGGCGCCGGCGGCAGGCCGGGCCACAGCGGCGTGCCGTCGGGTGCGTACAACTGCGCACCGTACGCGGGGGCGCCCGGATACGGGACCGGCCCGATCGCCGGACCGCCGAAGAGATTCCGGATGCTCGGCGGCTCCGGCACCGCACGGGTCACCGGCAGGTAGTTGGCGTAGGTCGGGAACGCGATGCCCGGGTTGGGCCGCCAATCCAGACCACTGCCGAACCCGGTGTGGGTCACCAGCTGACGGACCGGCCAGTTGTCGGCCACCACGGGCAGCGAGCCGCAGCCCGGCTTGCCGCCGGGACCGCCCTTGGCGCCGATGATCGGCAGGTGGTTGGGGTAGCGGTACGGGTCGTCGCCGAACGACAGTCCGGTGTCGAACACGATGCTGCGGCCGTTTCCGCCGGGCGATTCGTAGCCGCCGTTGTCGAGCAGATGCTTGGCCCCGACCAGCAGGCAGGTGTATTCGGGGTTGTACTTGTAGAGCAGCTCGGTCGTGGGCTCCAGCACGTTGATCGCCTTGACCAGGTTGGCCTGGTTGGGCGCCAACAGGTTGATGCCGCTGTTGGACAGTCCGAGCGTCGAGAGCAGCAGAGCGTCGAGCTGGTCGGACTTGCTGACCACCGTGGCGCTGGTCGTACTCGCCGCATCCAAGGTGGACAGGATGTTCTGCGCCGCGGCACTGAACGTCCGGTTGAAAGAGGTGAGCGCCTGCAGGTCGGCCCGAATGGTCTCGTTGCGCGGATTGAGTTCCAGCAGAACCTGGTTGGCCGCGGTGGTGGCCTCGCCGATCCGTTCACCCTGGCCGCGCACACCGTCCGACAACGCCGACAGGGTGCTGTTGAGCTTGGCCACGTCGACCTGGTCGAGCACCTCGACGAGGTTCTCGAAGACGGTGTTGACCTCGGTGGTGACGTTGCGCGACTGCAGCACCTGTCCCGCTTCGAGGCGTTGACTGCTCGGATCGCCGGGCATCACCAGATCGACGAACTTCGCCCCGAACACCGTGGTGGCGCGGATCTGAGCCTCGACATTGGCCGGGATGTACTGCAGTTGGTCGTCGTCGATCTCCAGGCGTAGCGCCACCGGCGAGCTCGTCTCACCGGTGACGCCGATGTCGGCAACCCGCCCGACCGGGACGCCGCGCAGCTTGACGTCGGCGTTCTTCTCCATCACCAGACCCGCCCGATCGGAGGTCAGAGTGACCGGTGTGGTGGACCGCAATGACCCGGTGAACAGGGCGTATGTCAACCAGATGGCGCCGGCGAGCACGGCAACCAAGATCAGTGTCCACCACCCGGGAGCCAGACCGTCGTCGTCCATCCCTCAGCCCGCCAGGTTGAAGTTGCCGGATTGTCCGTACACCGCAAGCGAAATCATCACCAGCACGAACGCGGACACGATCAGCGACGTACGCACCGCGCGGCCGACGGCCTCGCCGACACCCGCCGGGCCGCCGCGCGCACTGAAACCGTAATAGGTGTGCACCAGCATGATCACCACCGCGAGCGCCACACACTGGATGAACGACCAGAACAGGTCGATCGGGTTCAGGAACGTCCGGAAATAGTGGTCGTAGACGCCCGTCGACTGGCCGTAGAGCACGGTGGTGCCGAAACGCGCCGCCCAGAACGACGCCAGCACACCCACGCAGTAGAGCGGGATGACCACGAGCAGGCCGGCCAGCACCCGCGTCGACGCCAGGTAGGCGATGCTGCGGATGCCCATCACCTCGAGCGCGTCGATCTCCTCGTTGATCCGCATCGCGCCCAGCTGCGCGGTGGCGCCGGCGCCGATGGTGGCCGACAACGCCACCGCCGTCGTCGCCGGCGCGATCAGCCGCACGTTGAAGAACGCCGAGGCGAAACCGGTGAGCGCCTCGACACCGATCTCGGCGAAGTCGGTGTAACCCTGAACCGCCACCAGCGCACCGGTCGTCACGGTCAGGAAGCCGACGATGGCGACGGTGCCGCCGATGACGATCAACGCCCCGGCACCCAGACCCATCTGGGCGATCAGCCGGATCAGCTCGATGCGGTAGTCCTTGAGCACCAGGCCGATCGAGCGCAGCGTGCGGCCGTAGAACTTCGCCTGCACACCGACGCTGTTCCAGGGGTCGGCGACACTGCGGAACCGGGCCTTGAGCCAGGGGAACTGGGAATGGGGCCGCGAAACCGTCACATCGTCACCTTGACCGCGACGGCGGTGGCCACGATGTTGATCGCGAACAGCGCCATGAAGGTGAACACCACCGTCTCGTTGACGGCGTTACCGACGCCCGCCGGACCGCCACCCACTGAAATGCCCTTGTAGCAGGCGATCAGGCCCGCAGACAGCCCGAACAGAGCGGCCTTGATCAGCGCGATCGTGACGTCGAGCGCACCGATGATCAGGGTCAGCCCGGCGGCGAAGGCGCCGGGAGAGACGTTCTGGATGTACACGGTGAAGAAGTACGCGCCCGCCAGGCCGACCAGGATCACCGTCGCCGACAACGCCAGTGACACCAACATCGCGGCCAGCACCCGTGGAACGACAAGAGCCTGAATGGGATTGACCCCCATGACGCGCAGTGCGTCGAGTTCCTCGCGGATGGTCCGGGCGCCGAGGTCGGCGCACATGGCTGTCGCACCCGCACCGGCGACCACCAGAACCGTGACGATCGGCCCGATCTGGCGGACGGTGCCCAGCGCCGCGCCGGTACCGGAGAAGTCCGCGGCACCGAATTCGCGCAGCAGGATGTTGAACGTGAAGGTCAGCAGCACCGTGTACGGGATGGTGAGCATCAGCGTCGGCAGGATCGACACGCGCGCAACGAACCAGGACTGGCTGATGAACTCGCGCCACGCGAACGGTGGCCTGAACATCGCCACGAACGTGTCCAGCGCCATCGAGTAGAACCCGCCGACTGCGCGCACGGGTTTGGCAATAGCGTCGGAAGCGACCATCTAGCAGGTCCTCCCTCGTCTACACCACAACGCCATTGGCCCTCCGACCGACCGCCGTGCCTGGCTGTGGCTGAGGCTACATCTGCGGAGACGCCGGGAAACCGTATATCAACAAATTCTGACCGAGCAACACGAGACCGGTTGCGCGCGCTGACCTGCACCGGCCCGGCGCTTCCCGGGGTTCTGGGTGTTGCCGGCAAAGTCGGCGACGTCGTGGATCGGCGGCGCGGACCGGCCCGCGCGCGCGTCGACTCGGCCTACCAGTCGCCGCCTCGGCCCAGCAGGACTAGCGTGGACGGCGATGTCGATCCCGATCCGACGCTGGACCACCACCGAGGCAATGCCGCAACGCATCCTGGATGCAGCAACGGCGGCTTTCGCCGCACGCGGGTTCTCCGAGGCCACGATGGCCGACGTCGTCGACGGGTGCGGGGCCGGCATCGGCAGCATCCACCGTCAGTTCGGCGGGATGCGGGAGCTCTTCATGGCGGTCTTCGACCGGTTGGTCGCCGACGTCGACCGGTACGTCGCCGCCGCCACCGACACGAGCCACGGCGACGATGTGACGATGTTCGCGGCGGCGACCCACGCCTACCTGGAGGCGCTGTGGCTGCACCGCGACGTGGCGGTGGTGTTCGGCTCCGACGACGGGCCGGCCGGTTTCGCCCGCCTGCGCGAACGCCGCTTGTGTGACGCCCTGCGGCGCTGGACTCCCGAGGTGGCGGCGGATCCGTCACCGCAGGATCAGCTGCTGCTGCGGATGCTGGGCGCGATCCTGGCAGAGGCGTCGTCGTTGGTGATCCTCTGCGACAGCGAGGCCGACGTCGCGCTGATCAGCGACGCGACGACTGAGGCGATCGACCGCCTCGTCCGGTGAGGGGACCCACCGTCATTCATCGGCGACCGCGGTCTCCAGGTCAGCGATGACGATCCTGCTCATCCCCAACATCGCCCGGGTCGCCGCGGCGGCACGAGCCGGGTCGGGGTCACGCAGCAGTTCGTCGAGCCGCTCGGGCACGACCTGCCAGCTCAGCCCGAAGCGGTCCTTGAGCCAGCCGCACTGCGACTCCTGGCCACCGCCGTCGAGCAGTCGCTGCCAGTAGTAGTCGACCTCGGCCTGATCGCGGCAGTGCACGGTGAACGACACCGCCTCGGTGAAGGGGAACTGGGGTCCGCCGTTGATGGCGATGAACTGCTGCCCGTCCAAGGTGAACGTCGCGGACACCACCTCACCGGGAGTCCCCGGCCCGGCGTCGGTGTACCGGTCGATCCGGCCGACCGAGGAGTTCGGGAAGATCCCCGTGTAGAACGCGATGGCGTCCTCGAGGTCGTTGTCGAACCACAGTGACGGTGTGATGGCGGGCATGGGGCCTCCTTGTCGCGGCCTTTCGCGGCCTTGCCGGGGGCTTGCCGCGGTTTTGTCGGACTGTCCCTGTTGAGACCCCAACCGGCCGCGGTTCTCATCGCCGCGCCGCTCAGCCCGCGGTGACGGCACCTACTGCGCGCAGCGCGAAGTCCAGCACGCACGCTTGAGCCTGCTTGAGGGCGTGCGCGTCGTCGGGGTCCTGACCGGCCAGCACCCGCGAGGCCAGCGAACTGATCGCAACCGCGTCGATGTCGGGCTCGGTCAGCGGGAAGGAGCCATCGGCACGGCCCCGGCACAGGATCGTGGTCAGCGAGCGTTCCCGGTCGGCCTGGGCCCGCGCCCGGGTTTCCCGGTAGCCCTTGGCCGCTCGCACCTCGTCGGAGTCGATCACCGTCAGTTGCAGGCGGCGCTGCGGGTCGGCGCACATGTCGAACATCTCCCCGATCCAGGCCGCCAACTGCTCGGCGGGAGTGCCGAGAGCCGCCGCGGCGACGCGGTCCACGTCGGCGACCAACGCGTCGCACTCCTGCCGCAACAGGGCCAGGAACAGGTCGTCCTTGGATTCGAAGTGACGGTAGAACGCCCGGGTCGAGACCTGCGCCCGACGCAGGATCTCCGACATCAGGATCGGCCCGGGATGCGGATCGGACAGACACCGATACGCCGCCTCGATGATGCGGCGGCGATCGTCGTTGTGGTCGGCAGCGGGCTGCACGGAGCAGAATTCTAGGGAACCGGCGCCGTGTGGGACCCCGGATGGCCGCAAATACCCCGCTCGGTAACCTGACCGTCGGGGCAGGCCGAGAGGAACGTCGATGAACACAGGTCAGCTGGAGCCGACGACCAGGCGGTTTCGCGGCTCCGACGGGCTCACACTGGTCGCCGACGAGTGGAACGGCGCCGGGTCGGCGGCGCAGGGCTCCGAACCGTCGGTGCTGATGCTGCACGGCGGCGGCCAGAACCGGTTCTCCTGGAAGAAGACCGGCCAGATCCTGGCGTCGCGGGGCCTGCATGTGGTCGCGCTGGACAGCCGTGGGCACGGCGACAGCGACCGCTCCCCCGACGCGAAGTACACCATCGAGGCGCTGTGCGCGGACACGCTGCAGGTGATCGAGCAGATCGGTCGGCCGGTCGTGCTGATCGGAGCCAGCATGGGCGGGCTCACCGGCATCCTGGCTGCGCGTCAGGCCGGATCGCAGCTGGTCACCAAACTCGTGCTCGTCGACGTGGTGCCGCGCTACGAGAAGGACGGCAGCGCCCGCATCCGCGAGTTCATGTTCAGCCACGTACACGGCTTCGACTCGCTGGAGCAGGCCGCCGATGCCGTCGCCGCCTACCTGCCGCACCGCGCCCGGCCCAGAAGCCCGGAGGGGCTGAAGAAGAACCTGCGACACCGCAACGGACGCTGGTACTGGCACTGGGATCCCGCGTTTCTGACCAAACCGAACGAAGACCCGTTCGTGCGAGTCGAGCTGCTCGAGCAGGCCGCCGTCGAATTGGGCATCCCGATCCTGCTGATCCGCGGCAAGCTCTCCGACGTGGTCAGCGAGGAGGCGGTGGCCGACTTCCTCGACAAGGTGCCCACCGCGGAATTCGTCGAGTTGTCCGGTGCCGGCCACACCGCCGCCGGCGACGACAACGACGCATTCTCCGACGCCGTCGTCGACTTCGTGCTGCGGTGAGCACATCCGGGCCCGGGGGCTTCAACTTCCTCGAACATCCCGAGCTGCCCGCTCCCGCGGTCAGCGACGCTCAAGCGAGCACCATCCTCGCCGAGCACTACGGCCTGCAGGCCGCCGTCCAATCGCTGGGCAGCCAGCAGGACAAGAACTTCCTGGCCCGCGGCGCCGACGGCAGCGTTCTGGGGGTGCTGAAGATCGCCAACCCGGTGTTCGGCGCCGTCGAGATCGAAGCCCAGGACCGCGCCGCCCGCCACATCGCCGAAGCCGAGCCGCAGTTGCGGATCGCGGTGCCGCTGCCCAACACGGCCGGCGCGGCGTGCACCGCGGTCGACGGCATGCTGGCCGGCACGGCCTACGTGCGTCTGCTGCGCCACCTCGACGGCGGAACGCTGGACACCGCCGGATACCTGGCACCCGAGCTCGTCGCCGGGCTCGGCGACGTTGCAGGCCGGGTGAGCCGGGCTCTTCGCGACTTCGACCATCCCGGTCTGGACCGGGTCCTGCAGTGGGACTTGCGCTTCGGCATGCATGTCGTCGACGCGCTGATCGAACACGTCGGCGACACCGGACTGCGGCAGCGGCTGCAGACCGCTGCCCGCGAGGCGTGGGACCACCTGGCTCCGCTGGATGACGCGCTCCCCCGCCAGGCCGCGCACATCGACTTGACCGACGCCAACGTCGTGCTCTGCGCCGCCCCGGGCACGGCCGACGACCCGCGGCCGGACGGGATCATCGACTTCGGCGACCTGTGCCGCACGTGGGCCGTCTCGGAGCTGGCGATCACGGCGTCCTCGGTGCTGGGACACCCCGGCGCGACCGTCACGTCGATCCTGCCGGCGGTCCGCGCCTTCCACGCTGTGCGCCCGCTCTCGCCCGTCGAGGCGGCAGCGTTGTGGCCGATGCTGGTGCTGCGCACCGTCGTCCTGATCGTCAGCGGCGCCCAACAGGCGGTCCTCGATCCGGACAACGACTACCTCACCGAGCAGGCTGACGCCGAGCGGCAGATGTTCGAGCTCGCCACCTCGGTTGCGCCACAGGTGATGAGCACACTCATCGCCGCCGATCTCGGGCTGGTGTCAGCGCCGGCACCGCTACCCCCGGCGGCGCCGCTCATTTCCGAGGACCCAGCGCGGGTGCACACGCTGGACCTGTCCACCACGTCGGATCTCTACGACGACGCCTTCGACGACACCGGGGCACTGCGAGCCGGCGCCGAGGACGACTTCGCCACGGCCGCACTGCACGACGGTGCGCGCGTCGTCGTCAGCCGGTACGGCGAGGCCCGCCTGAGCAGGGCACCCCGGCTGAGCCAGGACGCCCCAGCGGTGGTGGCCACCGGGGTCAGCCTCTGGACGACCCCCGGCACGGTGTTGAACGCTCCGTGGGACGGGGAGGCCCGCGAAGCCGGGCCGGGCGCGGTCACACTGCACACCGACCGCGTGGAGCTGACGCTGGCCGGGGCCACCGACGTCACGCTCGGCGCGGTCGGCCGCGGCCGGCAGCTCGCGCGGGTGGGCGGCCGGGTGGAGATCACCGCGCGCCCCGTCGGCGCGCCTTCGTCTCCCGCGTTCACCTCCGCCGAGTTGTGGCCCGGATGGTCGGCACTGACCCGTGATCCGCGGCCGCTGCTCGGGCTGCCCCCCTCCGACGGGGCTGACGGCGGCGACCTGCTGGCCCGTCGCGACGCGAGTTTCGCTCCCGTGCAGGAGTTCTACTACCGCACACCGCCGCAGATCGAACGTGGCCGGCGGCATTTCCTGATGTCGACGGCGGCCCGCAGCTATCTGGACATGGTCAACAACGTCACCGTGCTGGGACATGCCCATCCACGGATCGCCGACACCGCGGCGAGCCAGCTGCGCAAGCTCAACACCAATTCGCGGTTCAACTACTCGGCTGTCGTGGAATTCAGCGAGCGCCTGGCCGCGCTGCTGCCCGACCCGTTGGACACCGTGTTCCTGGTCAATTCCGGTTCCGAGGCAAGCGATCTGGCGATCCGGCTGGCGACGGCCGCGACCGGACGGCGCGACGTCGTCGCGGTCCGGGAGGCCTACCACGGGTGGACCTACGGTACCGACGCGGTGTCCACCTCGACCGCGGACAACCCGAACGCGCTGGCCACCCGGCCCGACTGGGTGCACACCGTGGAATCGCCGAACAGCTTCCGTGGCACGTATCGCGGGGCCGAGGCCAACCGCTACGCCACCGACGCGGTGGCACAGATCCAGGCGTTGGCCACCGAGGGCCGGGCACCGGCGGCGTTCATCTGCGAGAGCGTCTACGGCAACGCCGGCGGCATGGCGCTACCAGACGGGTATCTGCAGCAGGTCTACGCCGCGGTCCGCGCGAGCGGCGGGCTGGCGATCTCCGACGAGGTCCAGGTCGGTTACGGCCGGCTGGGCGAATGGTTCTGGGGATTCCAGCAGCAGGACACGGTGCCCGACATCGTGTCGGTGGCCAAGTCGGTCGGCAACGGTTACCCGCTGGGGGCGGTGATCACCAGCCGCGCGGTCGCCGAGGCGTTCGCCAACCAGGGGTACTTCTTCTCCTCCACCGGAGGCAGTCCGCTGTCGTGCGCGCTCGGGATGACGGTGCTCGACGTACTCGGTGACGAAGCGCTACAGGACAACGCCCGCCATGTCGGGGGGCACCTGAAGACCAGGCTCGAGGCGCTGGGCGACCGGCACCCGATCATCGGTACCGTGCACGGCTTCGGCTTGTACCTCGGCGTCGAGATGATCCGCGATGCGGCGACATTGGAGCCGGCCACGCGGGAAACCCGGGCGGTCTGCGATCGCATGCTCGAACTCGGGGTCATCATCCAACCCACGGGCGACCATTCGAACATCCTCAAGACCAAGCCGCCGCTGTGCATCGACGTCGAGGCCGCCGACTTCTACGTCGACACCCTCGACCGGGCGTTGTCCGAGCTGCAGTTCGGCGTGTCGGGTTAACCGAGCAGCGGCACTCCTGCGACGGTGTCGTCGGTGAGGATCTCGAACATCGCCCGGTCACTGCTCAGTTCGGCTCGCTGGAAAGCTTTGCCCGCCAACTGGACTCGGCAGCTCGCGAGCGCCGAGTTGTAGCAGTACTTCACCCCGCCGTGTGTGTCGGGATAGGTCAGACCGATCACGTCGCCTGCGACGGTGCTGATCTCACCTTCGATCATCCGCTCCCCCACCCGCGCACCGAACGTCCAGCTGAACGGGCGGTACCGGCCGTGGGTCTGCATGCTGCCCACGACCGAGCGCACGGCGAACTCGAGGCCGGCGTGGCGGAAGACGAACAGTGTCACGCCGGGCAACAGGACCGGCCCCACCCCGGGTCGCGCCGTGACGATCTCGAGTGTGGATTCCGGCGCTTCGTCGAATCCGCACACCTGCCCGTAGGCGTAGGCGGGAGTGTGCCTGCTGCCCCAGTTGTGGTTGACACTGCCGATCCAACCGTCCAGGTCGATGTCGAGATCCGGTGACTGCAGCCGACCGTCGAAGCGGGCCAGCGGATGTCGTACCTGAGTCTTGGCGGTCGGGAACCGGGCCCGGTAGGACCGCTCCGGCAGGACCCGCACCCCGGGCTGCCCGCCGGGCGTGATCGACAGATCCCAGCGGGTTCCGTCGGGCAGCACCCCGTGGGCGTGGGAGTCGTCGAGTTCCGTTCCGGCCAGTCGCGCGGTCCAGGGCTCGTCGGCGAAGTCCGCCGCCTCGATCGGATACGACTGCCTGATCGCTCGGTGACCCGACGGATCGAACACCATCACCCAGACGTCGGCGCAGGACTCGCCGACCGTCGGCATCAACAACGTCTCGCGCAGCCACAGCGCTCGCCGACCACCGGCTGCGTCGGCGCGCAGGAAGCGACTCTCGTAGAAGGGGGCCTTGCGGACGATCACGGGTCCAGCATCCAATACTGAGGCCATGACCGTTGCGCAGATCGCAGCATGGGTGCTGGCGGCGCTCGTCGTCGGTGAGGCGGTCGCGCTGGCCGTCGTGGTGCGCCAGTGGAGGGCCGCCGAACACGAGGCCGACGAGCTACGCCGCCGCCTCGACACCCGCAACATGTTGTTCACAGGGGGAAGCAAAGCCGTCAAGACGGTGTGGCAGACGGCCAACATCCTGCGGCGCGACGGCCTCGGCGCGGCCGTGCGGTCCTCGATCGAGGAACTGGCCGACTGGGCCGAGGTGGAGCGCCCGGACCTGGCCCGGCTGGCGCCGGGCGGCCGGGTCGCGATCATGTTCTCCGACATCGAGGACTCCACCGCGCTCAACGAGCGGATCGGTGACCGGGCCTGGGTGCGGCTGATCGGCAAGCACGACAAAGCCGTGCGGCGCTATGTCGAGCGTCACGACGGGTACGTGGTCAAGAGCCAGGGTGACGGCTTCATGATGGCGTTCGCCCACCCCGATCAGGCGGTCAGCTGCGCCTGCGACATCCAGCGGTCGCTGAGCAAGCGGCCGAACGACATTCGGGTTCGCATCGGGATCCACAGCGGAAAGTCGGTGCTGCGCGGCGACGACCTGTTCGGCCGCAACGTGGCGATGGCAGCCCGCGTCGCCGGGCAGGCCGAGGGTGGCGAGATCCTGGTGAGCCAGGCGGTGCACGACGCACTCGATGACGGGGACACCGCCTTCGGCGCCGGCCGGGACGTGGAGCTCAAAGGGTTCTCCGGCACGCACCGGCTCTTTCCGGTCGAGGTCTAGTCGCGCTTGCCCCCGGCCGCCTCGGCCTCGGTCAACCGCTGGTGCAGACGCGCCCGGATGTCGTCGGGGGTGTAGGAATTCCGTCGGCGCTGGTCGCGTGCCACCAGCGCCCCACCGGCCACGACACCCGCGACACCTGCCAGCCCGACCCACTTCCAGATCCCACGCATGCCGCCAGTCTGCATAAGCTGCGGGGGTGAAGCCAAGCACGGTGTCGCTGCAGCGCGCGCTGGAGGAAACCCGCACCGGTGACATCTGGCTGTTCCGCGGACGCTCCGGACCCGACCGGGCAATTCAGTCGATGACGAACAGCCCGGTCAACCACGTGGGGATGACCGTTGCGCTCGACGACCTGCCGCCGCTGATCTGGCATGCCGAACTCGGCGACAAGCTGGTGGACATGTGGACTGGCACCCATCACCGCGGTGTCCAGCTCAACGATCTGCGCGAAGCGGTCGAGCGTTGGGTGCACAGTTACGGGCAGCGTTGCTGGCTGCGCCAGCTCTCCCCCTACGCCAGCACAGAGCAGGAGGACCGGATGCTGCGGGTGATCGCCCGCATGGACGGCACCCCGTTCCCGTCCACCGCACGGCTGACCGGCCGCTGGATGCGGGGCAGGCTACCCACCGTCAGCGACTTCACTCGCGGAATCCCGTTCGTGCACAGAAAAGTTCGTGAGTCGGCGGATCGGCGCAAGCAACGGCAGTCCAAGACCGGGCTGGAGACCGCTTACTGTGCAGAAACCGTCGCCATCACCTATGAGGAGATGGGCCTCTTGCAGACCGAGAAGCATTACAACTGGTTCGACCCGGGGTCGTTCTGGAGCGGTGACACGTTGCCGCTTCGAGAGGGCTACCGGCTGGGCGCCGAGATCGCGGTGCTGACATGAGCGAACCCGTGCCGGCCGCCTCGCGAAACGCCGCGCGAGATCACCCGATCGTGCAGGTCGTAGTGGTTTGCTGAGACGGCGCCCGCATTCGGCAGCGCAACGAGGGAGTGCAGGCATGCCGACGACCACCGATCAACCACCCGGCCAGGACACGTCCGGGGATCTCGCGGAGCCGAAGATGCGTAGTACCAGATGGTCGGCGATCGCCATCGTCCTGGCGTCGATCGCCACGCTGGTGATCCTGTTCGTGATGCTGAACTCGTCGAACGAACAGTCCGGCGAGGTGCGTTCCGTTCCTGCACAGCCGCAGACGTTCTCTCCACAGTCACAGCCGCCGGTGCCGCAGACGCGTCTCGACATCCCTCCCCCGCAGGCGGCGCCGCCGCCGGCGGCACCCAGTTCGGTGCCCACTGCGGCGCCCAGCGCGGCGCCGGTCATCGACGAGCTCGGTTTCGTCGATTCCGAGGCGCGCTGCACCGACGACGAGCAGGCGGTGGCGATCGCCCGCACCGAGACGGCGGCGGTGGTGATATGCCGCGACGCGCAGGGCGACTACGTCTATCAGGGCGTGCGCCTCAGCGACGGCGCATCGCTGCGCCTGGACGACGTACGCACGATCCCGGCCGGGTTCGAAGCGCGCAACGGCGCGACCACCTACCGCTTGTCGGCCACCGAGCTGGTCGTCATCGACGGTGAGACGCTATTCAGCCGCGACCCGGTCGTGGAGTACCGGGAGGCCAGACCGTAGGGTCACCGACGCTGGTTCGTGATCTCACCGCGACCAGCAACGGGAAGGCTCGACGTCATGTCTGCGGTGGGGATCGTCGTGCTGCTGGTGGCGGCCCTCGGGGTCGGCTATCTGGCCGGGCGCCGCGTCAATCCGCGCGTCCCGACGTGGCAGCAGCGAACCAGCCGGACGGTGCTGGGGCGTCAGGCGCTGGTGCTGGCGCTGTTGATGGCCGTCAGCCAGGTCGAGCGATCGACGCACCGGCGGCTGCGGCAGACGGCCCGGCGCGAGCCTGCAATGTCGGTCAACCGGCTGCGACGGCTGGCCCGCCGCTGAGCGGCGTCAACGTCGGCGCGGTCCATCGACCCTCGAGGATCTCCCGTCGGGGCCGGTAGAGCCGGATCAGGTAGTTCCACCCCGGCGGCGTGACGATCGAGTTCGGTGGATGCGACCCCTCCGCCGAGTCGACGAATCGGACGGTCACCGAACCGTCGGAGTCGCGGACGCCGGTGACACTGTTGACGGTGTAGAGATTCGCGGCGTTCGGCTCGAAGAATCCCTGCGCGTTGTACACCGAGACCGACCAGAACGCGTCCACCGGAACGTCGTCGAACACCAGCGCGTAGTCACCGGCCGGCACTCCTGGATCGACCCCGACGTACACCGCCTCCGACGTCGGCAGCCCGCCCCAGCCTGCAGCACTCCCGATGAGGTGCCGCACGGGGTCGACGTCGTCACGCGAGCCGAAGGTGTGGTCGAAGGTGTCGAGTCCGCGCGCCAACTCGAGCAGCGCGCCGCGGGTCGCATCCATGCTGTCGCGGTCGTAGTCCGGCATCACGAACGGCTCCTGCGACGCCGCGGTGAGCACCAACTCGTCCTGCAGGCGCGAGACCTCGGCGACGTCGTCGGGGTCGTTCGGGTCGACCAGGATGCGCACCGCCACGAACACGTACCGAGACCCGAACCGGTCACTGGTGAGCTGGTGCTCGCCGGGCTCGTGCAGCACGGCGTTGATGTAGTGGTCCTCGTTGACCACCATCGCCGACAGGTAGCGGCCGCCGGCGTCGGGCAGGGTCAAACGGACGGGCTCGGCAAGGTCGACGATCGCGAAACTGTAGAGGGTGTCGCGGTTGAGCCGGATGACCGTCTGCTGGTTGATGTCGGCCGGGGTCCGGTTGTGCAGGAATACGCCCGCACCGCCGGCAACGGCCTGGTTGTCGGCGAACATCCGGTGGCTTTCGGCCCGGACGAAGTTGTCGACGTTCACCCGTACTGCCATTTGCGCTCCTCGGTGAGTTTCAGGCTGGCCCCATCGGAGATGTGGCCTTCAGGCTCTGCGGCGCGCACCTCGATCACGCATCCACGCTAAACGGTCGGGATGAACGCCAACAGCCGAATTCGTCGGTCACCGGCGGAAGCCTCGTACCGGTTCAGCCGGGCTGCCACTTCTTGGCCAGGTCCCACAGGCGGTCATAGTCGGCACCGACGACCTCCTGACCGGTGAACGGCACCCTGGCCTCTGGGCGGTGCACAATGTAAGGCTGACAGCTCCGTGACGGATATATGTCCATGATGGCGCTCTCAGGCCGACATTGCGGCCGAGCAGCCGTTGAACCGAATCACGTCGCCGTTCAGAGTGATACACCGAACTTGGCGCGCGCCGCGTCAGTCACCGGGGTGAACAGGTTGACGAGGTTTCCGTCGGGATCCCTGAACAACAACGCACGGTTTCCCCACGGCATCGTCGTCGGCTCGGTGACCACGTCGGAGATCTGTTCGCGAAGGCGCCCGTACTCAGCATCGACGTCGTCGACGATGAACTCGACGATTGCGGTCCGGTTGGCAGCAGGCTCAGCAGATCCTTGCCCAAACAAGGCGACGGTCTTGTCGCTCCCGATGGCCAGCGCTCCGACGGCTGTCGGAATCTCGGCGAAGAGTTCGTTACCCCAGATGGCGGTGACGCCCGTGACCATCTCGTAGAAGGCGACCAATCGCTTCACATCGGCAGTGATGATGCGGATCGAAACCAATCTCATCGGAACTCTCCTCGGGGTGACACCGGATAATCGGCGGTTGGCCTCAGCGAGCCGAATGGTAGGTGCGCACCCCGACAAGTCGTGCCCATCGATTTTCTTCGGTCGCTACACGTTGAACCGGAACTTGACCGAATTGCGTCACCGATAAACGTCTCGACGGTGGGCGATATGTATGACCCGTACGACTACCCGGTCATCGAAAATTTGGTAAATAACCCGGAATTCGCCACGCCGTGCCGAGTATCGACCCTCGAGTTGATCCCGCAACGGCTTACCTACTCGATGCGGATTGTCCGCCAGCGGGCCCCGAATGAACTCCCAGCAGGCAACCGCCACCACCTCCGGCAGCTCGTTAGCCAAAGCCCTCCTCGCGGCGCCGGTGAGTTCGACGCGATAGGTCATTCCGGCAGCCGCCCGGCGGCGCGCATCTCCTCGGTCACCTCGTCGAGGGTAAAGACCTCACCGCGCTCGGCGTCAGCCTCGGCTGCCCGGATATCGTGCATCAGATCCTGGTCGCTGAGGATGGCCAGCGTCTCCATGATGGAGTCGTAGTCGTCGGCACTGAGGATCACCGCAGCACGGCGACCCTGACGTGTGACCTCGATACGCTGATGTGTGCGTACAGCGTCATCCACGAGCCTGGACAGGTTGGCCCGAACTTCGGCCAGCGGCAGCGTCGTCATGTACAGAATTCTAGCGCGATCGCCGAAGTAAGTGGTCACGACCCAGTTCAGCTTTGTCGATAGGCAGTAACCAAACGTTGAACCGGAACTCGGCTACACGTTGAACCGGAACTCGACGACGTCGCCGTCGGCCATCACGTAGTCCTTGCCTTCCATCCGGACCTTGCCTGCAGCCTTGGCGGCGGCCATCGAACCGGCAGCCACCAGGTCGTCGAAGGACACGATCTCGGCTTTGATGAAGCCCTTCTCGAAGTCGGAATGGATGACCCCGGCAGCTTTGGGCGCGGTGTCGCCCTGGTGAATCGTCCACGCGCGCGCCTCTTTCGGGCCGGCGGTCAGGTAGGTCTGCAACTTCAGCGTGTGAAAACCGGCGCGCGCCAATGCATCCAGCCCGCGCTCGGTCTGGCCGATCGACTCCAGCAGTTCGGCGGCGGACTCGTCGTCGAGCTCCTGCAATTCCGCTTCGATCTTGGCGTCGAGGAACACTGCATCCGCCGGCGCGACCAGCTCGCGCAGTTCGGCGACGCGCGTCGCGTCGGTGAGCACCGACTCGTCGGCGTTGAACACATACAGGAACGGCTTGGAGGTCAACAGGTTCAGCTCCCGCAGCAACGAGACGTCCGCGCCGGCGGAGAACAGGGTCTTGCCGCTGTTGAGGACCTCCTGGGCGGCGAGCGCCGCATCGTAGACGGGCCGGCGATCCTTGTGGGTGCGCGCCTCCTTCTCCAACCGCGGCACCGCCCGCTCCAGGGTCTGCATGTCGGCCAGGATCAGCTCGGTCTCGATGATCTCGATGTCGGACTTGGGATCGACCTTGCCGTCGACGTGCACCACGTCGTCGTCGGCGAACACCCGCACCACCTGGCAGATGGCGTCGCTCTCGCGGATGTTGGCCAGGAACTTGTTGCCCAGGCCGGCACCCTCGGAGGCGCCCTTGACGATCCCGGCGATGTCGACGAACGTCACCGGGGCGGGCACGATCTTCTCCGAGCCGAAGATCTTGGCCAGCTCGTCCAGGCGGGGATCGGGCAGGGCGACCACCCCCTCGTTGGGTTCGATGGTCGCGAACGGGTAGTTCGCCGCCAGCACCTCGTTACGGGTCAGCGCATTGAACAACGTCGATTTTCCGACGTTGGGTAGTCCGACGATTCCCAGATTCAAGCCCACGGAGTCCACAGTCTGCCAGATGTGATCGCCACGCCCCCGAGCGCTGGCGGCGTCTGATTGCCCGAGCCGGTACGGTCGACGTGTGTCAGGACAGCGCGCGCGGCCGTCGGTGGCGGCCGACAACCGGTCTGCGCACCCCAACATTCCCGGTGTTCCGTGGTGGGGTGCCGTCCTGATCGCTGTCGTTGCATCCGCTGCCGGCTTCGCCGTCGACGCCGGTTCCGGCAACGGGGAACTGACCGCGGTGTTCGCCACGCTCTTCGCGCTCGGTTGTCTGGCCGCGGTGCTCGCGGTGCGGCGCAACGGACTGTTCACCGCCGTCATCCAGCCGCCGCTGATCTTGTTCGTGGTGGTGCCCGGGGCCTATTTTCTGATGCACCGCGACTCGATCGAAGGGCTCAAGGACATCCTGATCAACTGCGGTTACCCGCTGATCGAGCGGTTCCCGCTGATGTTCTTCACCTCCGCCGCGGTGCTGCTGATCGGCCTCGCCCGCTGGTACCTCGGTCAGGCGTCCGGCCAGGCATCTGGCCAGTCGGCCAGCCGCGACGACACCGGTACCGCCAGCCGGCCCGCGCGTGGTGCGACGGCCAAGGCAGGTCGTCTGCCGGCGATGGTCGCCGCGGTGTTCGGCGGCCGGTC
>Ga0208330_1000301_pt1 | contig 25307 bp, 28 predicted proteins | sample DeeseametaMP1896_FD_184180 | JGI IMG/M metagenome (GOLD analysis project Ga0208330, IMG submission 184180) | Marine microbial communities from the Deep Pacific Ocean - MP1896 (SPAdes) | ecosystem: Environmental > Aquatic > Marine > Oceanic | place: East of Hawaii, North Pacific Ocean | collected... | reverse complement strand
GGCCCGCCGGGCGCGGCAGAAAGGATCGTCCGACACCGGTGCATGCGCGCGCGCTGGAGATGGGGCTTGAGGTCCGGCATCCGGTCTCGCTGAAAGGTGCGGAGGCGCAGGAGGCCTTTGCCGCACTGCGCGCGGATGTGGCGGTGGTGGTGGCCTACGGGCTGATCCTGCCGCAGGCGGTGCTGGACGCGCCGCGGCTCGGCTGCCTCAACATCCACGCCTCGCTGTTGCCGCGCTGGCGCGGGGCGGCGCCGATCCACCGCGCCGTGATGGCCGGGGACGCAAGCACCGGCGTCTGCATCATGCAGATGGAGGCGGGGCTGGACACCGGGCCCGTGCTCTTGCGCCGCGAGATGGAGATCGGCGCGGAAGAGACGACCGGAGCATTGCACGACCGGCTGAGCGTGCTGGGCGCCGAAGCGGTTGTCGAGGCGCTGGCGCGGCTTGAAAGCCTGACGCCGGAGCCGCAACCGGAGGAGGGCGTGACCTATGCCGCGAAGATCGACAAGGCCGAGGCGGCGGTCGACTGGACGCGCCCGGCGATCGAAGTCGACCGGCAAATCCGCGGGCTGTCGCCCTTTCCCGGCGCCTGGACCCTGATCGGGGGCGAGCGGGTCAAACTTCTGGGGTCGCGTCTGGCGGAGGGCAGAGGCCAACCGGGCGAGGCGTTGACCGGAGATCTGCGCATCGCCTGTGGCGAAGGCGCGGTCGAGATCACACGGGCGCAGCGGGCCGGCAAGGGCGCGCAGGCGGCGGCGGTGTTCCTGAACGGTCTGCCGGTGCCTGCGGGCACGGTACTGGGAGGCTAGGCGATGTTTCCAGTTATGATCGGCACCATCGTGATCGCGGGCATCGTCGGCTATGTCTCGGAGCGCACGGGGTTCACCCGCAACGGCATTCTGCAGAGCGTGATCATCTGCATCGGCGGCGCGTTCCTGGCCTATTTCGTTCGGCTGATGTTCGGCATAGGCTCCGGGTCGCCGGGGCTCAATGCCATCGCCTCGTCCATCGGGGCGCTGATCATCGTGCCCACCCATTGGCGGCGGCGCTGAGCCGCGGAAAGGACAGACATGCCGATCCTCTGGCTGGTCATCGTGGGCGCCGCTGCGGGGTTTCTCGCCACGCGGCTGATGCGCATGGATACTGGTATTGTCGAGACCATCGCCATCGGCATGGCGGGGGCCGTGATCGGGGGGCTGGTGCTGCGATTCTTGCTGACGGTGGGGTCGTTGGTGGGCGGCCTTGTCGGGGCGGTTCTGGGCGCGATGCTGCTGATCTGGATCTGGCGGCGGATACGCGGCGGCTAAGTTGTGCGTCTCCGCGCGGGGGCTGCGCGGCAGCGGTGTATTGAGAATTCGCGACCCGAGGCTAGCTGTTTCTCCAAGAGAGAAGGAGACAGCAGATGGGCCTCTTGGTCGACGGAGAATGGCAGGACAAGGGATACGACACCGAGTCCACCGGCGGGAAATTCGAACGCTCCACAGCCGGATTTCGCAATTGGATCACCGCGGACGGCAGCGCGGGCCCGTCAGGTGAGGGCGGGTTCAAGGCCGAGAGCGGGCGCTATCACCTCTACGTTTCCTATGCCTGCCCCTGGGCGCACCGGTCGCTGGTCTTCCGCAAGCTCAAGGGGCTCGAGGACCACGTCGGCGTTTCGGTTGTCCATCCCGACATGCTGAGCGACGGCTGGACCTTCGACACGGATTTCGACGGGGCCACCGGTGACAGGCTCTATGGCCTGCCCTTTGCCCGCGATATCTATCTGCGCGCCGATCCCAAGGTGTCGGGCCGCGTGACGGTGCCGATCCTCTGGGACAAGGAGCGCGAGACCATCGTGTCGAACGAAAGCGCCGAAATCATCCGGATGTTGAATTCGGCCTTCGACGGGATCACCGGCAACCACGACGACTATTGGCCCGAAGACCTGCGCGAGGCGATCGAGCCGGTGAACGCGCGGATCTACGACACGGTCAACAACGGCGTCTACAAGGCGGGCTTCGCCACGTCGCAAGTGGCCTATGACGAGGCGGTCGTGCCGCTCTTCGAGTCTCTGGATTGGATCGAGGACCGGCTGGCGGGCTCACGCTACCTGATGGGCGCGCGGATCACCGAAGCGGACTGGCGGCTTTTCACCACGCTGATCCGGTTCGACAAGGTCTACCACGGCCATTTCAAATGCAACAAGCGGCGGATCGTCGACTATCCGAACATCTGGGGCTTTACCCGGGAACTGTACCAATGGCCGGGGGTGTCGGACACCGTGCACTTCGACCATATCGAGCGGCACTATCACTGCAGCCACGAAAGCATCAATCCGCACCGGATCCTGCCGATCGGACCGGACCTGGAGCTCGATGCGCCACACGGGCGCGAGGCGCTGAAGGCGGCCTGACGTTTCGTCAGTTCGTGTTTCGGCGGCGGCTCTCCGGCGGGGTCGCATAATGCTCGACCATGGCGGCCAGGTCCGCGGGCGCCGTTGCCGAGGGCAGGAACGCGCAGGCGTTGGCACAGTGCTGGAAGATCGACCCGTCAGAGAAGAAGCTGGTGTTGGTGACAAAGATCACCCGCGTCTCAGGGTGGCGGAAGCTGGCGAAATCCGCCACTGCCAGCGCGCTGCCACCTTCGAGGACCAGGTCCAGAATGATGATGTTGAAGCTGTCGACGCCCAGCCGTTCGATGGCATCGTCTTGCGAGTGAACGAGAGTCACAATTGTCCCATGGCGCTCCAGGTGGCGCTTCCAAAGAGCGCCGAGTTCGGCGCGGCTTTCGACGATGAGGACGTTCATCCGGGCTCCGGTATTCGTTAACGAATGCACAAACGCAGTCTTAGAGGCGACTGGCGTGAACATATAACAGAAAGTTAAGTTTACGGTAACGTAGGTCATTCAAGGGTAAAGACAGGCGAAAAGTTGCCCGTCATGTTTGCGGAAGCGGCGCCGACTCTGCATAAGCGCCTTCGATCACATCATTTTAAGGCATTCTCATGCGGTTTCCCACATCAGGTTTGTGTCTGTTTATGGCGCTCAGCGTGCCAACTGTGCTGAGTGCGCAAAATTGCGGCGGCGATTTCGGTGCCTTTGTCGAAGCGCTCGAGGCCGAAGCGGTCGCCGAAGGACGCGCGCCCGAGGTCGCGGAGCGATTCTTTTCGGGCGTCAGCCAGGACCAGTCGGTGCTGCGTGCCGACCGAAATCAGGGCATTTTCCAGTCCGGTTTCATCGAATTCTCGCGCAAGCTGATTAGCCAGAACCGGATCGACCGGGGCCGGGCGATGGCCGAAAAGTGGGACAGCGTGTTCAACCGGATCGAAGCGGATTACGGCATCGACCGCGGTGTCCTGCTGGCCTTCTGGGCGTTCGAAACCGATTACGGCAGCTTCCAGGGCGATTTCAACACCGCGAACGCGCTGGTGACACTGGCCCATGACTGCCGCCGGCCCGACCTGTTCCGGCCGCAGGTGCTTTCGGCCGTGACCCTTTTCGAACGCGGCGACTTCGATCCGCGCACCACGACCGGCGCCTGGGCGGGGGAAATCGGCATGGTGCAGATGTTGCCGCGCGACATCCTCGAGAACGGCATGGACGGGGATGGCGACGGGCATGTTTCCCTCAAGACATCGGCGCCGGATGCGCTTTTGTCGGGGGCGAAAATGCTGTCGGAGCTGGGCTGGCGCCCGAACGAGCCCTGGCTGCAGGAAGTGGTTCTGCCGGAGGATCTGAATCTCTACCTGACCGGGCTCGAGACCAGGAAACCGGCGTCGGAATGGCAGGCGCTGGGCGTCACGGCCCGCAACGGGTCGCTAGAGCAGGGGCTCGAGGCGTCGATCCTGCTGCCGCAGGGACGCGGCGGCCCGGCGTTTATCGCCTACCCGAATTTCCGGGTCTATTTCGAGTGGAACCAGAGCTTTACCTACGTGCTGACCGCCGCCTATTTCGCCACCCGTCTTGAAGGTGCGCCGGTGTACGATGCAGGCAGCCCGGCGCCCGGGCTGAACGACGCGCAGATGAAGGAATTGCAGCGGCTGCTGCAGGCGCGCGGCTACGACGTGGGCAAGATCGACGGCATCCTGGGCGCGGGCACGCGCTCGGCCGTGCGCGATGTCCAGCGCGAGCTTGGCCTGCCGGCCGATGCCTGGCCGACGCCCGAACTTCTGGCGCGACTGGCGCGTTAATCATGTCGACCGGTTTGCGTTGCGTGACCGGTAAAATTTGAACTAGATACCGGTGACCGTAGACACCGTCGCATTGCTCACGAAGCCGGCCAGGATTTCTCACCCTGACCGGCTTTTCGTGTGTCTCAACCGCTTGCCGACAAGAGGGTAAAGACGATCCCGGCGCTGGTCAGCGGCCCGCCGCTGCCGGACAGGTTGCTGTTCACGAGGAAACTCCGGCGCAGAGACTCGAGCCGATCCGGATCGGTGTAGTCGGAGACGCGGTCGGTGCCGAAGAAGCGTTCCGACCGGTCCTTGAGAATCGAAAGCTGCTGGTCCACGTCGAGCGCCCCAAAGCTCGACGGCAGGCGGAATGCCCCTTCGAAGGCCGCGCGCAGCGGGGCGGAAGCCATCACCGAAAACCATTGGGAATCCGTGCTTTGCACCCGCGCGACCAGCTGCATGATCTCGCGTTCCATCGACAGGGCGATGCGCATGTTCGGGTCGCTCTCGCCGACGCCGGCTTCGAACTGGCGCTCGACGTAGTTGCGGGTGATCGTGTCGACGAAGTCCGGTGAATAGCTCCGCTCCGTCGACGGTTCGGCAAAGCTGAAGGCGTTGGCCAAGGCCTCGTAGCGCGGTTCCGGCAAGGCGTTGCGCAGGGAAATCGGGTCCTCGGGGTCGGACTCGATGTACCGGCGCGCGGTATCGATCTTTCCCGGTCCCTGCGGCAGGTCGAAGAACTCCATGACCTTCAAGGTCAGGGATACATCGTCGAAGAGGTCGGCGGCCGTCTCGACCGGCGCCGCGCGCGCCGTCAGCGCGGCGATCATCTGGCCCGCGGGGCTGTCCACGGTTGCGGTGTCCGGGTCGCCGAAGGCGAAAGCGCCCGACAGGGCGAGGTAGCGCGGGTCGTCCTGCTGCGCGGCGAAGGAGTCTTCGTCATAGGGATTCGAGGACAGCATATCGAGCAGGAAATCCGGCCGGTCGATATTGACGAAATCCTTTTCGAGACCAAAGACCTTGAGCGCCGCCTCGCGCAATTCGGGCGCGTCAAGCAGGTTCTGCGCGGTCTCCAGGTCTGGCAGGACATCGGCAAAAACGGCGGCGAAACCCTGAACGCCGCTGGCAGACTGCGCCCTCGTCTGGAAATCGAAGGCCCGCGCCATGTCGGCATAGCGCGTGTCCGACAGACGATTTGCAAAGGAGGCGGGGTCTTCGAGATCGGACTCGAGCACCTTTTGCAGGAAGAAGACGTTGCCACGGTCAGACTCCAGACCAAAGGTCTTGAGTGCGGCGCGCAGCAGGCCGGGGTCCGACAGCAGGTCGTCGGCGGTCTGTATCGCGGCGAGCTTGTCGGACAGGATCGAAGCGGAGTCCGAACCGCCCATCTGGGGACCGCCGGGACCGGCGAAGTTGAAGGTCTGCGCCAGCGCGAGGTAGCGTTTGTCGGCCAGCCGGTTGGCCAATGACCGGTCGTCGGCCAGGTCCGACTCCAGTACCCGCTGAATGAAAGCGCGGTTGTCGATGTCGTCTTCAAGCCCGAAGGCGCCGAGTGCCACGCGCAGCAGGGCGCGATCGTCCATCAGCTGTTCGGATGTCTGCACCGACTGGATCCGGGCCGCAAAGCGTTCGGTATCCCGCGCAATGAGCGGCGAGGATTCGAACGCGGCCATCTGTTTTTCGCGCGTGCCGGCCAGAAAGGCCCAGGCGGTGAGGCCGCTGCCCGTCACGATGGGGGAGAACGCCATGATCGCTCCGGTTACTTCGCGAGGCGCGGACGTTTCTACGCACAGCCCCGGATTCTACATCGGGCTTCGCCGACGCTTTCCCACCCTAGGTGCGATGAGTTAACAAACCGTTCGGAGTATCCGGCGGTCAGGCGACCAGCTTTTCGGCGCGTTTCAGGTCAACCGACACCAGCTGGCTCACGCCCTGCTCCTGCATGGTGACACCGAACAGGCGGTCCATCCGGCTCATGGTGACGGCATGGTGGGTGATGATCAGGAACCGCGTGTCGGTGCGGCGGCACATCTCGTCCAGCATGTCGCAGAAGCGCGTGACGTTGGCATCGTCCAGCGGCGCGTCGACCTCGTCCAGCACGCAGATCGGGGCGGGGTTGGCCAGGAACACCGCAAAGATCAGCGCCATGGCGGTCAGCGTCTGTTCCCCACCCGAAAGCAGCGACAGGGTCGACAGCTTCTTGCCCGGCGGCTGGCAGAGCAGTTCCAGCCCCGCTTCGAGCGGGTCCTCGGATTCCACCATCACCAGCTTCGCCTCGCCACCGTTGAAAAGGTGTGTGAACAGCAGGCTGAAGTTGGCGTTCACCTGCTCGAAGGCGGTCAGCAGCCGCTCGCGCCCCTCGCGGTTCAGCGAGGCGATGCCGGCGCGCAGGGTCTTGATCGCCTCTTCGAGGTCGACCTTTTCATTGACCAGCGTGTCGTGCTCTTCCTGCACCTCGCGGGCGTCCTCCTCGGCGCGCAGGTTCACCGCGCCCAGCGCGTCGCGCTGGCGTTTGAGCATGCTCACCTGCGCTTCGATCTCGTCCGATCCGGGCATCTTCTCGGGATCGGCATCGAGCGCGTCGAGCAGTTTCGCAGGCGTGCTTTCCAACTCGTCCTCGATGCGCTCGGCGGCGGCGGTCACGGCTTCGCGCGCGGCTTCGGCACGGGCGCCGGCGGCGGCGCGGGCTTCGCGCGCTTCGCCCGCGGCACGTTCGGACTCGCGTTCGGCATCGGTGGCCTGGCGCAGGGCAGATTCCCCTTGGCTCAACGCGTCGGCGGCGGTGGCGCGGCGCGCTTCGGCCGCGCCGATCGACTGGTTGAGCTCGGCGCGCTTGGCGGAAAGCTCAGCGGGTGTGCTGGAAGCCTCCGCCAGCTCCGCCTCGGTGCTGTCGCGCCGTTCGAGCAGTTCGCCGCTGCGGGTCTTGGCGGTGTCGAGCCGGTGGCGCCAGCCGCTGAGATCCTTGGTCACCTGCTGGGCGCGGGCGGTGCGGGCGTCGCCCTCGCGGCGCAACTCGTCATGGGCAGAGCGGCGCGCCATCATGGTCATCCGCGACGCCTCGACGGTCATCTTGATGTCCTCGACGCCGGCGCGGGCGCTGTCGAGATCGCCGAGGTCGGCGACAGCGCGCTCGGCCTCCTGCACCTGTTTTCGAGCCTGGGTGGCGTCATCCTCGTGCCGGGTCACGGCCATCCCGAGGCTCTCCAGCTTGCCCTGCGCCATGTTGCGGTCGGCCTCGGCCCGGCCAAGGGCACGGGTCGCCTGAGTAAGCGCCGCGTCGGCCTCGCGCCGTGCGTCGCGGGCGGCCTTGTCGGCGCGCGTCAGCTCTGCCAGCCGCGCGGTCAGCGCCTCATGCGCGCCGCGGGCGCCATCCATGCGCGCGGTGGCGCGGGACATTTCCTGCTTCAGCGCCTCGAGCCGGTTGAGCTGTTCCAGCCGCAGCGCCGCGGCAGAGGGCGCATCCTCGGCCCAGGCGCGATACCCGTCCCAGCGCCAGAGGTCGCCTTCGACGCTGACCAGCCGCTGGCCGGGGCGCAGCAGCGGTTGCAGACGCGCCGCATCCTCGGGGTCGATCAGGCCGATCTGGCTCATCCGGCGTTCCAGCACCTCGGGGACCGAGACGTGATGCGACAGCGCAGTGACGCCCTCGGGCAGCGGCTGGCTGGTGTCATAGGCGGGCAGCACGGTCCAGCCCGAGGGGCCATCCTCGTCCACCTGCGGGGCGCGCAGATCGTCGGTCAGCGCGGCGCCAAGCGCCTTCTCGAACCCCTGTTCGACCTGCAACCGGTCGAGGATCTGCCCGCCCTCGGCGGTGTCCCGTTCCAGAAGCCGCGCGAGGGCCGAGACCTCGGCGCGCAGGGCGTTGGCCTCGCCTTCGGCCTCGGAGCGTTCGGCGCGGGCATCGGCCTCGCGCGATTGCGTCTCGGCGCGGGCGGCTTCGGCATCGGCCAGAACCTTTTCGGCGCGGTCGGCCATGGTCTGCGCCGCGGCGGCGTCGCGTTCGGCGGCCTGCATCGCCTCGCCAGCCTCCGCCACGGTGGCCTTGGCGGTGGCGACGGCCTCGCGGGCGCGACGGGCCTCGGCTTCGGATTTCTCGAGCGTCTTGCGGGTGTCGGCGAGGTAACGGTGCGCCGACTGATGCCGCGCGGCCAGCCGGGCGACGTCTTCGGTCAGCTGCGCCAGATCGCCCTCGCGTTCCTGCAACACGGCAGCAGCCTCGCGCGCGGCCTCGGCGGCGGCGGCCAGCCGGTCGTCATGGCCCTCGCCCGCCTTTTCCAGCTCGCGCGCTTCCCATTCCAGCCGTTCGATCGTCTCTCCGGCGTCACGGTTGAGGCCGGTCTCGCGCTCGATGTCGTGGCTCAGCTGGTCGATCCGGCGCTTCAGCGTCTCGATCAGCTCGGCGGCGCGCTTTTCCTCGGCGTCGAGCGTGTCGCGCTGCACGGTGAGCCGTTGCAGCACCGCGGCGGCGATCGCCTCTTCCTCGCGCAGGGGGGGCAATTTCTCCTCCGCCTCGGTCCGCGCCTTGGTGGCGGTGCGCGCGGCGGTTTCGGCCTGCGCGGCGGCGGTGGTGCGGGTGCGCAGCACCTCTTCGGCGCTGGCGCGCGCCTCGTCGGCCTCGCGCCAGCGGCGGTAGAGCAGCATGCCCTCGGCCCGGCGCAGGTCCTCGCCGATGGCGCGGTAGCGCGCCGCCTGGCGGGCCTGCCGGGCCAGGGTGGCCAACTGCGCCGCCAGCTGTTCGACCACGTCGTCGACGCGGGTCAGGTTCGCCTCGGTGCTCTTGAGCTTGAGCTCGGCCTCGTGGCGGCGCTGGTAAAGGCCCGAGATGCCGGCGGCCTCTTCGAGGATGCGGCGGCGGCTTTTCGGCTTGGCGTTGATCAGCTCTGCGATCTGCCCCTGCCGCACAAGTGCCGGCGAATGCGCGCCGGTGGAGGCATCGGCGAACAGCATCTGCACGTCGCGGGCGCGCGTGTCCTTGCCGTTGGCCTTGTAGCTCGATCCGATGTCGCGCGTCACGCGGCGCACGATGTCGAGCTGGTCCTGGTCGTTGAAGCCCGCGGGTGCCAGCCGTTCCGTATTGTCGATCTGAAGACTGACTTCGGCGAAGTTGCGCGCCGGGCGCGAGGCGGCGCCGGCAAAGATCACGTCTTCCATCCCGCCGCCGCGCATCGCCGTCGGGCGGTTTTCGCCCATCACCCAGCGCAGCGCCTCGAGCAGGTTGGACTTGCCACAGCCGTTGGGGCCAACGACGCCGGTGAGCCCGTCCGCGATGATCAGGTCGGTCGGGTCGACGAAGCTCTTGAAGCCGGTCAATCGGAGTTTGGAAAAGCGCACCTGTGGGGCCTCGTGATTCTGCTCTGAACCCGAGTGTGCTGGCCGGGCCGGACCCGAGTCAACGCATTTGCGCTTCATATGGATGGGTGCGGGTGGATATCCACAAGATATTGCGCGTTTGCCAAGTGCAAGGTCAGGCCGTCAGGTCTGCGTGCAATCCAGCGCGAGGTCGATGCCACCGGCCCCCCGGTATGCATCCAGCACGTCGCAGGAATAGCTTTTCGGGCGCCTGGGTTTCTTTGGTACCGGCGCACCATCGCAGCGCACCCCCACGAGCAGCATCGACACGTCACCGACGATCCAGTCGGCCGAACAGCCGGTCAGTTCCTGCACCACGAGGCCCGCGCGGGTGGCGATGGGCACGAAGCGCGGCAGCATCTTGCGGTCGGTGCGGATCACCTCGGCCACGGTGCCCTTTTGCCGGATCAGGAAATCATTGCCGCCCAGACTGCGCGGCACCGGGTCGATGCCGCGAAAGCCCGGTCCGGCGACCGTACAGGCAGAGAGAATTAGAAGGAGCGGGATGAGGCGCATGCCCCGACTCTGCTGCGATCATGGTTAACAAATCGTTGCCGCGCCTGGCTTCACGGCCGCAGGGCCAGCGCGTTCAGCGCGATCCAGGCAAAGAGCGCCAGCGTCGTCAGCCCCAGCCGCCTGCGCGTGACGCGATGCTCCGGTGCGGTCAGGAACTCGCGCCATCCGGCCAGGCTGTCGCCCACCCCGGGAAACATCCTGCCGGTGCGAGCCGCGACCCGGCGGCGCATGGCAAAGAGCAAGGCGAACATCTGGAAGGCCCAGGCCGCGAAGATCAGCCCGCCGAGCGACAGGAAGACGATGCCCGACACGCTCATCTCAGCTGTCGCCGTCGCTGCGCCGAAAGAGCTTCAGCCCTGACCAAACGGCGCTCGCCCCGAAGAAGAGCCCCGCAATGCCGATCACCTCGAACAGCGCCGGGCCGCTCGGGATGCCCCGGATCGCGACGGCCACGATCAGCAGGGCCAGCCCCGCGAGGCTGAAGAGAAACCGGAACCAGTGTTCGGAACGGTCGGGGCCCTTTTGCATCTCTGTCCCTCCGGATCGGCGCCGGATCAGGCTAGACGCAGATCACGTCCCGCACAACGGGCGGGTCAGAACTTGACCGTGACGCCGGGCAGGTTCAGCGCCTTGATCAGGTCGCGCAGCTCCTGCCGCGCGGCGATGTTGGAGATGTTGAGCTGCTTGACCCCGATATCCTTGAGGTCGAGCAGGGTCAGCCCGCGAGGGAACAGCTCGCGGAAGATCACCCGTTCGTTGAACCCCGGCGCGATGCGGAAGCCGATGCGCTTGGACAGCCGTTCCAGCGCCTTTTCCATCTTCATCTTGTTGACCATGTTCTGCGCCCCGAGCCGGTTGCGCAGCACGATCCAGTCGATCGGCTGCAATCCCGCCTGCGCGCGCAGCTGCCGGGCGTTCCAGACCATTTCGGAATAGACCGAGGGGCCGGAGATCTTTTCGCCCTCGGCGTCGATATGCGCCAGCAGGTCGAAATCGACAAAGCTGTCGTTGAGCGGCGTGATCAGCGTGTCCGCGAGGCTGTGGGCCACCTGGCTCAGCCGGGTGTGCGAGCCGGGACAGTCGATCAGGATGAAGTCGCTCTGCGCCTCGAGCGCGGCGACCGCGGCGGAGAGGCGGTGGTCGTAGACGTTCTCGCCGGGGCCGAGCGAGCCGGGATCGACCTCGGGCAACTCCATGTAGACAGGGCTCGGCAGGTCCATGTTCTCGGCGGCAAGGAACCGCGTGCGGTTGTTGGTATAGCGGCCCATCGTCTTTTGCCGCAGATCGAGGTCGAGGCAGCCGGTCCGGTGCCCCATGCGCGCCAGCGCGGTGGCCACGTGCATCGACACGGTGGACTTGCCCGCACCGCCCTTTTCGTTTCCGACAACGATGATATGTGCCAACTGCCGACCCCTTCGCCCCTAGCCGCGATGCCCACATGTTTGTCCGTGGTGCGTTTCGGCATACAGTATCTTGGGCGCGTGTCCATGAAAAGACCGGGGGTGCGGGATGCGCCCCGTTGTGATGTGCATGCCGCAGGTGTGGACCTTGGATGGTGTGCGGCTGTCGATGCACGGTCGCGTTTCGGCTGCGACAGGTCTGATCGTGGCAAAGGTGTGCTACGAGCCCGATGCGGACGTCGTCTTTCCCAGTCACTTGCATATACAGAACGGCGTTGGCCCCACCCAGCGAATGATCCAAGCCTTATGGCGGAGTGGCTCTACCCGGCCCGGATGAATGCCTTGCAGGAGTCGCCTTGCGTGACTCCTGAGAGGGGAGTTCGACGTGCCGGAACCTCAGAGGCCCACCGTGTTGCCCGCGTCGGATTGCGCTTCGGTCAGAACCACGACGCGCGCTCCATTCTCGACCCGCTCCGCGAGGTGTATCACGTCCTGGTTGAACATTCGGATGCATCCCGACGAGGCCTGATGGCCGATGGTCCAGGGACTGGGCGTGCCGTGGATGCGGTAGAACGTGTCGCGACCGCCCCTGTAAAGGTAGAGAGCACGCGCACCCAGCGGGTTTTCCAGTCCGCCTTCCACGCCCCCCGCATATTGCTGGAATTTTTCGGGTTCCCGGCGGATCATGTTCTGCGTCGGGGTCCAGCCCGGCCATTTCCGCACATAGGCGACCCGCGCTGTGCCGGAAAAGCCATAGCCCGCCTCCCCGACGGCGACGGAATAGCGCATGGCCTTGCCGCCGTCCTGCACGTGGTAGAGCCGCCGGGCATATGGATCGACGATGATGGTACCGGTTGGCTCGGAGGTCGCATAATCCACAAGCTGCCGGGCCTTGTCTTCGGACAGGTATTCCGGCGGCACTGCCGGAACGGTTATATCCCCGTCCGGAACAGCGGCGTACATCGCCTGTGTCTCGGCACCGACGCCGGAAAGCGGGGTCAGGGCATCGGTCAACGGATCGAACCGCGAGGTGTCGGTGCCGCAGGCCGCGAGGGCGAGTGCGGCGAGAAGGCCGCAAAGGCAGCGCAGATGAACAAATTGCGGTCGCATCAGGGGGGTCCTTCTTCGGGGTGCGGATCGGCCGGTGAGGAAGAGGGAAGCAGTGTGCTCCTGACTCACGCTCTGGGCGTTGTCCTCCGACCTGCTTCGCTGTATTTTCGGCGGATTGTCGAGACTTGCATTCACAGAAAGGGCGGCTGAGCAAGATCGCGCCGATTGAATGTCGCCCCTGCGATTGCCGCGCCGAGCTGCGGATTGGACGTCGGCCGGGACGTAACCTGTTTCCGCTCTGGCACATTTGGCGATGTTCGCACGACGTCCGCAAAGAACCCTCCAGCACCGTCGCGGCCGTTTTCTTGGATACTCGGCACCCACGCGGAGGTGGTTTTCGCTGCAAGGGTTTCGGGAGGCTTTGTCCGTATAGCAGGCCTCAATGTCAGTCGCGGTCGTTGCGTGCGGCCCGGCGGGCGTCCCGCTATGGGGGCGACGCCATAGGCTGGAGCGAATGCGTCTTCATAACTCGCATACGAAAACGCCGCCCCGATGGGGCGGCGTTCCGGTCTCGGAAAGGCTGATGGCTCTTAGAAGCCCAGGCCTTCGTACTTTTTCTTGAACTTCGACACACGGCCGCCGGCGTCCATCAGGCGCGAAGAGCCGCCGGTCCAGGCCGGGTGCACCGTCGGGTCGATGTCGAGCGACAGCGTGTCGCCTTCCTTGCCCCAGGTGGTCTTGGTCTCGAAGGTGGTGCCGTCGGTCATCTTGACGGTCACCGTGTGGTAATCGGGATGGATGTCTTTTTTCATCGGTCCGGTCCTTACGCTTCGGCGCCCTTGGGGGCCTTGTAGTTCGTGACTTCCGCGATACGCGCCGATTTGCCGCGACGCGAGCGGAGGTAGTAGAGCTTGGCGCGGCGGACCTTGCCGCGGCGGACCACTTCGATGCTGTCGATGTTGGTCGAATAGAGCGGGAACACGCGCTCCACGCCTTCGCCAAAGGAAATCTTGCGGACGGTGAACGACCCGGCGATGCCCTTGCCGTTGTTGCGTGCGATGCAGACGCCTTCGTAGGCCTGCACACGGGTGCGGGTGCCTTCGGTCACCTTGTAGCCGACGCGAATGGTGTCGCCGGCCTTGAAGTCGGGAATTGTCTTCCCGAGGGAGGCGATCTGTTCGGCCTCCAGCTGTGCGATCAGGTCCATCTGATCATCTCCTAATGCTGCTTGCGGTTGGTCCGCAAAGTGTGTGTCGCGTCCTCAGAGCTCTCGGTCTTCTTCCGGGTCCGCCGCGGCGCCCGCCAGAGTTCAGGTCGTCTTTGCCTTTATGAGCCTTTTCCAGGGCCGGGATGCGGGCCGAAGAAAGCCGCGCCAGCCAACAGAAAAAGGTCCGGTCGACTCGGCCAGAGCCCCGGATGCGCGGGGTATAGGGGGGGAGGAGACCCGGATCAAGTGCAAAACGGGGGCCGCGAGGGCCCCCGTTCGCGCATGAAGGCGGACTGACCTAGGACGAGACCTGTTCGCGCAGGATCGAGGCGGTCAGCGAGATCATCAGGTAGATGCCCGAGAAGATCAGGAAGGCCAGCATCGTGTTCTCGAAGCTGCGCGGATAGCTGGGGTCTTCGGAGGCCACCGGCACCACCGACGTGGTCAGGTAGCGCGCCTGGCTGTCGGCGTCGCGGCGGGCCTGGTCGAGCCGTTCCAGCGCCGTCTGCATCATCAGGTCGCGGGTGGCGAGGTCGGCCTGGGCCAGCTGGATCTGCACCGCGAGTTCGGCCAGGGAGTTTTCGCCCGAGGCGGCGGTGGTCATTTCGCCGTTGAGCTGGGCCAGCAGCGCTTCAAGCCGGCGGATGTCGCCTTCGGCGCCTTCGACACGCGACTGGTTGGGGCGGGCGTTGTCCAGCAGCGCCTGCAGTTGCAGGTTCTTTTCCTGAAGCTGCACCTCGACGTTGTTGATCTGCCCGCGCAGTGCGGCGATGCGGCCCTCGGGGTCGACGATGGCGCCCTCCTGCTGCAGGCGCACCAGCCGCTCCTGCGCTTCCTGGCGGGCGTCCTCGGCCTCTTGCAGCCCGGCCTGCGCGTCCGTCACCGCGTTCGACCGCTTGCGCAGCGACAAGTTGTCGACGCGATCCTCGGCATAGCTGATCAGCGCGCGGGAAAACTCTGCCGCGGTGTCGGGATCGGCGGCGACCACCTCCATCTTGATCACGCCCTCGGTCGGGTCGTAGCCGATCTCGATGTTGCGCGAGTAAAGCTTGTAGGCCTCTTCGTTGGACGGATCGTCGCCGAGGCGCTGGATCGGGTCGATCTGTTCCTGGGTGAAATGCGCCTTGAAGCCTTCGTCCTCGTCCAGCCGCAGCATCGCGTCCTTCGAGGTCAGGTAGCTTTGCACCGCGATCGCGTCCTGGTTGGTGGCGAACTGCGTGCCCGAGAACAGGCCGCCCATGCCGCCGCCCGAGCTTTCGGCCTTGAGGATCAGGAATTCCGACTTGGTCGAATACATCGGCGTCGCCACGGAGTAGAAGTAGTACCCCGCAAGGATCGTCGGGAGGAACACGAAGAAGGCCAGCCGTGTCAGCAGCAGCAGCGATTTCTTGCGCCGGCGCTTGGCAAGGTCCTGCTGGATCTTGCTGATCTCGGCGGCGCGGCGTTCGGCCGGGCTCGCGGTTTCGGTCGATGGCAGGGTCTGCTTTTTCGGGTCGATGGTCTGCGGCAGCTGCACGCGGCCGCCATCGGTGCGTGCGGGCACCTGGGCTGGCGATTGCGCCGTCTGTCCTTGGGGCGCGTCGGACTCCGGCACCACGAGTTCGAGCATGTTGGTGCGCTGGAACGGGTCGATGCCACGGGCGCGCAGCAGCCGCACCGCGTCGAAATCCGAGGTCGGCGCGAGCCCATGCTTCTGCGCCACGCGGCGGGCCATGCGCAGCTGGCGGCCGGTCAGCCCCTCCTGCCGGATCGCCTGCATGTCCGTCTCACCGGCGACCTGCGCGGCCGAAGACACCTCTCCGGACCGAACGGACTGGCTTCCAGACGTTGCATCGGGCGCGGCCGGCTGGGCCGGCACCGCTTGCGGTCGCGCGACCGCGGAGGGCGCGGCGCTGTGCTGTTCCGGCGCGGGCGGCGGCACCGTTTCGGCGCTGCTGCGGCGGATGCGGAATTTCTTAGCCTTGGGTTTCGTAGTCATACAGCTGTTTCGCTTCTTCCAAGGTTTCAAACATGTGCAGCTTGCCGTCCATCAGGACCGCCGCCTTGCGCGCGAATTTCGCCAGGATCTCCGGCTGGTGGGACACGATGATGATCGTCGTCGTGCGCAGCCGTTCGGCCAGGATGTCGCCGGCTTTGCGGTTGAAGTTCACGTCGGTCGATCCCGGCATGCCCTCGTCGATCAGGTACATGTCGAAATCCAGCGCCAGCATCAGCGAGAAGGTGAACCGCGCCTTCATGCCCTGCGAATAGGTGCCGAGCGGCTGATCGAAATACTCGCCCAGGTCGCAGAGCCAGCGGCAGAACGATTCCACGTAATCCGGGTCGAGCCCGTAGAGCCGCGCGATGAAGCGGGCGTTTTCCATCGCCGAATGCTTGGACACCACGCCGCCCATGAAGCCCAGCGGGAACGACACGCGGCAGGTGCGCCGGATCTCGCCCTCATCGGGTTTTTCCAGGCCGGCCATCATCCGGATCAGGGTGGTCTTGCCAGTGCCGTTGGGGGCAAGCACGCCAAGGGACTCGCCCAGGGGCACGCGCATCGACACCCGGTCCAGGATCACCTTGCGGTGCGATCCGGTCCAGAAGCTTTTGCTGACGTTCTCGAATTCGAGCATACCCGGCCCTTTGGCACTGACACTATACCCCGGATTAGGGCTTGGCTCTGACCTAAGCACCAACTTTGTTGATATTATGACCCATTCTGGAAACAAATGGCAATCCAGAGCCGGATAGGTCACGCCGCAGCAGGTCGTTGACGCCGGCACGCGGCATTGGACAGGCCGCCGGCCCGGCCTATCTGCCCTGCCAGACAGAGATCATGAAAAGGAGACCCCCATGACCCCGACTCGCCGGACTTTCCTGACGGGCGCCGCCGCCGCGGGCACCGTCACGCTCCTGCCGTTCACCGCCCGCGCCGCGGCCCACGGAGGAGACATGTTCGAAACCCCCGCCGGCGCGATCACCGTACATCCGATCAGCCACGCGTCTTTCGTGATGGAGACACCGTTGGGCGTGATCTATGTCGATCCGGTCGGCGATGCCGGGCAATACGGGGACTTCCCGGCGCCGGACATGATCCTGATCACCCACGAACACGGCGACCATTACAATGCCGAAACGCTGGCCGCACTGGTCGGAGAGGACACCCAGCTGGTCGCCAACCCGGCGGTCTACGACATGATGGCCGAAGAGGTGAAGGCGAAGACCACCAGCCTCGCCAACGGCGACGGCACCGAACTGGCGGGCCTGACCATCGACGCGATCCCGGCCTACAACCTCACCGAAGAGCGCAAGAACTTTCACCCCGAAGGCCGCGACAACGGCTATGTGCTGAGCTTCGACGGCTTCCGCGTCTACATTTCGGGCGATACCGAGGACATCCCCGAAATGCGCGCGCTGGAGAACATCGACCTGGCCTTCGTCTGCATGAACCTGCCCTTCACCATGGATGCCGAAGCCGCTGCATCGGCCGTGGCGGAATTCGCGCCGACCTACGTCTATCCCTACCATTACCGCGGCCGCGACGGTGGCACCCAGGACCCGGCGGAATTCGCGTCGATGCTGGAAGGCGATATCGAGGTCAAGATGGGCGACTGGTACGAGATGTCCTGACTTTTCGGTCAGCCGGAAAGGGGGAACGCCCCGGGCCGTCGGTCCGGGGCTTTCTTTTGTCGGGCCGCCGCCTTCGGGAGCGTGCAGGGCGCCGAATGAATCCTGTCGGCAGGGCGCGCGCGGGGTGCTAGGCTGCGGTCATTGCCACACAGGAGATTGCCGATGAAATCCCTTCTGATCGCCGCCGCACTGACGCTCTGGGCCGGGCAGGCCGCCGCCCAGGCCTGTTCCGAGATCCGGTTCGACCGCGGTGCGGTGTCCGGGTCCGTCACTGGACAGGTTTCGGACGGCGCGCCGCTGTGCTTCAGCTTCGGGTCAGGCAATGGCCAGACCGCGCGGCTTCAGCTTTCGGGCAGCGACAACACCTGCTTTACGGTCGGCGGCATCGTCGACTGCCAGGTGGATTTCAGCTTTCGCACACGGGCGCAAAGCTACCAGGTGAGGGTGTTCCAGCTCTTTCGCAGGCCGGGGGCCGAGACCTTTCGCCTGACCCTGACGATCCGGTAGCGCATACCGGCCGCCCTAGCTGCCATCCTGCGGTGCGATGTCCGCTTCGGTTTCTGGCGCTGCTTCGGAGCTCATCCCGTCCAGCGATGTGAGCAGGCCGGTGACCTGCCGGTCAAGCCAGAGCCGCGCGCCGTCGACCGCCTCCGTATAGGCCGCAAGCGGCGCTTCGAGCGCGGGCACCATGGCCGCGAGGCGCGGGGCGAAGACATAGAGCGTCGCCAGCAGGATGAAGATCACCAGGACGGTAACGAAGCCGCGGCCAAAGCCACCGCCGGTGTCCTGGATCGGGGCGCGGCCCTGCGGGGTTTCAACCGCGCGGCGCTCGGACGACGACCGCAGGGTCTGGTTGATTTCGTCGATATCGGGCAGCAGCTCGCGCCGGGAACTGGCGGCTGCGGCAGCGGCAGCGGCGGCAGGCGGCGGCGGAGTCTCGGTCTGAGCGCTGCGCATCCGCGCCATACGCTCGCGCGCCTCGCGGGCGCGGCGGGCGGCCTCGTCTTCGTCGGGCGCCTGCAATCCCAGCTCGGGCTGGCTTTCCAGGCTGCCGCTTTCGGCGGCCCGGGCGCGCGCCTCGATCTCGGCCTCTTCGCGCAGCACGTCGGCAATCGACGGATCGAGTTCGCGCCGGCGCACCGGTTCGGCGTCGGCAGGGGGCCGTTCGGCCGCCGGTTCGGGAGCCGCGGCCGGTTCAGGTCGCGCGGCGATGTCCGGATCGGGTTCCGGCTCCGCCTCTTCGATTTCGGGCTGCCACTCGGCATCGGGCACCGGCTGGTTCAGCTCCTCGGCCAGGACCGGATCGTCGTCGGGGTGGTTCTGGAACCAGGTGTTCCCGCAGTTGGAGCATTGAACATCGCGTCCGCCGGTCGGAATGACCTCGGACGGAACCTCGTATTGCGCGCTGCAATTCGGGCATATCAGCCGCATCTTGCCACCCTGTATCGCCTTTTGTGTCCCGCTCGGACCTCTGAAGCCACCATAAGCTGCGCTGCAGGCTTGGAAAAGGCCAATATCCGGGAGCCTTGCATTGAATCCGGTGCGATGCTGCTGCACAACAAGGCAAGTCGGAAACCGGGGCGGGGCGGTGCAGGTGTGATCGAGCTGGAAAACGTGGCCTACAGCTATGGCGGGGGCGAGCTTTTGACCGACATCTCGCTCAAGCTGGCGCCGGGGTCCTTTCACTTTCTCACCGGCCCCAGCGGCGCGGGAAAGACAACCTTTCTGAAGCTCTGCTACGGCGCGCTGCGACCCACCGGAGGACACCTGCGGCTGTTCGACCGGGACGTTACGCAGATGGACCGCGATGCCATCGCGCTTGCGCGGCGGCGGATCGGCGTGGTCCACCAGGACTGCCAGTTCCTCGATCACCTGCCGGTGGACGAAAACGTGGCGCTGCCGCTGATCGTGTCGGGCCAGGCCAGCCCCGACGAGCAGGAGAACCTCGCAGAGCTGATGACCTGGGTGGGGCTGACCAACCGTGCCCATGCGCTGCCGCCGGAGCTGTCGGGCGGCGAACGCCAGCGTGCGGCGCTGGCCCGCGCGCTGATCCTGTCGCCCGAAGTGATCCTGGCGGACGAACCCACCGGCAACGTCGACTGGGAGATGTCGCAGCGGCTGCTGCGGCTACTGGTGGAGCTCAACCGCATGGGCAAGACCATCATGATCGCCACGCATGACCTGAGCCTCATCCGCGCCGCCAAGGCGCAGGTGCAGGCACGGGTGCTGCGGATTTCGCAGCGGCGCCTGCAACTGGCGGGAGCGGACCTATGAAACCCGATCTCGCGACGCTGAAACGCCTGCTCAAGACCGATGCGGGCGCCGACCGGGTGGTGCCGCCCGCCGGCTTCACCGTGCGGCTGACGCTGTTCACCGCGGCGGCGATGGCCTTTCTCGCGGTCTTTGCGCTCGCCCTGTCGCTGGCAGCGGGGCGGCTGGCGGACAGCTGGGGCGAGGCGCTGGCGCGGTCCTCGACGGTGCGGATCTCGGCCCCGGCGGAACAGATGGCGGCGCAGACCGCGGCGGCGCTGCGGGTCCTGCAGACGACGCCCGGAATTGCCGATGCCCGCGCGCTCAGCGACGACGAACAGCAGGCGCTGCTGGCGCCGTGGTTCGGCCCGGACCTGCCGGTGGCCGACCTGCCGGTGCCGCAGCTGATCGACGTGATCGAAACCGACGCGGGCTACGACGCTGCGGGCCTGCGGCTGCGGCTCTCGGCCGAGGTGCCGGGCGCGGTGCTCGACGATCACACCCGCTGGCGGCGACCGCTGATCGCGGCGGCGGATCGGCTGCGGTTTCTGGGCTGGGTGTCGATCACGCTCATCGCACTGGCCACGGGCGCGATGGTGACGCTGGCTGCCAACGCGGCGCTGGCGGCCAACGCGCAGGTCATCGCGGTGCTGCGGCTGGTGGGGGCGACCGATGCCTATATTGCCGGCGCCTTCGTCCGGCGCTTTACCCTGCGCGCCTTCGGCGGGGCGGCGACCGGCGCGGCGCTGGGGCTGGTGGCGATCCTGCTCATGCCCTCGGGCGCAGAGACCGGCGGTTTCCTTACCGGGCTGCGGTTCGAGGGCTGGCATTGGATCATTCCGCTGCTGGTGCCGCCGATGGCCGCCGGTGTGGCGTTCCTGTCCACTCAAATGGCCGCGCGCCGCGTTCTCGAGGAGTTGGCCTGATGGCATATGCGGTGCAATGGATCCGGTCGCTGATCTTCATCGTCAACGTCTACGTGTCGATCGCGGTGGTCGGCATCCTGCTTTTCCCCTGGGCGTTGGTGTCGCGGCGTGGCGCCTGGGTGGCCTGTTCCAGCGTCTGCCGATACGTCCGATGGTCTGCGGCCTGGATGATCGGGCTGCGCAGCGAAGTGCGCGGTACGCCGCCCACCGATGCCTGCCTCGTGGCCTCGAAACACCAGAGCTTCTTCGACGTCTTCGTGGTCTTCAGCGCCCTGCCCGCCGGCCGGTTCATCATGAAGCGCCTGCTGATGTGGTCGCCCATCGTCGGGCAGTACGGTCTGCGCATCGGGTGCATTCCGGTCGACCGCGGCAAGCGCGGCAAGGCGATCAAGCAGATGGTGGAGGCGGTGCGCGACGGCGCCGACCATCCCGGCCAGCTGATCATCTATCCGCAGGGCACCCGCACCGCCCCGGGCGTCAAGGCGCCCTACAAGGTCGGTACGGCGGTGCTCTACGATCAGCTGGGCCAGGATTGCGTGCCGGTGGCTACCAACGTCGGCCTCTTCTGGCCGAAACGCGGTATCTATCGCAAACCGGGACTGGCGGTGGTCGAATTCCTGCCGCGGATCAAGGCGGGGATGGATCCGCGCGCCTTCCTTGCGCTGCTCGAGGAGCAGATAGAAACGGCCTCGGACAGGCTCAACGCGGAGGCGGGATTTCATGCGAAAGATTGACGATATCGCGGCGCTAGAGGCACTGTACGGCGAGGCGTCGGAGGCGGCGATCCGCAAGGTGGCCAAGCGCATCACCCCGATGTACCGGCGCTGGATCGAAGCGTCGCGGTTCTGCGTCCTGAGCACGGTGGGCGACAGCGGCACCGACGGCACGCCGCGCGGCGACGACGGCCCGGTGGTCGAGATCCTGGACCCCGGCACGCTGCTGATGCCGGACTGGCGCGGCAACAACCGGCTGGATTCCCTGCGCAATATCGTGACCGACGGGCGCGTGTCGCTGATGTTCATGGTGCCGGGCGAAAACGTGGTGGTGCGGGTGAACGGCCGCGCGGCGCTGACCGACGATGCGGAGATGCGCGCGCGGTTCGTGCAGCGCAAGACCCAGCCCGCCACGGTGATGGTGATCGAGGTGGGCGAGGTCTATGCGCAATGTCCCAAGGCGCTGCTGCGCTCGGGGCTCTGGCGGCGCGACGATAGTGACGGCGTGCCGAGCCTTGGCGATATCCTGTCTGAAATGACCGAGGGCGAGATCGACGCGACGGACTGGGACACGAGCTATCCGGACCGCGCGGCGCAGACGCTCTGGTGAGCCGGGAAGGGCGCGGTGCCGGCCCGTCCCGGGAGGGTCTGACGCATGTCACCGGCGCTGCGGCCAAGAGTTTTCACGAAAACTCTTGGCAAGGATGACGGGTCATCCTTGATCGGAAAATTCGAATTTTCCGATCCGTTTTCCTCAAGGAAAACGCGCCCGCCCCCGGCGCGGCGCCTACATGTGGATCGGCCCGTCGCCGCAGGCAAGCGCCGCCTCGCGCACCGCTTCGGAATAGGTCGGATGCGCGTGGCAGGTCATTGCCAGATCCTCTGCCGCCGCGCCGAATTCCATCGCGACGCAGATCTCGTGAATGAGGTCCCCGGCCATCGGCCCGATGATATGCGCGCCGAGGATGCGGTCGGTGTCCTTGTCCGCGAGGATCTTGACGAAGCCGTCGGCGGCGAAGTTCGCCTTGGCCCGACCGTTGCCCATGAAGGAAAACTTGCCAACCTTGTAGGCGCGGTCCGCCTTCTTGAGCTCTTCCTCGGTCTGGCCGACGCTGGCAACCTCGGGGTGGGTGTAGATCACGCTGGGGATGACACCGTAATTCACGTGGCCATGCTTGCCTGCGATCACCTCGGCTGCGGCCATGCCCTCGTCTTCGGCCTTGTGGGCCAGCATCGGGCCTTCGATGGCGTCGCCGATGGCGTAGATGCCCTTGACGTTGGTCTGCCAGCGATTGTCGGTCCTGATCTGGCCGCGGTCGGTCATCTCGATCCCCAGCGCGTCGAGCCCGAGTCCGTCGGTGAAGGGTTTTCGCCCCATCGCCACGAGGACGGTGTCGGCGTCCAGCGTCTCTTCGCTGTCGTCCTTGCGCAGCTTGTAGCTGACCTTGGCCTTCGACCTGCTCACGTCCACGCCTTGTACGGCGGCGCCGAGAATGAATTTCAATCCCTGTTTCTGCAGCAGCTTCTGAAAGCTCTTCTGCACCTCGCCGTCCATCGTGGGGGTGATGGTGTCGAGGAACTCCACCACCGTGACCTCGGCGCCCAGCCGGGCATAGACCGATCCCATCTCGAGCCCGATCACGCCGGCGCCGATCACGACCATCTTTTTCGGAATCTTGCCCAGCTCCAGCGCGCCGGTGGAGGTCACAACGACCTTCTCGTCGATCTCGACCCCTGGCAGGCTGCTGGGTTCGGAGCCGCTGGCGATGATGATGCTGCCGGCCTCGTGCATCTCGTCGCCGACCTTGACCTTGCCGGCCTCGGGGATGGACCCCCAGCCCTTGAGCCAGTCGATCTTGTTCTTCTTGAACAGAAATTCGATGCCCTTGGTGTTCTGACCGATGACCTCGTCCTTGTAGGACAGCATCTGTTTCCAGTCGACCGAGGGCGATTTGCCCTTGAGGCCCATCTTGGCGAAGTTGTGCTCGGCCTCGTGCAGCTGGTGGGTCGCGTGCAGCAGCGCCTTGGACGGGATGCAGCCGATGTTCAGGCAGGTGCCGCCCAGGGTCTCGCGTCCTTCGACACAGGCGGTTTTCAGGCCCAGCTGGGCGCAGCGGATCGCGGCCACGTAGCCGCCGGGGCCGGAGCCGATGACGATGACGTCGTAACTAGCCATGAGTTTGGTCCTTTCGATGAAGGGGGCGGGGGCGCTGCCCCCGTCGCGCGGTGCGCGACTCCCCCGAGGTATTTTGAAACCGGAGACACATCAGACGAGCGCCGCCAGCAGCATGAGGACGGTCGCGCCGAAGCCCACGAACCAGATCAGCGACCGCCAGGGCCGCCAGCCGAAGTAATAGGCCGGGATGTAGAGCACCCGGGCGATGAGGTAGGCCGCGGCGCAGGCGGCGGTGACGAGGCTGCCCTGGTCCGAGAAGGTGATGACCAGCACCGCGATGGAGAAGAGGATCAGCCCTTCGAAATGGTTGTTCATCGCCCGTTGCAGGCGGGCGGTCCTGTCGGACAGCGCGCGCGACGGGGGCCTGTCGCGGGCGGACGAGGTAAAGCCCACGCCCAGTTCGCGGTTCGCGGGTATCGCGAAGGTCGCGAATTGCAGGACCTGCAGCAGGGCGGCGAGGGTGAGGGCGGTGAGTTCGGGCGTCATGCGGTCTCCAGGAAATGGTGTTCCGCGGGGCCGTGCCCGAGGGCGGCGGTCTTGTCGAGCCAGTCGCGCGCCTTGTCGGCGTCGTTGATGCCGAAAAGCGCCCAGTGGCTGCCGCTCCCGCGCCAGAGCTGCAGGAGCGACACCCCGGCGTTGCTGCGGTTCTCGGCGTCGCCGTCGAATGCGGCGCGGTCGAAGCTGTCGTAGCGGACGAGCAGTTGCTGGGTCATGGTCGGGTCCTTTCGTCAGGCGGCGTGGGGCGCCAGCGCCGTGGCGATGCGCTGCGCCTTTTCAGCGATGGTGAGGCCGCGCGCGCTGGGATGGAAAACCGCCACATGCGGGATGTCAAAGCGTTTGCAGGCTTTCGCCGCGGATTTGCCGAGCGCGATCGCCGAGCGGTCGCCGATCTCGTGGCGGGTGATCGCGTCGAAACTTTCCTCGACCAGCCGCTGCGGCACGGTCGAAGACCGCTTCGGCGGCAGGGCATGGAAGGCATGGGTGACGTAAAGGTCGGCGCGCTGCATGCCCGCGACGCCGAGGGCGCGGTCCAGCACCCGGTTGAAGAGCATGTCGGGCAGGTAGCCCAGCGTCTTGAGCAGGTGGGCGTTGCTGCGCGCGGTCGGCTCATCAAGGTAGTTGTAGGTTATCAAAACCGGCCCGTCGGGATTGCCGCAGGCGATCTGGTAGGGCGACACCATGTCGAGGTCGAGCCCCACGTCGACCAGCGTCGCGTAGCCCTTGGGGGCGAAGGCGCGGCGGGCGGTGAGGGCACCGTTGTCAGGCTGAGACGTCATGCAGCAATTTCGTCTGGATGTTGGAATTCCAAATCTCTTACCCCGAACGTCTTGTCGACCCGAATTGCAAGGAACATCGTCGTACCGTGACACTTTCGCGCCTGGGTCGAGATGCGGTAGGTCCCGTAGTCTATGACGGAATATTCAAACCCAGAACGGCCTAGGTCCAGAAACAACGCAAATGATCCGTCGGGGATGTAAACGGACAAATTCCTATTGAGACCGACGCCCTCAAGCGCGTCACCGAGGTTTTGGTAGGCTTCAAACACGCAGATCCACTCTATACGGGCATCGATGTCCCGAACCGCGAGCGGTTCGCTTCCTGACATCAGCCACTCCGACAAGACCATCGGAAATCCATCGGACTTGCGGGGGTCTTCCTTAAGCGTCCACCAAACCAGAAGCAGGACCGCGGCAAGTGACGCCGCGATCCACTGTTTGCGTCGACGGTCCAGCACCCTCTTGCTCCCGTTTGCTCGTCACAGGTCCATCAGCAACCGGCGCGGATCCTCGAGCGCCTCTTTCACCCGCACGAGGAAGGTCACCGCGCCCTTGCCGTCGACGATGCGGTGGTCGTAGCTGAGCGCCAGGTACATCATCGGGCGGATCTTGATCTCGCCGTTGACCACCATGGGACGGTCCTGGATCTTGTGCATGCCGAGGATGCCCGACTGCGGCGGG